>Ga0114980_10001620_pt1 | contig 16082 bp, 8 predicted proteins | sample S_140806_EF_Meta_FD_87018 | JGI IMG/M metagenome (GOLD analysis project Ga0114980, IMG submission 87018) | Freshwater microbial communities from Lake Simoncouche, Canada to study carbon cycling - S_140806_EF_MetaG | ecosystem: Environmental > Aquatic > Freshwater > Lake | place: Lake...
ATAGAAATTCAACCGAAAATTCCTCAGTAGCTCAGCTGGTTAGAGTCCCGTATGTACGGGATTAATCATGGGGTCACAGGAAATTAAACGTAATTTCCGTAGATAGAAAAATTACCTCGGTACGACACCATGCATCGGTGTTCTAGTCTCGGTTAAGCCGAGATGGCTGAAGTGACGAGTTATTATCGCTTGACTTTCGAATAGAAATTCAACCGAAAATTCCTCAGTAGCTCAGCTGGTTAGAGCACATGACTGTTAATCATGGGGTCCCTGGTTCGAGCCCAGGCTGAGGAGCGAAGGCCATCACATTCATTTGTTGATGGCCTTTTTTATTTAAAAAATTTTCACCATGTACTATATCTACTTTCTTTATTCGGAAGCAGCCGAAAAGTATTATGTGGGCCATTCTCAAGACCCTTTCAAAAGGCTAGAACAGCACTTGACCAATTCCGGGGATAAATACACGGGTAGCTATGTCGATTGGAAATTGAAGGCTGTATTTGAGGTTTCACCAATACGAGGTGAGGCCGACAAAATTGAGAAGTTTATAAAGCGACAAAAGAGTAGAAATCTACTTGAGAGAATGTTAGACTCGAATTATAGAGGGACCGGAGTTTTGGCTCAGCTGGTTAGAGTCCCGCATGTGCGGGATTAATCATTCCCGAAAGTTCGGGACTGGTTCGTCCCGCACTTGCGGGAGAGGAGCGAAGGCCATCACAATTATTTGTTGATGGCCTTTTTTATTTAAAAATTTTCACCATGTACTATATCTACTTTCTTTATTCGGCGGCGGCCGACAAGAATTTTGTGGGTCATTCGCAAGATCCTTTCAAAAGGCTAGAACAGCACTTGTCCAATTCCGGGGATAAATACACGGGTAGCTATGTCGATTGGAAATTGAAGGCTGTATTTGAGGTTTCACCTACACGAGGCGAGGCCGACAAAATTGAGAAGTTTATAAAGCGACAAAAGAGTAGAAATCTACTTGAGAGAATGTTAGACTCGAAGTTTAGAGGGACCGGAGTTTTGGCTCAGCCGGTTAGAGTTCCGCATCTGCGGGATTAATCATTCCTGAAAGTTCGGGACTGGTTCGTCCCGCAAGTGCGCGAGCTGAGCGGTGAACCGCAAGACTTAGGTGTTGCGGTTTTTCTTTTTATTGCGAAAGCGCAATGCCCCCTACTTCAACGTATGCAGCACCCAACCCGCGATATGCTTCTGGCGGCTGTTGATGAGTTGCATGTAGTGTACCTCTTTCATGTCGCCCATGGTTTGCAAGACCTGCGCGGCGAGCGCCGGAAAAAGTGTAAGCCCCAATAAATTCATGAGCACCTGCGCCATGGTTGTGGGCTTGAATTTACCGGCTTTTACTTCTTGTTTCAACTGACGCGCCATTACCGACACGTGCAACATGTTGCGCATTTGCTTGGTGTAATTGATTACGGCAGAATGGCTGTTGCGGATGACAGTAATCGAATAAAGAGGCAAGTGCGGGCTTTCAAGAATCATCTCGCTGTAGCAAACTACCAAAAGTTCCACTTTCGTTTCGAAGTTGGTACTGCCATCGTTCACAACCTTCTCTACCTTGGCAATAAACGCATTGAACGCCTCTTCTAAAATGATGTCAAAAAGCTTGTGCTTGCTCTTGAAATAATAGGGAATGAGTGCTGGGTTGGCGTCGGCCAATGCTGCAATCTCTTGCGTGCGAGCCCCTTCAAGTCCTTGTTTCAGGAATATAATGCGCGCTGCTTGCTTAATGCGTGCCTGCGTGTTGTTGAGGTTTTCTGCAATGTTTTTTTTCATGGGTAAGCAGAGCGTAGGGTTGTTAAAGGGAGCATGTTTTCCCTTTCCGAAGTTCATTGTTTTGAAGATGTATTCAATCTTCAAAGGCATGATTTCGGACAGCCTCTTTCACTAAGCCATGAATGGATGCGTTGGTGGTTTAACTCACAGGAATTAGTACCTATGCCAGACGCGCTGCTATTGACGGCACAGGGACGCGGTGATTGTGCTACCTCGCTTATCGAATGATGTGGAGGTAACTCGCAATCGTGCCGTAATACTCAATGTGCAACACGTAGTAATAGACCCCCTCCGGCAAGTCGCCACCATCCCAGTTGTTTTGATAGTTTTCCCATTCACCCACTAGATTGCCCCAGCGGTTGTATACATATAAATGATTGGAAGGATAGTATTGAAGTTGATCGAAAACGAGCACGGGGTTGGCCCCATCCCCATTCGGCGTGAAAACATTGGGGGCATTCAAGGATGCCGTGGTTATTTCGAAATCACGGCACAGCGTATCGGGGCAACCTGCATCACTGATTACTTGGAGGCAAATAGAATGGAAGCCCAAATCTTGAATTGGATAACTCGTTATATTCCCGTACTGCGTGATGTTGTTGTCCAGTATCCAAATCCATTCTTGAAGGTTGCCTACGCTCACAGAACTCTGATCAACGAAGAAGGTGGGCACGTTTTGAAAGCCCGGATTCGGGGCAATATCAAAAGCTGCCAAGGGTGAAGGAAGCACCTCTACCTGAAGATTCAACGTGTCGGAAGGACAGTTGTTCCAGTTGGTGTTTACCTGGTATTGGATAGTGACCGTTGTGGTGTCGTTGTTGGTTGCAAGTATTGGTATGGTATTGCCGGTTCCTGAGGAACCATTTCCTGACCACGTTAGAGAGTAATCAGGGGCGCACGATTGAAAGGAGATTTCTTTCAGGATGTCGCTGCAAACTTGCACCGGAGAAGGATCGCTGATGCTGGGAGCGGCTTTTATATTCAGGGTTTCTTGCGCTAATCCGGTGACAACATTTCCACAGGCATCGGTGACAGTGGGAACGGGAACGTTTAATGAAAATGGCTCAGGGCAAAACTCAGGACAGCCCGGCCACTGCATGTACAAATTGGTTATTGTTCCGGATAAATCGCAGGGTGACGATTGTGCAACAATGGAATCGGCGGCCATCCAAGGGTGTGAAATGGTATAGGGAGGTACTCCGTATTTGGTTCTGACCTTTCCTTCGAATGTGCATTGACTGGAGCAAATTGGCGTGCCTGAAACCGTAAACTCCAAGCCATATGTTTCAACTGTTCGTCCTTCGACGTAGGCCGTGAAAGGCCACAGTGTGTTGGTTGGGTTGTAAAAGATATAGGAGTAGTTGCAATCGCCTTCCGGAGTATATCGCCCCAGGTGCATGCGGAGGTAGATCGATTGTTCGTTGCAGGAGGGAGCAAAGCAGCACAGCAGGGGATTGCTAAAATCGAACAGCTCCAAATAGGCTGTTCCGGCTTGCAACCCGTTGGGAGGATCCACCTCAAATGTTTCGCTACTATCGCAGCTTGTGCTGAAGAACATAGAGCCGTCCATCATAATAGCGCCCGCCAATGGTTCGGCCCAATAGCTCGCCGTAACAAAGCAGCCTGTAACTGTAACTTGGGCCGGAATGGTTAGTTGCAGGCTATCCGCATTGTATTCGGGTATAAAGCAAGAGAGCATCACGTTATCTCCGAATGCAGCGATAGGGCCAACGACGAGCGGATCAATTGTAACCGGATAAGTTCGTTCAGCATGCTGAAGCCAACTGTTGGGCACGTGGAGCGAAAGTAGCATCTGGTTGCCATCGATGGTCCATGTATATCCAGCCGTGGTGCGCAATGAGGTGCGCCCCCAATTTTCATCGTCATCGAAACAAATCGCAGGCATTACCGATGCAATATGCTTTTTCTCTTTATCAAAGAAGTGAATTGGACCCATCCAGTGGTTGTTGTCCCAACGGCCTTCTCCGGGAAGCGTTTCGACTGTAATATCTGAAGTGAACTCAATGCGTTCAGTGAAGGTGGTATACAAACCGTTGGCAGACGGGATTTCTGATAGTATGTAGCTGTACTTAACAGCGTTCTCATACGCTTTTATTTCCTTGATAACACTCGTTGATTGCGAGGGGGCAAGAAATGTATTCGCTGTAGGTTGTGTGCAGTTGAAGTGCAGTGGAACATCGTTTAATCTGCACTCTAGTCCGAAGCGCATTTCGAGTTGTTGATTGTAATCCAATAGGAACGACGCGTTGTTCTCGATGCGCACAGGATGCGGTTGTTGCACAGCCTGCCAACCACCATCTGCCGCAGTGCAATTGGGGTCGATGCGATGCCAAGCGTTGTTTTTTTGAAAGTGGATGGGTTTCTTGCTGTTCTCGATCATAATACGACCATCGGCATGCTTCCAAAAAGCATGATGTGCATCTCGGTCTTTCACTATTTCCGTCCACTCGTTGCGCGAAGCAAAGAAGGAATGAGCGCCTGCTTGTTGTGTTTTTTCGGATAGGGAATGAGCTGGAAATTGCGCAAGCAAAAAAGTTGAGCAAAGCGATGCAAGAAGACAAAAGAGCATTCGACGCATAGCGGTAAGAATTAAGGTTGAATCAAAAGTACGTGGGAGCACTGCAGCATTGTAGCTTTTCGTCCCCCACTTATCTGTTTCTCTACAATCCCATTACTCACACAGCGTAAATTTACCCGAAAAAGAATAGAACCCATGAGAACAAATCACGAAATAGATTTTCGCATTTTCGGAGAGGAAATGCAATGTGTAGAAATAGAATTAGATCCACAAGAAACCGTGGTGGCAGAATCAGGAGCCTTCATGTACATGGATGACGGTGTGCAGATGGAAACTGTTTTCGGTGACGGCAGTCAGCAAGGCGGCACCGGGTTTTTTAGTAAAATAATGGGTGCAGGCAAACGCTTGCTCACCGGTGAGAGTTTATTCATGACCACCTTCACGCATCGTGGAATTGGGAAGGCGAAAGTGGCTTTTGCGTCGCCTTATCCGGGGAAAATTATTGCGCTGGATCTTCAGCAATTGAATGGCAAAATTGTTTGTCAGAAAGACTCCTTTTTATGCGCGGCAAAAGGAGTGTCGATTGGCATCGAGTTTCAGCGAAAACTCGGAACAGGTCTTTTCGGAGGTGAAGGATTCATCATGCAAAAAATTGAAGGCGACGGCATGGCTTTCTGTCACGCGGGTGGCCACATCATGAAGCGTGAGTTGCAACACGGCGAAGTATTAAAGATTGATACCGGATGTGTGGTGGCATACACGCAAACGATTGACTACGATATTCAGTTTGTGGGCGGCGTTAAGAACACGTTGTTTGGTGGCGAAGGATTTTTCTTCGCTACGTTGCGCGGTCCCGGCACTGTTTGGTTGCAAACACTTCCTATTTCGCGCTTGGCTTCTCGCATTTCATCGTATGCAGGAATGGGCGGACGTAAAGAAGAAGGCGGCATCTTGGGCGGGTTGGGTAATTTGCTTGATGGTGATGGACGATAATCATGACCGAAGCAATCGACATACATCCTTTTATAGATAAGGTGAAACAGGGCATGCCACTGTTTGATGTGCGCAGCCCAAAGGAGTATTTGGAGGGCCACATGCCGGGTGCCATTAGCTTGCCACTGCTCAACGACGATGAGCGCCATGAGGTAGGTATCACGTATAAAAATCAAGGGCGCAACGAGGCGGTGAGTTTGGGATATCGCTTAGTGGGGCACAAGTTTATAGACTACATTGAGGCGGCGCGTGCTTCGGCCCCGGATGGTAAAATTTGTCTTTATTGTTGGCGCGGTGGAATTCGAAGTAACACCATGGCTTGGCTGCTGAGCTCGGTGGGCATGGAAGTGTATTTGCTAGAAGGAGGTTACAAGGAATATCGCAGGTGGTGCCTTTCGCAGTTCGAGCATCGCTGGCCCCTGATGGTGCTATCGGGGAAGACAGGAGCCGGAAAAACGGAAATACTGCAAGAGCTGCGCGGTCGCGGGGAGGCGGTACTTGATTTGGAGGCATTGGCAAGTCACCGGGGGTCGGCATTCGGTGGCATAGGTCTTCCGCCACAACCCACACAGGAAGCATTCGAGAATGCGGTGGCGTGGGAACTGGGAGAGTTCCGCCAGGCTAAAAGAGTTTGGATAGAAAATGAAAGCCGATTCATTGGACGGTTGCGCATAGCGGATGCGTTTTTTGAGCAATCAAGCGAAGCCTCAATTGTGTCTATTGACCGTGACGTACAATCGCGCGCTGAGCGCATTTTGGCTGAATACGGTTGTTTTGATAAAGAAATACTGGAAGAGAAAACAATTGGCATTACCAAGCGCATGGGCGGCGACCGTGTAAAGGTGAGCATAGAAGCCTTGCGTTCAGGCGATATGATGGGTTGGGTAATCCCATTGCTCGATTATTACGACCGCAACTACGAGCACGCGATACAAACACGCAAGGGAAAGTATGAACGCATACTTACACTGCAGGATCAAACAATGGCGGAAATAGTAGACATTTTAGTAGAACTTCAACCCACCACCTAGCTGCGCATGACGAACGAAATAAAACTTACTCAGTTCAGCAAGGGCTCCGGTTGTGGATGTAAAATTTCACCGGCGGTACTGAAAGAAATTTTGCACACGAGCGATGCGTTGCCGCGCGACCCTTTGCTCTGGGTGGGTAGCGAGACACACGACGATGCAGCGGTGTATGCATGGAATGAAAGTGAAGGCCTGATAGCGACCACCGACTTTTTCATGCCGATGGTTGACGACGCGTACACCTTTGGGAAAATAGCAGCGGCCAACGCATTGAGCGATGTATATGCTATGGGAGGAAAACCCATGATGGCCTTGGCGGTGTTGGGATGGCCAATAGAGAAAATTCCCGCTGCGATTGCCTCGCAAGTCATTGAAGGTGGCCGATACATTTGCCGTATGGCCGGTATTCCGCTTGCGGGTGGTCACAGTATTGAAAGCGCAGAACCGATTTTCGGATTGGCGGTAAACGGCCGTGTGAGCAAAGCGAACTTGTTGCGCAACAGTGGAGCACAGGTTGGCGATGTGCTTTACTTGACGAAGCCGATTGGGGCCGGTATTGTAACTGCCGCCATGAAGCGAGGACAGTTGAAGGATATGTCGCATCTCGACACGTGCGTAACCTACATGAGCACGCTCAATAAAATAGGCGAAGACATCGCATCGCATGTGGATGTGCATGCGATGACCGATGTGACCGGTTTTGGCCTTGCCGGTCATTTGCTGGAAATGTGCGAGGCCAGCGGACTTTCGGCTCGAGTTGATTTTGCGTCATTGCCGGTTTATCCGTTTTTGGATGCGTATGTATCAGCGCATATATATCCGGATATGACGATGAAGAATTACGCACATTATGCATCCAAGATTGATCAACTTTCGTTGCAGCAACTGCTTGTAATGTGTGATCCGCAAACGAGTGGAGGATTGCTCATTGCTGTGCCGCCGCAAGCCGCTGCTTCATTGGAGCAGCGCATGCGCGATTTCGGATGTGGTGCTTTTGCGCGGCCGGTGGGCGTGATGGTGGAGAGAGAAGAGAAGTTTATCGTGTTGAGTTAGCAATTGAATTCAATCGAGACAGAATAACAAAATAGAAAAGCCCCGCATTGCGGGGCTTTTTCTTGACCAGTGCACCCACTTGGGATCGAACCAAGGACCCACTGATTATGAGTCAGTTGCTCTAACCGTCTGAGCTATGGGTGCGAAATTTCGGGTGCGAATATACACACGTATTAATGCGCTTCAAGCCAATTAATACCCGTATTCATATCGACAACCAGCGGAACACGGAGCTGCACTGCTCCGCTCATTTTTTCTGCGACCAGCGTTTTCAATTCTTCGACCTCTGCGAGGTGTGCATCAAACACCAATTCATCGTGCACTTGCATAATCATGCGCGAACGCATGTTGCGCTTTTTGATTTCGCGGTCTAGGTTGACCATGGCAACTTTGATGATATCGGCTGCAGATCCTTGGATGGGAGCGTTGATAGCGTTGCGTTCGGCAAACCCGCGAACCACTGCATTGGCTGAGTTGATGTCGGCCAAATACCTGCGCCGACCTAGTATGGTTTCGATGTAACCTTGCTTACGCGCAAGCTCGATGGTTTCGTGTTGGTAGCTCTTCAAACTTGCGAATTGCTGGAAATACGCGTCGATAATCGATTTGGCCTCACCGCGCGGAATGCCGAGGTTTTGGGCCAAGCCGAAAGCGCCCTGTCCGTAAATGATTCCGAAGTTGACGGCCTTGGCCTTGGAGCGCATGTCTTTGCTAACCTCGCCGAGTGGCACGCCAAACACTTTGGCGGCAGTAGCCTTGTGGATGTCTTCACCGTGCAAAAAAGCTTCACACATATTTTCATCGTTGCTCAGCGATGCTATGATGCGCAATTCAACTTGCGAATAGTCGGCAGATAGCAGCGTGTATTCTTCGTTTCGTGGAATGAAGGCTTTGCGAATTTCTTTACCGCGAGGCGTGCGAATAGGAATGTTTTGCAGGTTGGGATTGTTTGAAGCCAATCGGCCCGTAGCGGCTACGGTTTGTCCGTAGTTGGTATGCACTCTTCCCGTGTGTTTGTTGATGAGCTCCGGCAATGCATCTACATAGGTTGATTTCAGTTTGCGCAGTTCGCGGTAGTCGAGTATGCGAGCGATGATAGGGTTATCATGTTCGAACTTGGAAAGTGTGGCCTCATCGGTGCTGTACTGTCCGGTTTTCGTTTTCTTCACCTGGTCTGTGATTTTCATTTTTTCAAATAAGATTACGCCGAGCTGCTTAGGCGAGTCGACATTGAATTTCTCGCCGGCCATAGCACACACCTCTTCTTCGGCGGCGAGAATATCGGCTTGCAGTGTTTGGCTATAATTGCGAAGGAAGAGCTCGTCCACTTTTACACCTTCCCATTCCATGTCGGCAAGCACGGTGATGAGTGGAATCTCAACATCATCGAACACGCTTCGGATTTTTCCAGTCTGCAATTCAGGGTCAAATCGCTCCTTCAATTGCAAGGTTATATCTGCATCTTCTGCGGCATAGTCAGTGATTGCTTCGGGCGCTAAATCGGCCATTGAGCCCTGCGATTTCCCTTTCTTCCCGATAAGTGTCTCGATCGAGATTGGAGAGTACTGTAGGTAATTTTCACTGAGTTCATCCATGCCGTGTTTACCATCGGGGTTAATGAGGTAGTGGGCTATCATGGTGTCGAAAATGCGATTGTGCACGCGGATGCCGTATTTGAGCAGCATCTTGTAATCGTATTTGTAGTTCTGCGCAACAAGTTCTTTCGAAGCGTCTTCGAAAATCGGCGCGAATCGGTGCAGAAGCACTTTGGCTTGCTCTTCATCGGCCGGAATGGGTATGTAGAATGCCTCGTGTGGCTTCATGGAAAACGATATGCCCACCAGCGAGGCGTTGATAGGGTCTAACTCGGTGGTTTCCGTATCGAAGCAAAAAATCGAGGCTTTTTTCAGTTGCTCGACGAGTGCGTGAATGTCTTCGTCTTCCTGCACCATGTGGTAGTGGTGCTCCACGTCTTGAATGGTTTTATAGGACGTTTTTGGTTGGTCGTTCTCCGCATCGGTGTCTTCCACAAAAAACAGCTCGCCTTGCACGCCCTTATCAGCAACGGGAGTTTCTCCAACCACACGCTTGAGCAGCGCTCTGAATTCTAGCTCTTCGAAAACGGAGGTAATTTTTTCTTTGTCAAATTCTTTTACCAGCAGCCGCTCTTCTTCCAAGTCAACCGGCACGTCGAGTATGATGGTAGCAAGCTTCTTGGATAGCAACGCTATATCCGTATTGTTTTCGACGTTTTCTTTTTGCTTTCCTTTGAGTTTGTCGGTGTTGGCCAACAGCCCCTCGAGTGACCCGAATTCCTGTACGAGTTTCGTTGCCGTTTTTTCACCAATTCCCGGAATTCCCGGAATGTTATCGACCGCATCGCCCATCATACCGAGGATGTCGATGACCTGTGCTACGTTGCTAATCCCAAATTTTTCGCACACCTCCGGTACGCCGAGAATATCGGCCTCGCCGCCACCGCGGCCCGGGCGGTAAACGAAGATGTTGTCTGAAACGAGCTGCCCATAGTCTTTGTCGCTCGTCATCATATACGTAGTAAAGCCCGCCTGTTCTGCCTTTTTCGCCAACGTGCCGATTACATCGTCGGCCTCATATTTACTCACTTGATACACCGGAATCTTCATGGCTTCGATGATGCGCACGATGTAAGGAAAGGCAAGCTTGATATCCTCAGGGGTTTCTTCACGATTGGCTTTGTACTCGGGAAACTCTGCCACACGGATCGTTTCTTCGTGTGGATCGAAGACCACGGCTAAGTGACTGGGCTTTTCTTTTTTCAGAATGTCGAGCAGCACGTTGGTGAAGCCGAACATTGCGGACGTGTTAAGCCCCTTGGAGTTTATTCGAGGGTTTTTGATGAAGGCATAATAGGCTCTGAAAATCAGTGCATATGCGTCGAGCAGGAATAGTTTTTTATCGGTTTCTTTCGAGAGCATGCTGTGGTAATTTGTTCGGATGCGAATTTCGGGTAAGTCGCAGTTTGACCCTCTTCGGTAGAAAGTTTTGTGTTCATGACAGTTATCAACTAATTTAGTTTTCCTTTCTAAAGGAAATTAACCAACCGTAAACCAAAAATTACTTACAGCATGAAGCAGTTTTTACTGTCTACTATGTTCTGCGCAATGGTCTCTATGTTAGGCTTGGCGCAGGCTCCCGTGAACGACGTGTGCGCAAGCGCTATACCGATAACGGTCAATGGCGGCTACGTGAGTTGTAACAATTCCAATACAGTAACCAATGCAGCCAATCCCAGTTGCGGTGGAGGAACCGCCATCAAGGACATTTGGTATTCGTTTGTTTACACAGGAGGAACTGTAGTCATTGAAACGCAGTTAGGAACAAACACCGACACGCGAATTGCGCTTTACTCAGCTTGCGGTGGAACGCAGTTGGGTTGTAACGATGACTTCGGCGGCACTTACCGCTCTTACTTGTCGTTCACTTGCGCGCAACTTACTGTAGGCAATACCTACTATATTCAAGCGGGTGGATACAATGCTGTAATAGGCACGTTCACGTTGCAGGTAACAGCCAGTGGTATTTTGGGCTGTACCGATCCACAGGCAACCAATTATACGGCATGTGCTACTCAAAACAACGGTACCTGTACCTATCCTGTATTGACAGCACAATTCAACTACGCTCCAACCGGAACGAACTGTTTGAATGTGCAGTACACAAGCACCAGCTCGGGAAATATCACCGCTTATAACTGGTCGTTTCCCGGTGGAAACCCATCAACATCGACCGCACAAAACCCGGTGGTGACATACCCTGGCGGCGGCACGTATTCAGCTTCGCTAACGGTAACGGATGCAGCAACTTCGAACACAACAACCAACAACAGTGTATTGGTTACAACGGGCGATATTGTTACGGTGGATATAACCCCGGACGCCAATCCTACGCAAACATCTTGGAAGATATTCGACAACAACAACGTAGTAATAGCTCAGGGTACAAGCAACGATGCAACTTTTTGTATCAATAGCACGTGCCATCGCTTCGAGATTTATGATTCAGCCGGTAACGGTTTGACAGGAACCGGGAACTATAAGGTTTACCTGAATGGTAATTTAGTGGTTCAGGGAGCCCAGTTTGGCACACGTGATATTCGCTATGTAAACTGTCCGGAAGGAACAAGCTGTAACGACCCTTTGAATGCAGTATTAGGCTTAAATGAAGTGCCTTTCGACAACTCATGGTACGTATTCACTCCTTCTGCAAATGGTCAGTATCGCATAACTACTTGCGGACATGCAGCGTGCGATACACGAATTTGGGTGTATGACTATTGCATTATGGCCAACTTCGACAACACGAATGAGGCAACGTATACATACAACGATGATTTCTGCGGCGTTCAGGCACAGACCGATGTGTTTATGACCGCGGGCAATACGTATTATGTGCGTGTTGGTAGCGCCGGTGCATGTGCCGGTAGCAGCTACGACGTATTCTTCGAATACGTAGGTCCAATTACCGGTTGCATGGATATTTTGGCTTGTAACTACCAGCCACTTGCCAGCGCTTCGGGTCCTTGCTACTACAACGGTGATCCGAATTGTTCGGGTCTTGGCCCTGACCTTTTCATGGATCAGCCTGCGCTGTTCAGCTCGTTGACATCATCCACCTTAACCAATGGCGATGCATGTTTGGTAAATGAAGGTTGTTTGCAGAGTAACGTTGGTACGCGTCAGATTTTGCGTTTTACCACGCGTATTGCGAACATTGGCACACAAGATTATTTCATTGGTGTACCGAATGCTGCGAACTCACAGTTCACCTTCGACCCATGTCACAATCACTATCACTACGCTGGTTATGCCGAGTATTTGCTCTTCGATTCGAATGGCAACCTGATGCCGAACATTGGCTTCAAGAACGGTTTCTGCGTTCTTGACTTGTCTTGTCCGACGGGCATTGCGGCGCAGTACTCTTGTGGTAACATGGGTATCACCGCTGGTTGTGCCGATATCTATTCATCGAGCTTGACGTGTCAGTGGATCGATGTTACGAACGTACCTGCAGGTACGTATTACCTCGTTATTCGCACCAACTGGGATCAAAGCCCCGATCAGAATGGTCGATATGAGTTGCGCTACGATAACAACTATGCGCAAGTATGTATCTCATTTGGTCGCGATGCAAACAACAACATCATCAACTTCACGAAGAACATTGCTACTTGCCCTGCGGTGGAAGACTGTTTGGGAATTCCATTCGGTGATGCGCAAACGGACTGCGCCGGCAATTGTCCGGGCACCGTGTTGAGCGGCGACATAAACAACGATGGATACCTTACTCCACAAGATGAGCACCTCTATGGTGAGGCTGCTGTAAACGGTGGTGTAGCCGTTAGCGCATGTACCGACTTGAATGCAGATGGAGAAATTACCATAGCAGACGCTTCATACATTGGTCAGTGTATTCACCAGCAGCAAGATGCGGGTATTCCTCCATTGCAGTACACCTCATGTGGCTGGGATCCCGAGATTCAAGATCCTGAAACCGTTACAATCGGCCTTGCTAACTTGAACACAACCGCTTCTACGTTCGATATCGTTGTGAGTAATCCACAAAACGAATTGTGGGCTATGCAATTTGATATCGCCGGTGCGGTGATTACTAGCGTGCAAAACTTGCTGCCAACTACTACATGGAATGCTCACCTCCATTTTGATGGCAATACCATCGCAGTTACGAGCGAGGGCAACACCAAGGTTCCAACCTACACGTCCTCAACAGCCATCTTGCGTGTGACATACTCATCTCTCACATCCAACACAGTGTGCATTAGCAACATCGTTGACATCCTCAATGATTTTAACCACAACGTATTGGGTACTATTGGAAACTGTGTGGGAACGGCGGCTAACGTCGTTGCGAACTTCACGGCTTCAGCTACTTCGGTTTGCCAGGCTTCATCGGTTACCTACACCAATACTTCAGTTGGAGCAACCACTTACAGCTGGTCATTCCCCGGTGGTACTCCAGCTACAAGCAGCGCGGCCAATCCGGTTGTTCAGTACAACACGCCAGGAACATACAGTGTCACACTCACGGCGTCGAACGCAAGCTTTAGCGATGCTGAGGTGAGAACGAATTACATTACTGTTGGCAGCAGCGCTACCTGGTATCGCGATGCTGACGGTGACGGTTACGGAAACCCGAGTCTTACTATCTCTGCTTGCACGGCTCCTGCCGGTTACATCGGCGTTGCAGGTGATTGTAACGACAACGCTGCGGCAGTTCGTCCGGGCGCAACCGAAGTGTGCAACAACATCGACGACAACTGTGCTGCAGGAATTGATGAAGGTTTTGATGTCGACAACGATGGCTACACCACATGTGAAGGCGATTGCAATGACAACAGTTCAATTGTTCATCCAGGTGCGTTCGAAATCTGTAACGGCGCTGATGAAGATTGTGATAACATCATTGACGAAGGGTATGATGCCGATAATGACGGTTACACCTCATGCGGTGGCGACTGTAACGACAACAACAATGCAGTTCGTCCGAATGCTCAGGAAACCTGCAACACAACCGACGACGATTGTGATGGATTGGTTGATGAAGGTTTCGATGCCGACAACGATGGATACACTTCATGCGGTGGCGACTGCAACGACAACAACAATGCAGTTCGTCCGAATGCTTCAGAAATTTGCAATGGAATTGATGATAACTGTGCAGGTGGAATAGACGAAGGGTTTGATGCCGACGGTGATGGATTCACCTCCTGCGGTGGCGACTGCAACGACAACAACAGCAGCATCAATCCTGAGGCCTCCGAAGTGTGCACGAATTTCACCGATGATAACTGTTCGGGCGTCGTGAACGAAGGATGCTGCAACGTTACTCTTAGCGCGGTTTCAACAAGTACTTCATGCGCTGCTGTATCGAATGGTTCAATTAATTTGACTGTATCGAATGGTGTTGCACCATACTCCTATAATTGGAGTAATAGTGCTACCGCTGAGGATTTATCAAATTTGGCGGCAGGCAATTATTCAGTGACTGTAACCGATTTCTATGGCTGCACAGCAACTACTTCAGCGACCGTTACCAACGGCACCGTAGGAGCGCCGATTGCACCTAGCTCCATTGCGGGTCCTTGGGGTGTTTGCCGCAGTTCCAGCGGAAACGTATTTAGCACTCCTGCGGTTGCCGGAGCAACATCTTACCAATGGACACTCCCAACCGGTGCTACAGGCAGCTCAACAACCAACAGCATCACGCTGAGCTTTAGCTCTACTTACAACTCCAGTAACTTGACCGTGCGTGCCGTTGGACCATGCGGAACAAGCGCATCGTTTAGTCGCACTGTGTATGCCATCACGACATTGCCGACTGCACCTTCAGCACTGAGCGGACCAACTATTGGTGTTTGTGCGGGTAGCACTCAAACGTATACTTGCACTGCGGTGACAGCAGCCACGAGCTATCAGTGGACTGCACCAACGAATGCAACAATTACTTCGGGCCAGGGCACGCAAACAGTAACTATTTTATATTCTTCAACCTTTGGTGCAAACGGAGCAGTAAGTGTTCGTTCACAGAATTGTTTTGGATTGAGCACCGCTCGTACTTTGATGGTTTACAACATTCCGGGAACTCCGGGAACGATTAGCGGCCCATCTACCAATGTTTGTCCTGGTTCAGTTTTAACGTATACAATAGCAGCAGTTCCGGGAGCAACCAGTTACTTGTGGACCGCAGCAACAAACACAACCATCCTCTCGGGTCAGGGAACGAATACAATTACACTCAGCGCTGCATCAGGCTTCACAACCGGAACTTTGTCAGTTCGCGCGGTGAGCAGCTGTGGACAAAGCGCAGTGCGCTCTCTAGGACTAAGTATCAACCCGGCATCACCTTCAGCAATGGTTGGTCAAACCACAAACCTGTGTGGTGGAGGTCAGTTTACGTACTCTGTTACTGCTGTGAGTGGTGCAACAAGCTATGTATGGACTGTTCCAACCGGCTGCACCATTGTAACCAACAACGGCAACTCTATTGTGTTGAATGTGTCAAATACCTTTACTACCGGAACGTTGAACGTGCGCGCATACAATAGCTGTGGCGGTAGTTCGCTGCGTACCGCATCGCTTACACGTTTGCCTTCAACACCGGCGAGCATCACTGGTGCCGCTTCAGTTTGTCCGAACCAAGTGGGGGTTGTATTTACTACTCCTGCTGTGAGTGGTGTGACGCAGCTATGGGCAGTTCCAAGTGGCGCGGCCATAACTGCAGGTCAGGGCACTACGAGTCTGACTTGTAACTGGGGCACAGCAGCGGGAAGTGTAACCGTACGAAGCGTAAATGCATGCGGTCAATCTGCTGCTTTGAGCAAGGCTGTTACACTAGCTACTTGCATTGAGAATGATGGAACCAATTTGTTGCGTGAAGCGACTCTAGAAGCCTATCCAAACCCAAGCAATGGCAGCTTTGTGATTCGTTCCAACGAAGCAGGTGACTACTATCTGATCAATGGTTTAGGACAAACCGTTCAAGCCATCAAGCTCAACGCCACCAACAACTTCCGATTCGAGGTTAGCGGGTTGAGCTCAGGTGTTTACTTCCTAACAGGGAATGTGAATGGCACAACAATTACAGAACGAGTAGTGGTGACCGCAAACTAA
>Ga0114980_10001625_pt1 | contig 16071 bp, 13 predicted proteins | sample S_140806_EF_Meta_FD_87018 | JGI IMG/M metagenome (GOLD analysis project Ga0114980, IMG submission 87018) | Freshwater microbial communities from Lake Simoncouche, Canada to study carbon cycling - S_140806_EF_MetaG | ecosystem: Environmental > Aquatic > Freshwater > Lake | place: Lake...
ACCCACGACACCTATGGCAAAAACAGCCAATGAAAACAGCGCTACAACAAGATACAAACGAGGCAAAGCATGGATCACAGCGGTATTGGCACGCAGTGTATGCAGCAGAGATAAATTGAGCAAAAGAAACCAGCCCATGAATACTCCGGTGACCACCCATTTCATGACCGACAATTGCCGGGCATCAAAGCAATACAAGAAGGAAATAGTCTTGTGGTTGTGATAATAATCGAACGGCGCATTCACCCTTGCCTGTTCTATTTGAGCTTGTTTTTCATCGGGGGGCAAATTGTAAAAACCCGGTATTTGGGAACCTTGATCGAGTATGTAGTTGATGCTGATCTTTACCTTCTCCTGATAAAAACCGGAAAGCATTGCCAACACAACTAAAGCGAGCAGAATCAATCCTCTTTTCATGATTTTGCCGCTATCGGTTTCTTAGCGAATGGGGAAAACTTTTGAACCCAAAGCATCCATAGTGCGAATACATAGGCGTAAACAATGATTGTAAACGTGTAGTCGTGATTAAATGCCAGCCATTCCTCATTGATGTCCATGATGATAGCGAGGCCCACGATTCTGATTACATTCAGATAGAAAACAGACAATGCGCCCAATGGAATGTACCATAGCTTGTGCTTGATAGAACCGGGAAATGCGAGAATAAAAAAAATGAACAGGGCATACAATACAACACCATCACAAGGTGCGCCTATAGTTACCCCCTTCGAGCCGGCAATACCGATGTGTTCTCTGAATGCCACATCGGCCGACGAATAGTCGGTCGTTTGGTAACCGATTGAACGGAGGGTAACTTCCGCGCCTCGAACCAGTGTGTCTATTACGATTTTGTCGAAATTGGTTTGGGTATGCAGATAGAATTCATAGACCGCATACCAAGAAACGTACAGACTGACACTAAAAAATAAAAACCGCAGGAAAGGATTGGTGAAGCGCTTACGGAACATCAAGATTTCTTGCGTGCGATGTCGTACGACTTCTTACCGCCATAGGCTAGGCCTGCAGCAATTAAAATACTTACTCCCCCATCGATTGGACAAGGCGGACCGAAAGGGCCTCCACAGGGAGGACCGGCAGGAGGACCCGGCTGAGCGTGCAAAACGCCGGAAACAATAAAAGCGAGTACTATGACTAAAGAGCGAAGCGATTTCTGCATGTAAAAAATGTTTTCGAGTAGCAAATGTAGAGAAAGTTTATCGAAAAAAATAGTATCTCCAATTATACCGAAGAGTTTTTACGTGTCTGAGCAATCATTCGAGTATATTTGCCAACCTACCACACCTACCAAAGCCAATTATGTCGACAACGACCCCAGCTCCTCAAAAAACCAATTTCCTTGATGCCGATGATTTAAGACCAATCATCAAATTCATTAACAAGAACTGGTATTTGATGATACTGTTCTCCGGAATTGGGTGGCTGTTTGCGATGTTTTATACGCACCGACTTCCCAATATTTATGCTGCGAAAACAGAAATCCTGCTGAAGTCTTCGGAGACCTACGACTATCAAACGCAGATTTTCAAGGACATTGGTTATTATTCACTCATCCAAGACATAACCAACCAAAAGCGTATTCTAAGTTCCTATGACATCATAGGAAAAGTAATGAATCGAGTAGACTTCACCCACAGTTATTTTTTGGTTGGACGGGTTAAAACAGAACAAGTGGATCGCTTTGCCTACTTCGACGTGCATTGCGACTACCGAATGCTGGACAGACGACTCTACGGCAAGCCTTTCAATTTAAAAATCATTGACCTCAACAGGTACTCACTTAGCTACGTGCTCAATGGCAATAAGTTGACGCATGACTTTGAGTTCGGCAAGCTAAACGAAGACGTCAATTTCAACATTCAAGTGGACTTGCTGCCTCGTGTTGATGAGGTTAGTTTAAAGAGTATTCAAGAACAAAACTTCCAATTTACGGTGCACCATCCGGAGGTGCTTATTGACAGGTTGCGCTCGGGCCTTACCATTGAAAACCAAGAATTTACCAGCATTCTCTCTCTTAGCATGAAGGACATGCTGGAAAGCAGAGCTAAGACTTTCCTTGATACCCTGGCACAAGTGTACATTGAGTACACCTTGCAAAACCAAATGCTGGTTAACCAAAAAACAGAGGAGTACATCGACAAGCAATTGGATGGCATCATGCTCATCATGGATTCACTTGAGCGTTCCATTGAAGGATTTAAGGCCACAAAGGACATTCTCGATCTCGAGATGGAGAAAAATAATGCCTTCAACATTTTAGCGCAAACCGAAAGTGAGGAACGCGCCCTGGTGCTCCGTCAAAATGCGCTTATCAACTTGGAGGATTTTCTAGCGAAAGAAACGGACCTTTCCATTATACCGCCACTCAATTTGCTGCAAGACGAAGATCAGACGTTGAGCAAACTGGTAATGGACCTCTTCAATTTGAGCCAGCGCAAAACGGAATTGTTGGTCGACATGAAATCTTCCGACAGGCGCGTCCAAAAAGTGGATTCGGTTGTGAAAACTATTCGCAACAGTGTTTTCCGCTATACCACCGACAACAAGCGTCAAATACAGATGCGCATTTTAGACGTAAGAGCGCAGCACCAAAAGGCCGAATTGGAATTGCGCGATATTCCGCGATCGCAACGCGATCTTTTGAGCATTGAACGTAAATTGAGCGTTAACGAAGGGCAATACACATTCTTACTTCAGAAAAAAGCAAATACCGTAATTGCCCGCGCAGGTATAATTCCGCAATCCAGCGTTATAGAAGCTGCGCGTTCACTTGGAGTTGTTGGCCCGGAAAAATCGGGAACCATTTGGACCTTCGTCGGAGTTGGATTTTTCATTGCACTCATCATTGGATTTGCCCGCGCAATCTTCTTTGAACGCATCGAAAACACACGTGAACTGAAAGCGTATACACGAATGCCATTGTTGGGGGGTATACCCAATTATCAGGACGTGGATCTGGATCCGATTGTTATCACTAGCAATCCTCGCTCGAATGTGAGCGAAGCATTCCGTTCCGTTCGAACGAACCTTCAATACATTTTGCCCGACAAGGGGCCCAAAGTTATCCTGGTGACCTCCCTCCATCCAGGAGAAGGTAAGACCTTTGTTTCCATTAACTTGGCTTCTGTGCTGGCAAAAGCCTCCAAGCGTGTGCTCATCCTTGACTTCGATATGCACAAACCGAAAGTGCACAAGTCATTTCGAATGGAGAATGTAAGCGGTGTATCTTCTTTCCTGATTGGCAAAACCGATTATAGGCAGAGTATATGTGCTACACCAGTAGAAAACCTGGACGCAATCACCGCAGGTCCGGTTCCGCCCAACGCATCTGAACTTGTGTTGAATGCGCGAGTTGACCAACTACTAAAAGAAGTACAAGAACAATACGACTTTGTAATTGTCGATACACCTCCATTGATGCTGATTAGCGACTCTTTGGTTTTGTTGAGCAAAGTGGATTTGGGGATATTCGTAATGAACACAGAAAAAGCAACCAAAGCTGGTCTCCGCCATTTGGAAGACATTCTGTTGATGAACAACCTGAAGAAGAATGCGCTCATGTTGAACAACATCAAACAGAAGCGCTGGAAATACTATTACGGCAAGTATGCCTACCGCTACGGATATGGGTATGGATATGGTTACGGATACGGCAACTCGTATGGTGGCTATATGTATGGCAACAACTACTACACCGAAGATTCGTCGGCCAAGGCGAAGAGAAGGAAAAAGTAAGTGTCAACCATAACGCTCAAAGCAATCTCAGATGGTTTCATTAATTATCACGACATACAATTACGCGCAGTATGTAGAGCGAGCGATTCGCAGTGCGCTCGATCAAAGTTTGCCGCAAAGTCAGCTTGAAGTAATTGTGGTTAATGATTGCTCAACCGATGGCACAGCTCAAATTTTGGAGAACTACGCGAACGATATTCGTGTGTTTAACCTGGAGCAGAATTTAGGCCTTGCCGGAGCCAGAAACTTCGGCATTAAGAAGGCTAAAGGACAGTTCATTATTTTTCTGGATGCTGATGACTATCTGCACAATGAAACCCTGCGAATGCAGAAAGTTTTTTTGGAAGAAAACAACAACCTTGATGCTGTTTCGGTTGATTATTACCTGGTGGATGAGCGCGGCAAACACATTGAACACGTTACTGCTGCAGAAAAACCAATAGCCTGCGGAATCATGTTTCGAAAAGATTTTTTGTACAACATCGGGTTGTATGACGAAGGATTCAGAGCGCGGGAAGAAGAAGACTTACGCATTCGCTGGAACGAGAAATACAACATTTACAACATTATACTTCCACTCTACCGCTATCGTATGCATGACAACAACCTGACGAAGAACGCGGATGAAATGGATAAGCACCTCGAAATGCTCCAAAGCAAACACGGACGATGAACCGATTTATAGAAGGTAAAAACATCTACTTGCGCGCCATTGAAATGACGGATGCAGGTGAGCGGTATGCATCCTGGATCAATGATGAAGAGGTGACGAGAGGCCTTGCATCGGGTGTTTACCCAAGCACTCTTGATGACCTCAAGAAATACATCCAAGGTATTATTTCATCTAAAAATGCCGTCATGTTTGCCATTTGTGATATTCAGAATGACCTTCATATCGGCAATATCAAGCTCGATAATTTCGATTGGGTAAATCGGACGTGTGAATTAGGCCTTCTGCTTGGCGACCGCTCTTATTGGGGAAAAGGTTTAGGCACTGAAGTGATGCGACTCACACTTCGCTATGCATTTGAGCAACTCAATATGCGCAAAGTGGTACTTGCTGTTTACTCAAACAATCCAGGCGCAGTTAAACTCTATGAAAAAGTGGGATTTCAGCGGGAAGGTTGTTTGCGCGCACAGATCTATTCGAAAGGTGAGTATATCGACAAATACTACATGGGAATCTTCAGCAACGAGCTTCAATGAACATCTGCATCATACAAGCACGAATGGGATCAACCCGCTTGCCGGGAAAGGTGTTACGCACTGTATTTGACAAGCCAATACTTCAACACTTAGTTGATAGACTTCAGCCGTCAAAAACAATCGACAAGCTCATTGTAGCTACCACCACCAATATCGAGGACGACGCCATCGAAGAATTTTGCAAACCGCGAGGCATTGCCTTTTTCAGAGGAAGCGATTGGGACGTTCTCAGTCGCTTTGCTGAAGCCGCAAATACAGTGGGTGCAAGCCCTGGCGATGCAATCATTCGTATTTGCTGCGACAACCCCATTCATTCTTGGAAAGTAGTCGATTTCGTGGTAGAGCAATTCCATCGTTACAAAGTCGACTATTTCTCGAACAGCAATCAGGAACCTACCTATTTAGAGGATGGTTTTGATGTTGAAGTTGTTACGCATACCGCGCTGATGAATGCAGCGGTCAATGCCAAACTGATGAGCGAACGAGAGCATGTAATGCCCTTTGTCAAAAACTCAAAACAATTCAAATTAGGTTGGAGAAAGGCAAACGACTCCTACAACTTCAAACTTTCGGTTGATACAGAAAATGATTTGTGCCTTGCGGAACAGATTTTCATTGAACTGAAAAATACACCCGACTTCAGCATTGATGATGTGGTTGAGTTGCTTCGAAGGAAACCTGAACTTCTCGAGATCAACAGTGAAAGCGAAATCAATTCAGGCTATAAAAAATCCATTCGCGAAGACCGAATGGTAAAATAGAATAAGCATGGCTCACTTGGAAACAAAGCGAATATCCAATTTCACAATCAGCAATGAGTATCGAAATACCATCCATAACCTGATACCAGGTGGAGCTCACACGTACTCCAAAGGTGATGACCAATTTCCGCTGCACTCGCCGGCAACTATCACTCATGGTAAAGGCTGCAGAGTATGGGACCCCGATGGTAATGAATACATTGAATGCCTGGGTGGGTTGGCCTCTATAAGTCTGGGGCATGCCTACGAACCCGTTGTGCAACGCGTTATTGAAGAGCTTCACAAAGGCAACAATTTCAGCAGACCATCGGTTATTGAGCGTGAAGTAGCGGAGCGCTTTCTCTCCAACATTCCCGGTCACGACATGATTAAGTTCGCAAAGAATGGATCTGTTGTTACGACCGCCGCTGTGAAATTGGCACGAGCCTTTACCGGAAGAAAAATTGTTGCACGGCCCATCGATCACCCATTCTATTCTTATGACGATTGGTTCATTGGAAGCACGGATGTGAAAAGTGGGATTCCCTCTGACATCTCTGCGCTTACCGTTACCTACACCTCAGATAACCCGCAATCGCTCATCGATTTATTCACGCAGTACCCGAATGAAATTGCTTGTGTTATTTCGGAGCCTGAGAAATTCAATACCCTTCCCGAAAATTACCTAAGCGACGCTATTGATTTGGCCCATAAACACGGAGCTCTCTGGATTATGGATGAAATGATAACCGGCTACAAAACCGCTTATCCCGGATCGATGACCAAGTACAAGGTGACACCCGATATGACCACTTGGGGCAAGGGCATCGCAAACGGATTTTCCTTTTGCTGTTTGACCGGCAAAAAAGAAGTAATGGAATTGGGTGGGATTCGCAAAACAGGCAGCGAAAAACTCTTTCTCGTGAGCACTACCCACGGCGGAGAAACATGCAGTATAGCGGCCGCCATAGCCACCATGGATGAATTCGAAAAGCACGATGTTATTGGGCACAATCAGCGCATGGGCCAGCGATTTATTGATGGCAGCAAAGCTGTGATTGGCCGACATGGCCTTACCAATCATATCCGAAACATGCAGTTTAATTGGCATGCATCGCTGGGCTATTTCGACGCTGAGGGTGCCAACTCTTTCGGTTTACGAACGCTCTTTCACCAAGAGCTCATTGCACGGGGTGTGCTTTTCCAAGGAGTCTTCTGCCCTCATTTTTCGCATTCTGAATCGGATGTTGACTATGTGCTGAACGCCATGGATGAAGCTTGTGTCATTTTCAAAAAAGGCCTTGAAGACGGCTATGAGCGCTACCTTGTGGGCGAGCCTATAAAGCCCGTTTTTCGCAAGTACATTTAATCCGTTTTCAACGCCTCCTCACATCAGAAATTAACGTATCGAATCATACATACTCCGCAATCGGAAACCATGAAAACAACCGACCCAACCACCATAGACTTCAGAAAAAAATTCGAGCTAACCGATAAAGTAATTGTGATAAGTGGTGCTTGCGGACTTATTGGCCGCGCATTTTGTGAGGCCGCAGCTCAATTTGGAGCTACAGTGGTATGTGCCGATATTGAAGCAGCCGACCCTGTTGCGTTCGCTCAAAAGCTCAGCGAACGACACGGACGAACCATGTTGGGCTATACCATCAACGTAGCTAATAAGTCGGAAGTGGTTGGCTTGAAGGATGCGGTAATCAACACTTTCGATCGCATCGATGGCTTGGTTTGCGGACATCAAAATAAAACGCATTTGAAGTTTGTGCCTTTCGAACATGTATCCGAAGAAAATTGGGACACGGTAGTTGAAATAAACCTCAAAGGAACATTTCTTCTCTGCCAGGTTATAGGCTCCTACATGGCCGAGCAAGGCAAAGGAAGTATCGTCAATATTCCCAGTACATACAGCGTTGTCGCTCCCAATCAGAACCTATACAAAGGCACCTCACTGGGCTGCCCTGCAGAGTACAGTGCGAGCAAAGGCGGGGTTGACGCTCTTTCACGCTACCTAGCGAGCTACTGGGCCTCCAAAAAAGTGCGTGTGAACATGATCACTCCTCACGGTGTATGGAACAATCATGAAGAGCAGTTTGAAACAAACTTCGCTCGTTTTTCTCCTCTTGAGCGTTTGAGCTTCAACCACGAAGTAGCACCTGCACTTATTTACTTGCTCAGCGATGCAAGCAGCTATGTAACCGGCGATAATATGTTGGTTGAAGGTGGTTGGACTGTTTGGTGAGATTCCTATTTGTTTTCTCACTCGTAATTGAGCACCGTGATGTGTCCAAATTGATCGATGGCTCTTCCGCGCCCATCCTTTACGGTGATGTAATAGTTGTAAACACCTTCCTCTACAACCTTGCCGTTCATTCTTCCGTCCCATCCCTCCTCTATGCTGTACGTTTCGAAAATGCGATCACCCCAACTGCTGAACACAACCAAGTAAAATTCTTCCACCAGTGCAAACGAAACGGTCGGTTTAAAAACGTCGTTATAACCGCCTAATACGATAGCATTCGGTATCCAAATAATTGGGTTCATGGATAGATTCACTTCATTGGAAAACGATGAAAAAGGTGGACGTGAATCATCACTGCGTTCAATAGCTTCAATGCGATAGAAAAAATCTCCGTCGGTCTCGACCAATTCAGACACATCATCTTCGTAAAACAGACTGCCTGCGCCATTCACTTCGTCGATCAACTCATAGCCCGAATCTTTCATGCGCCGGTAGATCTGGTACCACTCAACGCCTTCTTGCCACTCACTGTAGGGCGACCATGCCAACACATTGACCAAGCGCTGCTGATTGGCCTCACCATCGAGCAGAATGGATGTAGCAACATTAGACGTGTCGACTGGCAATCCGCATGAATTGAAAACCAACACCCGATAACTGTATGAAAACACATCTGTGGCGCGCTCATCGTCTATAAAAACAAGTTCCAAAACGGCGCTTGCATCTTGAACAACAACTTCTTCCCATGTTTGAGTGGTTCTTTCCAGACGCTGCAATTCATATCGGAAACTGAGAGCGGTGGGTGAAAGACCCAAGGTTATTTGAACAGAATCCGAATTAAGCGCTGAGGCCGATTGTATTTCGACATACGTAGGCGCAGCATAATCGTCTACGTACGTATCGTGAAAATTACTGAATGCTCGATAGCCTGTTAGTGTATCGACCGCCTCCACCCGATAGATGTTGTAGCCACCATATTGAAGCGCAGCATCAACATATGACAATGCCGTTACTGTGTCGACAGGGCTCATTGCTGCCGCAGTATAATCGTCGGTTAAACCGAATCCTTTATACAAAATGTAGTAGCTAGCAGGATTGCTCCAACTGTAATAGCCGGTCCAATTCACAGTAATGTCGGGGTCGCAAACCTGATAATCTACCACACTGAGCAAATTGGATGAACTGCACGAGGTTGTGTCGTAGTTACCACATGCATCATATGCCGCTATGGCGTACGAATAAATACCGCTCAAAAATTGGGCTTCCCCGAATACATCAGTGAACTCCCAAAACGCGGCATCTACTGCTGCAATTGTATTTGTAAACCCATTTACGCACCTATAAATCGCATAACCTTGCACATCGCTTGAACTGCTCCCTTGCCATTCCAGCATGCCATATCCGTTTGCATCTACTCCGATGCTGACCCCAAATACGGATGCAGGAAAAACATTATCACTAAACTGATCTCCTTCTATGTTGCTTATAAACTCGCATCCATCATCCGTAACCAGTATGATGCGAAAATTCATAGCAACTGGTTCGCAATTGAATACGTAGTGTAAGTATTGATTCACTCCAAAACCGACTGTGGTAAGGAGTTGCCAACTGCCCGAAGGATAATCGGTCCAGATTTGATATTGTAAATTTTCGGTTGAAGTGCTGAGCGGCAACCAGGGCTCACTCCACTCCAAAAAAGCCGCGCTATCACAATTTTCGCAAATATTCTCAGCAGGATCTGCCTCGAGATAAATTGTTGAGAGGGTATCGGACATAGCAGAATAAAAACCCCCTGACCCGTCGTCATACCAAGCCAAGACATAGTAATAATAATTATTGGAGAGCGCCAAATTGGAAATGTGCGTATAGCTACTGAGCGCTTGAGGCGTTAGGTTGCTGGCTATGGATGTGAAACTTAAATCAGGAGAGATGCTGTAAAAAACTTCATAATGACTAAAGCTGGAAGATGGCGCGTTTGGAGGCGTCCAGTTTACGGTGACATTACCCAAATCATCGACCTGAAGACAACCCACGACAGGCTGTTCCTGCGAAAACAGATTCACCTGAAGGAGTAGGTTCAGTGCTAGATAGAAGCTTACGTAAAAAGAAATTTTCACCAGTCTTTGATTTTGGCCCCGCCTGAACGGAAACATTCACCTTTTATTACACGCTAAAAACCTTCATCAGGTTGCATGCTTCGAGGTGAGTTTTTTCAGTTACAGCCGAAACCAAAAATGAATCAGGCCTCGGACGTAATGGAATGTATCTCCGAATTTTCTTAACAATTCATGTTGAATGTGTTCAGATGAAATGTGGGAATTGATTCACCTATAGGCTACCGGCCATCCTGTCGATGGTTGTTCGGTAATCGAGCATCATTTTCTCAACGATTTGAGCGGCCGGCAATACATCCTTGATCATGGCCGAGGCCTGACCAATTTCCAGCTCCCCCTCCACCAAATCGCCTTCAAACATTCCCTTCTTGGCCCTACCCCGTCCTAAAAGTGTTGCAAGCTCCTCGGTGCTTGCTCCCCTTTCGTATGCTTCCTGCACTCGATGGTAGAAATCGTTTTTAATGAGCCTAACGGGTGTCAGCTCCTTCAAGGTAAGCCGCGTTTCACCTTCGGGCGTGTTGATAACCGTCTGTTTAAATGACTCATGTGCGGAAGCCTCTACCGAGGCTACAAAACGACTTCCCACCTGCACACCCGATGCGCCGAGTGCCATAGCCGCGGCCATGCTTCTTCCGTCGTGAATGCCTCCGGCAGCAATAACAGGGATTTGCACCGCATCAACCACAGCCGGGACCAAGCAGAACGTGGTTGTTTCTTCACGGCCGTTGTGACCCCCAGCCTCAAACCCCTCCGCTACAACGGCATCACAACCGGCCTCTTGCGCCTTCAGGGCAAAGCGGGTGCTGCTCACCACGTGCACCAAGGTGATGCCGTGCTCTTTGAAAACCGGAGCATATGTTTTGGGATTACCCGCAGAGGAAAAAACAATCTTGACCCCCTCCTCTAGGATGATGTCGATATGATCCGAAATTTGGGGATAAAGAAGCGGCAGATTAACTCCAAACGGCTTGTTGGTCGCCGCTTTCGTTTTCCGAATCTGATCTCGCAATACATCCGGATACATAGAGCCCGAGCCCAACAGTCCGAGTCCTCCGGCATTGCTTACTGCGCTTGACAACTCCCAACCGGAACACCAAATCATGCCCGCCTGTACTATCGGGAATTGAATGCCAAACAGAGATGTGATACGATTATCCATTTTCTATAGAGTTGTAGTAATACAAGGCGGTAAAGTTATGTTTGGAGGCCGTTCATTCTTAGCCGCTTGGTAAACTTCAGATTTGTAGATAAAATATTTCATAAAATCAATTTTGCTCATATCTTAGCGGCTTGGCAGCTAGAGCCTTAATTAATTCCAACATGAAGAAAATACTACTGCTTTTTTTGCTCTTCGCCTCAGTTTCTGTTTCGGCCCAATACCAATGGGACTACGGTGTGAAACTGGGAGCTGCAAATTACCTTGGTGATATAGGCGGTAAAGAACAGCAGCGCAAAGATTATTTCTGGGATATGCACCTAGGTCAAACTCGCTACGCTGTTGGTGTTTTCGGTCGATACAAATTCTCAAAACGATTTGCCATCAGCGCAGGGGTGGATCACATGCTGATTCAAGATGCTGATCAATACACAACGTACATTCCACGCCGCACACGCAATTTAAACTTTCGCAACCGAATGTTCGAACTATCGGGCAGAGCTGAGTTGACCTTGTGGTATGACAACGACGTAGGTAATCGAGGTTTTTATAACCCCGACTACAAGTTGTATGCATTTGCGGGTCTAGCGGCATACTATAGCAACCCTCAGGGGCGATTGGTATATGACGAAGCAGAGAAAGAACTTGCCTACAGCCTTGGTGGAGATACTGCCAAACTGGTGCCCGGAGAATTTGTAAACGATACGTGGTATAGCTTGCGTCCTTACCGCACTGAAGGGGCAACCTATAGCAATATTGGTCTTGCAATACCGATGGGTATCGGCATGTACTTTACGTTCAACAAAACTTGGCGCGTCGGGTGGGAAATTTGTTGGAGAAAAACATTCTCTGATTATATCGATGACGTTTCGACCTACTACAACAAACCCAATCCGGATAACGCAGAAACCTTCGACCTCGCATTGGCTTTGCAGTCTCAAACCTATCAGGAACTGCTCAACGATCAAAATGCGCTACTGCGACTTGAAGAAGGTAATCCTATTTATGAGGATATCTTTCCGGTTATGTCGCTGAACGACTTCCGATATCAGCCACAAAACGATATTACTCCCGATGCGTTTCAGTCTACTAGAGGCCTTCATGATCCTTCCAATCCATTGGCTCGCAAGGACAGCTACGTAACCTCTCAGGTAGTTATTACAAAACTTGTTCGTGGACGCTCTAAGTTCTACAAGAGCAAATACAGCTGGGTGAAAAACCGAGCCACTGTGCGTAGGTCACGAGCTAAGTTCTAAACCATTTATATCTTATTGAAAGCGGTCGGAAGGCCGCTTTTTTTTATGCCACGAATGCACGAATGGGAAGAGAGTGGTTAATGAAAGCCCAGGCTGGTTGGTGGAGTTAATGTCACGAATGCACGAATGGGAGAGGGTGGCGAATGAACGCTGAGGATGGTTGAAGGAGGTTGTACCACGAATGCACGAATGGGAGGGTGTGGCAAATGAACGCTGATGACAGTCGAAGCGGGAGTGTTGAGCACTCGTTTGACAACAACAGTTGACTATCGCGGAAAGTATTGCAGTAACTTCGAAAGAGGCTTGCGAATGAGCGTTAAAAATCCCGGTTGCAATCCGTTCATCTTCCAGGCCAATCGATCCTCTTTGTTTGCCCGCCAGCGGTTTTTTAAGGTAACATTGCTTTGGCCACCGGCACGCATTTTCGTGATTACACGAGGCAGATACGAAACGCTAATACCGTGTTTATGAATGAAGCGCAGCATCAACTCATAATCTGCTGCTGACCGAAGTTGAAGGGAGTAATGCCCGTGTGCATCGTATACCGAACGCTTCACAAAAAAAGTAGGGTGCGGAGGCATCCATCCACGCAGGAAATCACCGTGACGATATTCTCCGGATATCCAAGATCGAATCACCTTGCTGGTAGCTATTCGATCAACATAAACCAAATCGGCGTAACAACCGTCGCTGTTCGATTGCTGAATGGTTTTCACAATGTCGCTAATGACGTGCTCATCGGCGTAGAAATCGTCGCTATTCAGAATGCCGATCACATCACCTGTTGACATTGCTACACCTTTATTCATGGCGTCGTAGATTCCCTTGTCACGCTCTGAAACAAATTTTGATATTGAAGATCTATTGCGTTCAATAATTTCGAGTGTACTGTCTTTCGAGGCTCCATCCACCACGATGTATTCTATATCCGAATAGTCCTGCGAGAGGACAGAACGGATTGTGTCTTCAATCGTTTCGGCACTGTTGTACGTTATAGTAATGATGGAGACTTTCATGCGTGCATCAACCTCTCTTTAACCTTTGTGGCGGGATTACCTCGATAAATAGAATAAGCTTCCAAGTGGGCACTCGCTACGCTTCTTACAGCCAATACACTGTGGCTCTTGCAAATTACACCCGGACAAACCACAGACTTCGCTCCAATCCATACACCATCTTCCAACGTAATATCGCCTACCATCAGGTCGAAGGTGGAGCTTTTGTAGTCGTGATTTCCACACAAAAGCATTGCTCCCTGCGACAAGCAGCAGTTGGCACCGATGGTTGTCATTCCCAGATTATCGATCCACACATCTTCACCAATCCATGTATTGGCTCCTACTTTCAACTTCCATGGATATTTGACACGCACTCTCGGTTTAACGACTACGCCCTTCCCTACTTCGGCTCCAAACAATCGCAACAGCATGATGCGCAGCGAGCCGAACGGATGTCCTGTGCAAATGAACAGTTCGTGCAACACATACCAAAGTGCACGGCGCACACGACTACCCGGCTGATACCATGCATTATTGAACTTACTCAAGTCGGTTGTGGGGCGTTGCTGCGACATCGTGCGAGCAAAGAAAATCGAAAAAGTGCAATGAACCACCACGAAGTGCAGCCATGCAGCAATTACATTTGAACCAATTGTAAAAAACATGCGCTACTTACCTGCCCTCGCCAGCATTCTGCTGGGTGTATTCATCAACAATCTCTCTCTTGCACAGCAAACTTCGGGTTTACCAAAAGTACCTGAAGGATTTAAAAACATGAACATGAGGAGCGTTGGCCCAGCCGTGATGAGTGGTCGCGTTACTGCCATTGATGTCGACCCATTGAACGACAACATCATCTATGTGGGCACGGCAAGCGGCGGACTTTGGAAGAGTGAAAGTGGTGGTATGACCTGGACTCCTATTTTCGATGAGCAAGAAGTTCTCGGAATAGGATCAGTTGAAATTGACCCTTCTAATCACGATGTTCTATGGGCGGGCACGGGCGAAGGAAATCCGCGCAACTCACAAACCAATGGAGCGGGTATCTATAAAAGTTTAGATGCTGGAAAGCACTGGCAGCGCATGGGACTTGAAAACACGCGCACCATTCACCGTGTCATTGTCGACCCTCGCAATTCGCATGTGGTATATGCAGGCGCACACGGCAATGCATGGCAGCCCTCCAAAGATCGCGGAGTGTATAAGACAAGCGATGGCGGTAAAACTTGGCAGCAAATTTTAAGTGTGAACGATACCGTCGGTTGTGCCGATTTAGTGATGGATCCGAACAACTCGAATCGTTTGTTGGCCGGCATGTACGAATATGAGCGCAAACCTTATCATTTCACTTCGGGCGGCAAAGGAAGCGGGTTGCACCTTACGGTTGACGGTGGCGCCTCTTGGTTAAAGCTCACAGATAAAAATGGCCTACCCGAAGGAGAATTAGGTCGTATCGGATTGGCGTTTGCGCCTAGCAACAGCAAAGTTGTGTATGCGCTGATTGAATGCGCGAAAACAGGCCTTTACCGCTCCAACGACGGCGGTTTGAACTGGCAGTTGGTAACAGAGAAAGGAGTAGGCGATCGACCGTTTTATTATCATGAATTGTACGTAGATCCCACCAATGAAAACCACCTCATCTATTTGCACAGCACTGTGAGTGAAAGTATCGATGGTGGAAAAAACTGGACTACACTCCTGCCCTACTATGGCGTGCACCCCGACCACCATGCTTTTTGGTGGAGCGCAAAAGATGCGCGATTCATGATTGAGGGCAACGATGGAGGCATGAACATCAGCCGTGACGGTGGGAAGAATTGGACCTTCATCAACAACCTTCCACTGGGTCAATTCTACCACGTTGACGTCGATATGGAAACACCCTACAACATTTACGGCGGCATGCAAGACAACGGCTCTTGGAAAGGACCCGGCTATGTGTTTCATGGAGGAGGAATCCGATCAGCGGATTGGCAGGAATTGTTATTTGGCGATGGCTTCGATGTGCTTCCCAAACCCGATAATGCTCGTTATGCGTATGCCATGTCACAGGGAGGAGAAGTAAATTACATCGACACGCAAACCGGCAATTCCGTGAACATAAAGCCTGTTCATCCCGATGGAAAAAAACTTCGATTCAACTGGAATGCGGCCATTGGTAAAGACCCCTTCAATGGTGAAGGTCTTTATTTCGGATCTCAATTCGTGCACTACTCGAAAGACCACGGGTTGAGTTGGGAAGTCATTTCTCCGGATCTCTCCACGAATGATTCGCTGAAACTGAAAGATCAACACATTTCCGGTGGCATTACCCCCGATGTAACGAATGCCGAAAATCATTGTACCATACTCTGCATTACCGCGAGCCCTTTCAACCGAGGTGAATTGTGGGTTGGCACCGACGACGGCAATGTTCAGCTCACACGCGATGGAGGAAAAACATGGAGCAATCTTTCTTCGTCCATAAAAGACTTTCCGAAAGCAGCGTGGGTGCCTCAAATTACACTGGGGGCATTGGCCGGTGAAGCTTGGGTTGTGGTGAACAACTACCGTCAGGGAGACGAAAAGCCATATCTGTATTACACAACTGACTA
>Ga0114980_10001626_pt1 | contig 16069 bp, 29 predicted proteins | sample S_140806_EF_Meta_FD_87018 | JGI IMG/M metagenome (GOLD analysis project Ga0114980, IMG submission 87018) | Freshwater microbial communities from Lake Simoncouche, Canada to study carbon cycling - S_140806_EF_MetaG | ecosystem: Environmental > Aquatic > Freshwater > Lake | place: Lake...
CATTAAATTTTCAAGGAGGAAAAATGAGTAAAAGACGTTGGACTCAGAGTGAGATAAATCTCTTAAAAGAAGGAAAAATTCCTTCAAATCGCTCTGAAAATTCCATTAGCAATATGCGAAAAAGACTTGGATTGACAAGGAAATCTTATTCAAGATGGCTTAAAGAACACAAAGATCAACTTGCAGCTTTGCTGGAAAAAGGAATGCAGCAAAAAGAAATTTATAAAATTTTGCCTTATTCTCCAAGAGCAATTCAAAAGCAAGTAATGAGAATGAAACTGCAAAAAACTCATCAATACAAGTTCACCAGAAAAGAACTTGAAAAATTTATAGATTTCTTAAAAAATAATTGGCAACAAAAAACTCCAAAAGAACTAACTGAAATTTGGAACAAAGATAACAAAAAGATCCACAAAAAAAAGGTAGAATACCATCTTGCCAAATTAGGAATTAAAATTCCAAAGCGTGAAAGTTTACGAATGGGATTTTTAAGAAAGAAAGAAGAAGAAATTTACAAAAATTATAAAACTACAAAAAAATCTGAAGAAAAAATTAAGTCTTTGAGAATAGAATTAATGAAAAAAAGAATTGAAGAAAACAAAGATTTGTGGACAGGATTGCCGGGACATAATACATTTAGTTGGGAAGACGAATCGGAAATGGAGGAAATTATCAATGGCTAAGAAAAAGAAATCCGCTAAACCAAAGAAGAAAGTAACTAGCCCGCAAGAATTATTTAACGATTGGTGGGCAAAAGTTGCATCAAAAAAAGCGGAAAAAATAGAGTCTGCTTATTTAAAAGAAAATCCAGACTATGACCCCGAAGATGATGATATGAGTGATAGCGGGTGCGTCCACAGAATGATGCACGAAGGCGAAGCTGAAAATATATCATACGACGAATCTCAAACAGCTTTTATTCAAGGATTCAATAACGAAAAGTTTGATGCTGGATACCTTTATTGCGAATTAGACGATATTGTTGCCGAAGCGTACGAAGCTGGAAAAGCACATGCACAAAATTAGTTTGAAATTAAAAGAGAGCAAAACAGAGCCTCTAATTTACAATTTAAAAAATTTGAATTTTATTTTTGGTCTTGTTGTGCAAGAACAAACTAATATTAATATTACTTTTTATTCTCAATACCAAATTGAAAGATTGTTAAACATAACAGACCTAAAAAAATACAGTCTGCAAACTTTTGTAGAAAATTTTCCATCAGAAAATGAAAGCCATTATAAAATAGGATTTATTTTTTCTTTTGGCTTAGATGAAGTTGAATTAATTAATAATAAGCTTGAGTGCTGGTTTAAGCCGAAACAATAGCTAATATTATTTTGCCGCAATCGTTATCTGTGTAAGGAGAACAACATGGATAACATTGCTAATCTTTTGCGACAGGTTGAAAGCGAGTACGAGGCTCAGTCTAGGCAAAATTCAAAGATGATCGAGAGAAATCTTGAATATCTCAAGATCATGGCTACAGTCAAGAACGATTTGGAAAAGACCCTAAAGAAGCCGGAAACTCTCAAAGAGACTGTATACAATTGCATAAATCTTTTACGAGCCAACACTCCGTATTATTCGGCAACAGAGGCGGTCAATAAGATAGACCCTCCTTTGAGTGATGAGCAGAAAACTTTGTGAACCCGCAATTTTATCAAAAACCAATAAGGAGCTAAACATGAGTGCTAACGATTTGCTTGATATTTTGAAAAGTCTTGAACATAATGATGTTGTTGAGTCTGGCGAAGATTACGAAGGAAACTCAGTCTTTTCTGTTAGGATCGGCAACAGAGTTTCAACTCTAATCATTGGCAACCAAGATGCAGCAGACTATCCAGAATTTTATGAGGAAGCATACTGAACACCATTCAAGAATTCGTTGATTTTATTGATCAACTTGAAAATTCTAATGTTCGACTTGAGTCTGCTGACTTTCAAAGTGAATTGTTTCACACAATAAATTTAAAAGTTTTGACCAAAGATATTAAAGATTTTGAATCTTTTCAAACATGGTGGAAAAGTAAAAACTTAACAGATCATCTTCACAAAAAATTAGTTAACACATTATTAAAAATAAACCCACCAGATAATGTAAAGAACGAACTTTTAGCTATGATGATCTAAAATAATAATTAACTCAGTTCGCACATCTGTGCGGACATAAACAAGGGGAGAGCGATATGGGTGCTTGGGGATATGAACCATTTGAAAATGATGGGGCCGTGGATTGGCTTTGTAACTTAGAGAAGTTTCTCATACAATCCATAAATGGAGAGAATGCTCCAATAAAAGAATCGGGCATAGACGAAAAGATTGCAGCCATAGAAGTTGTTACTATGCTTGAATTAAAACCAAATTTCAATGAATTTGGAACTTGTCCTCTAGGATATAAATTTCCTAACAATAGGGTACTAGATGCTTGCTTAAAATCAATTGCTAAAATGAGAAAGCAAATCAAGAAAAAAGAATATTGGTCTGACGAGGCTCCAACAAAATTGTTGGATAAACTTCAAGATAAAGTAGAAACTATTAAAAATAAATTGTTGATGGAACACATATGAAATAAAAATTAATGAGCGTCGTTATCAAACTATGGAACCAAAAGAAGCACATAAGGCCGCAAGGTCTGGCGAAATGCGTTGGACAGACGCAATAGAAATTTTCAAGAAAGATCCCCAAACTGCTTTCGATTATGCGTCAGAAAATCGATCTAGATTTCTAGAAGCAGAAGAATACATCAAAACCAATGCTGAATTAGCTTGTGCATATGCACAACGATTTATCAATGGAAGGTTTCCAGAAGCAGAAGAATACATTAAAAAAGATGCTCAACAGGCTTATAATTATGCCAGATATGTGATTAAAGGTAGATTCCCAGAAGCAGAAGAACATATCAAAATCAACCCTGCGGTCGCTTGCAATTATGCAGATAGTGTGCTTGACGAAAGATTCTTAGAAGCAGAAGAATTTATCAAACAAGACCCAAGAATTGCATTTGAGTACGCAAGAAGAGTAATTAGGGGAAGATGGATTGAAGCAGAAGATCATATTAAAATAGATGCTCAATCTGCTTACTTATATGCAAGAGATATTCTAGATCGAAGATGGGAAGAAGCAGAAGAATATATTAAAAAGCAGCCTGACTATGCCTGTGCATATGCAAGAAATGTAATCAGAGGCAGATGGGAAGAAGCAGAGCCTTTTATCAAGAACGAAGTATTTGAAGCATTTGGTTATGCAAAAGATATTATCAGAGGTAGATTCTTAGAAGCAGAGAGCTTGATTAAAAAGAATTTGAGCATTGCTTTTGATTATGTTGAAGAAGTAGTAAAAGGAAGATGGATTGAAGCAGAAGATACCATTCTTAATGGCAAAAAGAAATCTCTAGAATATTGTTTGCGATATAACGCAAAATTGCCAGAAGCAATTCATAACAAAGTGTTAACAGAAGTTGCTTTTGATAGTAAAGTGCCAAACCTTGATCTTAAAAAGAAATATGTGAACAGGATCAAGTGATGCACAAAAACTCTTCTAAATTAAATAAAAATTTAATCAAAGACGCTCAACAATTTGATGTTGTTAGGAAAGAATTCGAAAAAAAAGAAAAAAAATTCAAAAAAGATTTTAGTAGGATAAAAGACAGGGTTGACTTTATTTTAAATAAACTAGCAAATGTTTACAAAATGTGCATCGGCAGTTGGGGCTTTAGTAATTGTTGCTACGATGACCTCAATTCAAAATACGACTCTAGCGGTTATTTTGTGAGTGCCATGTTGCTAGAAAAGGACTTTATAGTTTGTGTTAATTTTAATATAGATCGCAAAAGTCATATTGGTGAGTTTGATTCTAAAATAATTATAAATGATGGCGAATACGAGCCATTCAAACTTTATCAAGACGAGGTGAGTTCGCATGTGCAATTTCCTACAAGATGGATTTTTGAAGACTTTGAAAAAGAACTTGAGAAAAGCAAAATTTTATACGAAATAGGCAAAAAATAATAATTTTGTTTGCGAGTTATACCAATAAGGAGACATGAAATGAGCGAAAACGGAAGCCAAAAATACTTTGATTTTCTTCACAAGTTAGAAAACGACGCTTCTTTTTGTTATAGTTATCTCGGAAATTGCCAAAGGGGTAGCGAAACATGGAACCAATGCTTGCAGACTATTGCTAAAGACGCAAGCATTTCCTATACTTGGGCTGCCGCACTAAAATCAAGATTTGAACTTGGTGAACTTGCTATTTCAAAAGTGCCTCAATACTCTATTCCATATGCAAAAGATATTATAAAGGGCAGGTTCGTATTGGCAGAGCCAAAAATTTTAGAATCTTCTGCCGACTCTTTTAGGTACGCATCGACCGTAATACATGGAAGATGGTTAGAAGCAGAGCCAATAATTGCAAAAGATCCAAATCATTCTTTTCTTTATGCAAGAGATATAATCAAAGGAAGATTTGAACTTGGAGAAGAAACCATTGCTCACGATGAAGATGCTGCTTTTAGATACGCAACCGATATAATCAAGGGCAAGTTGCCAGAAAAAATGCACAATATTATGATTGCAAAAGGAGTGGCGGCATGAGCGAAGATTATGAAGAAGATTACCTAATCGAAGACATAGAAGTATTTGCAGAATTCTTAAGAAGTCAATACGTAAAAGTTTATACAGCTTATCCACCAGAAACCTCAAAAAATCCCACTGAACAAGAAAAATTCAATTATGATGTGCGAGAGCAAATCAAAGACGTAATGCAGCAATACGAATTAGACCAACTAATCACCATTTCTCAAATCGCAGAAATAATTACTAATGATCCTAATGTAGAAAAAATAGATCAAGGATTTTTGGTCAATATGGATTCTGTAGTTGAAATCACACAAAAAATTGAAGGAGCCATATTTCAATCTGCTTTTTCTAAATTATCAGCACAAGACAAAATAAATTGTGGTTGGAATCCAGAAACAAATAAGATGGAATTTTGGCCCAAATGAAGCACAAAATAATAACTGAGCAGGTTCGTTATACCATATATGACTGCCACGGCTCATAACAAGGAATAAAAATGTATTTCAAGTGTGTTTTTGAAGACGGAACAGAAACTTATAAAGATCTTAACAATGATGATCTTAGAAAAGTAATAGATGAAGATGTTATGGTTGATCTTATCTGTGAAGAAACCGGAGAGAATGTAGAAGAATGGGACTTCACTGAAAGACCAATTACGTATTCGGACATTGTTGAAATTGACGTTAGTTCTGCCGTTATTAAAGAAAACCCAGGATTGATTATTAACGACAAAAAAGTATTAAAAATTGATCTTTTAGAAGGTTCAACATACGAACACGCTTTGGCTACACTTAGTTTGACAAATCCTAAAGCCTTAGTGTATTCAACAAACGTCCTTTATGTTTCTCAAGTCGATGATGATGATTATGAAAACTATGAAGAAGATGATGGTGGCTATAATGACGAACCACCAGACTACGATTAATAGGAAATAAAATGCCTACAAAAAAGAAAAATGCAAAAGAACAGAGACTTGCCAACATTGAATACGATATTGGTTGGTATCGAATTCGCAAGCCTATCGCAAACGCAATTCGTAAATGCGGAGAATTAGGCTTTTCAATGGCAGGACACGGATGCGGATTTGGTGGCGAAGATTTTAGCCTAATCAATAAAAGCAAGGATATGTATGTGAACTTTTGTGACACAGGAAATAGTTGTGAGGTTACTATAAGCACCGTCAAAACCACCGACAAAGAAGGCTACCCTATCCTGTTGTTTACAGGAACTACTAAGAAGGCAATGGATTTTATTGAGAATACCTTGACAGCATCCTTAGACTATGGTAATTTTGGCTAATCCCAATTCTTTTCAGAGAATAACCAATGAGCATCGTAACTAAAGATTCTTATAAGGCCGATGTTTTTAATTTTACTGCCGAGCAAAATGGCGGCATAATTGACCTTACCATCAATAATGTTATCTCTTGGGAGTGGGTTAATATGAAACTAACAAGAGAAGAAATTAAGGGTCTGGCTCAATTTCTCAACAACTTTTCAGATATTAAGGCTAATTAATGAACGATTGGAAATTTGTTCTAATTGTTGTTGATTCAAATGAAAAAACAAAATATTTTGGCCCATTTGATGATGGTGAAAAGGCATTAGAGTGGGGTCAAAAACACTTTAGTGGTATTGATTATTTTCTAACGTCAACTACATTGTATAATCCGGCAAGGTTGGATTTCAATGAATAAAGACCACAATACAGTGATCTCTTTGGTGGGAGGGCCGCTATGTGGGACAAGTCTCACAATGAAAGAAGGCCGATTACCCAACAGCGTTCCCGTATTTAATAATGGGAAATTTTATGTCTACAATCTTTTTCTAGAACAAGGCAAAGATTGGACTACGCTGCACTATGAATATTCCAATGAAATTATAGAAACCTTCTTGAAAAACTAAGGTTTTGAATGAGATTATATAGAGTTGTTTGTAAAATTTGTGGGGGCAACTGGAAAAGATGCCCTAAGTGTCAATTTGGAACTTAAAATAATAATTTTGTAATGCCGTTATTGGTTTAGGAGACAACAATGCCTAATACAATTACGCCAATCGAAGCAGCAAGCCTTTACTTCAAAGAAGGCTCAAGTGATAAAGTTTACAATGCTACCTTGGAAAAAGAGGATGACAACAAATATGTTGTTAATTTCTCTTACGGCAGACGAGGAAGTGCATTGAAGTCTGGATCCAAAACCTCAAGCCCCGTTTCTCTTAAGGAAGCCAAGACCATCTTTGACAAAATTGTCAGAGAGAAAACTTCTAAGGGCTATAAATACGTCACCGACGCTGTTGCTAAAGAAATTCATGTTGCCGACAACCCACCGGACACGCCTACTGAGTCCAAGTGCGTTTTGCTCAATCCAATCAGCGAAGAAGAACTTGAAAAGTATTTGAACGATCCAGATTGGATTGCCCAACAGAAAATTGATGGAGTTAGATTTATGCTCCATAAGGTAAAAGATAAAATTACTGCGTATAACCGTCGCGGACTTTACGCAAACATTCCAACCGATCTTTATAATTTCGCAAAAAACACTCAAGAAGATTTTCTAGTTGATGGAGAATTGATTGGAGATGTTTTTCACACCTTCGATATTCTTGAATATAACGGCAAAGACCTTACTCAAAACTCAGTTGTCGAAAGGCTTGAGGTTTTGTTGAATTGGGTTAATAATAATCCGTGCGAACTTGTAAAGTATACAGAAACTCAAAGTTCAAGCAAAATTGAATTTTATGATCGTCTTGTTCGTGAAAACCAAGAAGGAATTGTTTTCAAACATAAAGACGCAAAGTATTATGCTGGTAGGCCCGCCAGCGGTGGAAAGTATGTAAAATATAAGTTTTACAGCACTTGTAGTTGTGTCGTGACTGATGTGAATAATAAAAGAAGCGTAAGTATAGGCTTGCTCAATGGCAAAAAATTAGTTGATGCTGGGAATGTTACTATTCCTATCAATTTTGAAATTCCTAATAAGGATGACATTGTGGAAGTCAGATACCTTTATGCAAGAAAGCAGTCTGGCTCTCTTTATCAGCCTGTGTATCTTGGCAAAAGAACCGATATTGTTAGAGAAGATTGCAAGCAAAGTCAACTGAAGTATAAATTTGATGATGAATAAACTATGAGATCAAGTCGAATGAGGGGCTACGGTAGCTGGTGCATAGGCTGGAACGAAGCGAACAGAAAGCCATCCCCGCCCAATGATAATGGGGGTTGTGTGATTGTCGCATTAGGCTTGTTTTTTATATTATTAGTTCTATGCCTTTTTAAGGCATCTCTCGACACCGGAAGTCCCCTAGGATTTTTATTTGGAATCTGTGTTATAGCAGGTTTTATAAAGGGATTGAACAAATGAAAAAATATTATTATCACGTTACTGAAAAGTTTTGGGGAAAGCAAATTACCCTCAATCCCCGAATTACTGGCAAAAAACGAGATTTAGATTATGAACCCAAAGTAAAAAGAATCTGCGTTAGTTCAACCATCGAAGGATGCTTGACTGCTGTATATCTTTACGAAATGACCGAATGGAATATTTATAGAACCAAAAGAAAAGTCATAGCACACAAAACAAAAGATATTCCAGATAGTAAAATAACAAATGAATTTTGGCTCAAAAGACCAACGCAATTTGTTTACCACGGCTCAGTCAGAGGAAGACATTTTGCAAAAATTATTAAAAAGTCGTTCGACTTTTTTAACAAAAATGACTTGCTGATTGGCGACGGAGAAAAGAAAACTTTCAATCACCAAATAATTATTAAGAACCAACTAAAGAAATTAATAAAAGAAAACAAGATAACATTTGAAAAATTACCTAAGAACGAAATGCACGACATGACAGATTTCATCTTAGAGTTATCAGACAGTAAAAAATTTGAAGGCATCGAAGAACTTGAAGAAGATTATACTTAATTCGGAGCGTTGTGCATCTATGAACACGATTGACCAGCATCTTTCCGCTCTGATTCTAAAGCAAAGAGGCGATAATAGAAAATTGGTTGACGAAGTTCTAAGTCTGTCGGCAGATAGTAAAAATAAAATTTTTCATATTCTTCTTGACTTAGACAACGAAAATAAAAGATTAAAAAATGATGCTCGTAGAGCAAAGTTTTATCCAAGTTTCAGATGATAAAAAATCATGGCTACCAATCCATCATGGCTACCAATCCTATAGATTTCAAAAAAGCAACGCTTAATTATGGCAAGGAAGCCATAGAAGGTGTTCTAGTAATTGCGAATGATCCAGCAATAACTAAACTAGATAAAAAGTCAAGCGTTAAGATTCCTAAAAAAATATTCGTGCCTGTAAAGGAGTCTGTTTTTTACACGAATAGTCCTGCTCATATGAATGAAGTTCTTGAAAGATGCAAACAAAGCGATATGTTAGAATTGCTTAGTTATTTAGACTTATCCGTACCTTTTATAGATGATTATTTCTTTGACGGCGACTCAGGATTTATAGTTAATTTTTATCAGCCAGATCAAGGAGATTGTCTGGCAGATCAGCGTTATCATAAATGTCCAGTTTGTATTCAATTGCTTGACCCAATCGAATGGCTAAACAATTGGGATATGAGCGACGATGATAAAAATAAATGGATCGTCGCCATGATAAACCAAAACCTACCAGAAAATATTAAAAATAAACTGCTTTTGATAGGCCTTTAATATTAATTATTAAAACGCGTTATCAAGTATCAAGCAAGGACAACAAATGAATAGCTACCACAAGCAATATAGAGAATTTGTCAAAGAACTCAACCCAACCGATGCAGAAGTTAATAATTTTTTGTGGGGACATAAAGCAGATTTCTCTCAACATAAGAAATTAGGAATAATTAAAAAAATTCTCACCAGTCCAAAATGGTGTTACGAATACGCAAAACTTATAAATAAAGATAGATGGGAAAAGGGCGAAAAAACCATACTGACTGATGCCCAACATTCACACCTTTACGCAAGAGATATAATCAAAGGTAGATGGATCGAAGCAGAAGAAATTATCAAAACAGAATCCTCAATTGCGTATGATTATGCAGCAAACATAATCAAAGGCAGATGGATCGAAGCAGAAGAAATTATCAAAGAGGATTCATATAGAACATATTTTTACGCAGCAAACATAATCAAAGGCAGATGGATCGAAGGCGAAGAAATTATCAAAACAGCCGGTGACGCTGACGCTGCTTATCATTATGCAAAAGATATAATTAAAGGTAGATGGATAGAAGCAGAAGATTTTATTAAAACAAATCCAGGTTGTGCTTTTGGTTACGCAAATGATGTTATCAAAGGTAGATGGATCGAAGCAGAAGATTTTATTAAAACAAATCCATGCTATGCTTATGAGTATGCAAAAGATGTGATCAAAGGCAGATGGATCGAAGCAGAAGATTTTATTAAAACAGATCCATACTATGCTTATTATTACGCAAGAGATGTCATCAAAGGTAGATGGATCGAAGGCGAAGAAATTATTAAAACAGATCCACGCCATGCTTATGATTATGCAAAAGATGTGATCGAAGGCAGATGGATCGAAGGTGAAGATATTATTAAAACAGATCTGCGTTATTCATGGGATTATGTTCGAAATTTAGTAAAAGAAAGATGGGAAAATGGAGAAGGAATCTTCGCATCTGATCCACAATATTTGTATAGATATGCCACGGAAATTCTAATAGACGAACTACCCCCCGAATTAGAAGCAGCATACGCTTTACATGAATAAGGAAATAAAATGAAAATTATTAAGAAGATAGAAAAAAAATCAGAATACAGTGACAGGTTAGTAGCCACTACAATTTTATTTAAAAATGAACACGGAATTTTTCAACTAGACGATAGTAAAAATATTTTGCACAAGTGGAATGATAACGAAGGTTGGGTTTACGTTACCAACGAAACGACAGGCATTAATGACGCAAAAAATTTAATAGAAGAAATGTTTACGCCAGAAACGATCCTGCCTAAAGAAATTGAAGAGCCTCAAAAATTTCTTATAAGTAACGATTCGATTTTATCCGACGAAGAAGTGATGATAGTAGTAAACATTGTGAAAAAAGCAGTGAATGAATGGAGACTGTTTCCCGGCATGAACGAAGAAAAAAAAGAATGTTTACAAGAATTGGAGTATCTTAGATATTGTAATGATAACGAACTCACAGCCTTCTTTAAACACTCTGGCAAAATCTTTCTTAGTAGTCTGCCAGAAATGATTAAAAATAAACTAATCTGCAAAATGGCTTTCAAAGAAGCTGCCTAGTATTAAATTAAAGGAGAAACAATGGAAAATAAAGTTTTTGCGTTAATTTCTAAAGAGGAAGGCTACGAACTACTTCTTGAATTTTATAGTATCTGGTTTGCTGCAAGAAACATCAAAGATATTCTGAGTGAAGATAGACATCTTGACCTTCCTTCTTTTAGAAACTGCTCAGAGGACATTTGCTTGTTGTCACGAACATTGGGGCAAAAAGAAGTGTTTGATTTTATTAAAGAAAAACTAGATTGTGAAGAAATAGTTCTAGAAGATGAAAGAAATAAAATTCTAGTTAATTCACAAGAAGATGACGACGAAGAAGATGACGAAGATGATGATGACGACGAATATGACGATGATGACGACGAAGAAGAAGATGAATAATTATTAAGGAATTAAAAGATGTGGATAAGCCCCAATAAGCACCGTGTAAAGGTTGGAGACAGACTTAGGCTCACTAACCACCTAAGTCAAGAAAGCCTGCCTATCGGCCTATTAGGAACCGTTACCCATGTAAATGAAGGAACCTATAACCTTCATATTCATATGAAATGGGACAACGGCTCAACCCTAGCATTACTGGAAACTGACAGCGATTGCTACGAAATTGTCAAAGAAGAAAAATAAAAATTAGAAATGGATAATAACTAATGACTAGTATTAGATTGATTACTTTTTATGAAGCCCCCGACTGCTGGGACATTGCAGAGGCCGATCTAGACAAAGAGATTGATGAACAATTAGATGAATATGTAGCCTCTAACATACAAAACATTACCAGTCCAGGCTTTGTTGTAAAAGATTTTGAAGTGCCAGAAAATTTAGAAAAACAACTAATTCTAGATATTTGTAACGGAAAGTCTATGGCAGTTTGGATCGAGAAATCCGTGGATTTTCATAGCGAATATTACCAAAATTGGATCTTTTTCAAGAATAAAGAAAACTCTTGGGAAGACCTAAAATAATAATTAACCCAACGCGTTATGCCACTATGAGATGGAACTACAGACTGCTTGATAGGTCGCACAAAAACGGTGGAGAACCTTGGCTTGAAATCGTAGAGGTTTATTATGATGAACATAACAAACTAATAGGATTTTCTGAACCTTGTCTCAACGCAGAAAATAAAGAAGAAGTTATAAGCACCCTACAGATGATTATTAAAGATATTAGCAAAGAAAATGTGCTAAATGTTTCTGATTTCGGAATGACAATACAACAGGATACGCAATAAATATGAATATTCTTTCAAAACAACAACATTTGTTTGTTAAAAATGCTGTTGATAAACATTTGGGATTTAAAGAAAATCACAACTACTCAGAAAACGAAGAAATCAAAATTAAAAAAGTTGTTGCAAACTTTGTGAACTCAATCAATGAAGAAGCAAGTGTGCCTAAAGTATTGGATGGATATTTAGATGATTATCTCGATTTTCTCGTAATTTGTGCTTGTGCCGATTCTGTGGAATAAAAATAAACATGAGTGAAACCGAAAATTATTCTCTGAGTGAGTTGGCTAATTCTTTGGCAACTGCATCAAATATTGCCAAAATATTAGGAATATAGCCTAGTTACTACTGGCGATTCGTTTAATCTTTTAAGGGAAGTTTTGGAGAATAAATAATCAAAATAATCCCTCTACAAGACTGTAAAGACAGACACCTTTACATAATTAATTCTAGAAATTTTAATCTTGGTGTTTTTGACGCTAAGAACAGAGATTTTATTGGAATAAGAATAAAAATTGGAGATACATTTTTAGACAGAGAAAACCACAGTATTGGCTGTGTCAAAGTGTTTGAAGAAATAGAAAATATTCCAGACCATATTGAACTAAAAATAGGACACCGCTCTGAAACTGAACTTAATGTTTGGGGAGATCGTTTATGGGTGGAAAATAAAGATCTTTTTAACTATCTGGAAGATAAGTGCCGTAATCTATTAGCAAAGGATAATGACAAAATACAGTAGAATAAAAAAGCTCAATCTCTTGTCTCAAGTTCATTTTTGGCACTACAACCCCTGAAATAATATTTGATCTGATCCGCTATCCTCAATGAAGGTAACACCATGAACGCTAAAGAATCATACTTTCACGCAAAAAATGTTCTCAAAGGAAGAAGCAAAGACTTTGAAGATCATATATTAAAAACCAAATGGAATTGTTGGTCAGAAGATCATAAGTATTACAACCTTTATTTTAAAAATATACTCAAAGGCAGATGGGAAGAATTAGAAAATCGCCTTGTAAAAGACATTGTGGCTCCAAAAAAAGGAGATATGCTTTCGCACAACGAGTGGAACATAGCAATAAATTATTGTGAAAATATTAATGAAAGATGCAATGAATTAGAAGAAAAAATATTATCTCTTGTTAAAAATTGGCGCTTTGATGATATGGCAATAAACTATTGTGAAAAAGTCATCAAAGGAAGATGGGAAGAATTAGAAGAAATTATTAAAAAAGAGCCAAATTCCCTTTCTCGCGCACACACTTGCTACTTGTACGCAGAAAGAATCATAAAAGGCAGATGGAAGGAAGCAGAAGAACTTATTAAAGAAGAACCAAGAGTCGCTGTTGATTATGCTAGAGAAATAATCAAAGGCAGATGGAATGAAGCAGAGCCATACATTCTAAAAAATGAATTATGGGCATTCAATTATGCAAGAGACATAATCAAAGATAGATGGATCGAAGCAGAAAATATTATTACAGGCTCCGCACAAAAATATTACAAACAACTTGTTAAAAATAAAATTCTCGACCTGTTACAAAAAAAAGATTATGACAATGTTTTGAAATACGTTGATTATAAGCACTTCACTAATATCATTAAAAATGCAGAGAAAAAGCACCACATTCCAGATGCTATCCGAAATGCGATGATGGCATCCTGCATCACAGGAAACGACCAAAACAGCACCAGCTTTTTCAAACAAGAAAAAATCTTCAAGGAAAAAATGAAAAATTTCTTGAAAGATTATAAAGGATTACTTGTTGATGATGTAATCGACAAGCTATAAAATAATAATTAATATCATTGGTTATCAAGCAGAGGAACAAATATGACCCCACAAGAAGCATATTCTGAATTAATTAATCTTTTCAATAGCTCCCGACGAGGAATCGTCTTTTACTTTAAAGATTTTATTAATGCACCCGAACACAAAAAAGAAGTAGATGAACTAAAAAAAATAATTATTCAAGACCCCTTCACCGCTTCAGATTTTGCAATAAGTTCCGGCGAAAGATGGATCGAAGCAGAAGAAATTATTAAAACAAATCCAAAAATATTAAGCCATTATTTTTGTATGTTGTTTACAAGGGAATTCAAAAGAAGATGGAATGAAGCAGAAGCAGATATTCTAAAAGGAACTCCTAATAGTGTTTGGGATTATTATAAACCTGTGCAGTATCATGTGTCAAACTCTTTCCCAGACAATGTTTGGATAGAAGCAGAACCAGTTTTTGAAAAGAAAATGAGCATCTTTCATCAATATGTTCTAACCACAAAAAAGCCCAACAAAACCTATGAACAAAAAATATTAAATGATCCAAGTTCTAAATATAATCCCAAATACATCTATGACTACTCTTCCAAAGTTCTACAAAGCAGATGGAAAGAAGCAGAACATATAATATTAAAAAATCCAGACTACGCAGCAAAATATTGCTCGAAATTTAAGATGGTAGTTCCAGAAGAAATTCATAACCAAATAGTTGCAGAAGTCGCCTTAACCGACAAATCTTCCTCTTTCAGAAAGAAATTTCTCCAAGATCAAACCAAAAGAAAAGAAAAATTTTTAGAATATCTCAAAGAACTTGTTAGTAGTAATGTTATTAACAAAGATAGCACAGTTGAAGAATTAATAAATAATATTTAATCCCAACCGTTATAACACTATGACAACTCTAAAAATCCCCAAGTTCAGAAATGCCAAAAGAGCAGCAGAGTTTGCTGTTAAACACAAAGTTACACTAAACGAAGAAACAGAAAAATTAATAGCACAAGACGCTGTAGCGTCCTACAACTACGCATATCACGTTAAAGGCAAATTTGAACTTGCTGAACCCTTAATCGCTAAAGATTTGCATTTAGCAGTAATCTACGCCATCTATATTCTAAAAGGTAGATTCTATCTGGCCGAAAAAATGATTGCAGAATCTATCACAGAATATGGCTTGAAAAAAGAAAATTTCTATAACGCACCAGCATTTAATTACGCAAGAAGTGTTTGCCAAGGAAGATTTGAACTATTAGAACCATTAATTATTAATGATCCTGATCTTTGCTATCATTACGCCGCAGATGTTATTGGAGGAAGATGGGAGGAAGGAGAACCAACAATAGCAAAAGATTTACAACTTTCTCTGAATTATGCAAGATATGTATTAGACGGAAGATTTGAACTAGCAGAACCCTTGCTTGCACAAGACTCAGACTACGCTTTTGAATACGCATCAGATGTTATTAACAGATATATAACTAACTGCGACTACAGAGACAGAACAAATAAACTTGCAAAAAGATTTGAACTTGGTGAAGAAGCTATTTCTAAAAATATTAAGAAATTAGCAAAATATATCGATCTAACCAAACAAGAACTAACAGGCACTATTCACAACATGATGATCGCAAGAAGCCTAACCGATGACCTTCTTTCAAAAACATACTTCGATTACATCAGCGATAATAAAAAAACACTACTAGAGTATTTGAGCAAATATCCCGAAAATATGACCGTAAAAGAAATAACCCAATCTCTTAGTTAATAATAATTATTCCAAACCGTTATGAGGTATGGAAGAACTAAACGAAATTATCATCTGCTCAATCCTCAACAAACTGAAAATTGATGCTATCGCCACTGTTTCAGAACAACTCAGTTGGGCAGATGCAGATGAAGATGGAAAAGTAGACGGCGGTGTGCATTATTTTTTGGAACTTGACGCACTAAAAGAAACAAGAGAAAGATTAGTAAAAGAAATTCTTGAAGGATTCAATCGTCCAGAAATTCGAAATTATAGATTCAACAATAGCATCAAATACTCAAAAGTGCATCAGTTACAAGAAAACGAAAAACACATAAAGGAAATAAAATTTTTCGGAATCAACAGCAAAAATAAAACAATAGAACCAATAAGTGAAAAATTAGATAAAAATATTAAAGATCTACTGCCAGAAAAAGTATACAATTTTATTATTGCAAAATGTTTGGTAGA
>Ga0114980_10001628_pt1 | contig 16056 bp, 9 predicted proteins | sample S_140806_EF_Meta_FD_87018 | JGI IMG/M metagenome (GOLD analysis project Ga0114980, IMG submission 87018) | Freshwater microbial communities from Lake Simoncouche, Canada to study carbon cycling - S_140806_EF_MetaG | ecosystem: Environmental > Aquatic > Freshwater > Lake | place: Lake...
TCATAGGTGGGAATACTATCATTAATAGCCATGCCCATACCGGGGTTGGTACCAAAGGTGATCATAGGTTGGATATGGGCAGCCTGAATATTTAATTCCATATCAAATGCTGCATCCGTATCTGAATATAACTCGCGCCATGCTGCTACCTTTTTTGTAAACGCATCGCCGGCGGGTGCAAATGGTCTGCCCTCCATGTAAGCAAAAGTTGTTTCATCGGGAGCAATCAATCCCCCGCGGGCACCCATTTCTATGCTCATATTGCAGATGGTCATTCTGGCTTCCATCGATAATTTACGTATTGCCGAACCGGCATACTCCACAAAATAACCCGTGGCACCCCCTGCAGAAATTTGAGCAATAATATATAGGATAATATCCTTGGCTACCACACCGGGTAATAGTTCTCCTTCGATATTAATTCGCATTTGCTTGGGCTTGGTTTGCAGCAAACACTGAGCAGCAAATACCATTTCTACCTCACTGGTACCTATACCAAATGCAATGGTACCAAATGCTCCGTGGGTAGAAGTATGACTGTCGCCACAAACAATCGTCATGCCAGGCTGGGTTACCCCTAATTCAGGTCCAATCACATGCACAATCCCTTGGTTGGGATGGCCTAACCCATACAATTCAACTCCATGTTTTGCACAATTTTCTATCAACTGTTGAACTTGCAAACGCGAGAGCTCATCTCGAATAGGAAGTTCCTGATGAAGGGTAGGTACATTATGATCGGCAGTAGCAACAATTTGCTTCGGCCGGAAAAGGGGTAACCCACGCTTTTCAATTCCGTTAAATGCTTGCGGACTGGTAACTTCATGAATAAAGTGCCGGTCGATGTAGAGTACGGAAGGACCATCATTCACTTCCTGAACGATGTGTTGATTCCAGATTTTATCAAATAATGTAGCAGCCATAGTATGTAAATTGGCTTATTGCCAATTATGGTAATTAAATAATTTATTGAGCTTGAACGGTAGATTCTTTATACGCTTTCGCCATTTCATTGAGGTGTACTTCTTCTACTTCTTTTTGGCGGTCGGCCACCTGAAGAAAATTTTCATAAAGAATATCTATGTCGTCGCGGGTAAAATCATAGCCTAATTTTTGAAAACGATAGGCCAATGCGCTACGACCACTTCGAGCTGTTAGTACAATTTTACTACCCTCAGCACCTACTTCCTCCGGACTAATGATTTCATAGGTTTGGGCGTTCTTCAGAAAGCCATCCTGGTGAATACCCGAAGAATGAGAAAATGCGTTGGCGCCAACTATTGCCTTATTCGGCTGAACAGGTACGCGCATGGTTTCTGATACCAATCGGCTGATCGGGTTTAGCAGTTGGGTTTGAATATTTGTGTACAGGCCCAAATCTTTGTGTTGCTTTAATACCATTACCACTTCTTCCAAAGAAGTATTTCCGGCACGTTCACCGAGGCCATTGATGGTACACTCGATTTGACGCGCTCCGCTAATTACACCGGCAATTGAGTTTGCCGTAGCCATACCAAGGTCGTTATGACAATGGCATGAATGTATCGCCCGGTCTATATTACTTACATGCTGCATCAGGTAAGCCATTTTCTCACCATATTGAGCAGGTAAACAGTAACCCGTTGTATCCGGAATATTAACCACGGTTGCACCCGCAGCAATTACTGCTTCTACCACCTGAGCCAGGTAATCATTGTCTGTTCTTCCGGCATCTTCCGCAAAAAATTCTACATCATCGGTATAATTTCTCGCCCATTTAACCGCCTGAACAGCCCTGCGAATAATTTCTTCCCGAGTAGTGTTGAATTTGCTTTTAATATGAAAATCAGATGTGCCAATTCCGGTATGAATCCGAGGCTTTTTAGCATATTTGAGGGCTTCCCCGGCAACTTCAATATCTTTTTGAACTGCCCGGGTTAATCCACAAACTGTTGCATTCCGAATTATTTTAGAGATTTCGGTAACGGATTCAAAATCGCCCGGACTGGAAATAGGAAAACCAGCTTCAATCACATCAACACCCAATTCTTCTAGCTGCAAGGCGAGTCGAAGTTTTTCTTTAGTATTCAACTTACATCCCGGTACCTGCTCGCCATCTCGTAGGGTAGTATCGAAAATAAAGATTTGCTTTTCCATAGTCATTGATTTTGAATATATGTTATATTTATTGCTAATATTTCTGATTCTCAAGAAGGAGAATAGAAAAATAAACACGAAATAGTCGAATTTAGTACTTAAAAAACCGATTCCGCAGGCAAAATATAGGCTATTTTACACCGGATAAACACAGATAAAAGTCCTGAAACCCTTGCTGTTATTGAGCTTTTATGCAATTAATATACGATGCCCAACCGATCTGCCGATACCCTATTTCAGCTGATTCAGTCCCTAGAAAGGTCTGAAAAACGGAATTTTAAGCTATACATTACCCGAAATTCGGGCAGTAGCGACTTAAAAGTGGTGCAGCTATTTGATGCCCTTGAGGGCATGAAGCAGTATGATGAGGAGCAACTATTGAAAAAAAATCCAGCCCTTCAAAAACAACAGCTATCGAATTTAAAAGCCCATTTATACCGGGAGATACTGGCCAGCCTTCGGATATTAAAGCAAGATGAGAACATAGATTTGCAAATTCATGAGCAATTAGATTTTGCCCGGCTTCTTTATAATAAAGGGCTCTATATGCAAAGTTTAAAATTGCTGGAAAAAGTAAAAGAACTTACCAAAAACAATAATCAGGTTACTTATTTACAACAGATTTTGTTTCTGGAGAAAAAAATAGAAACCCTGCACATTACTCGCAGTTTACAAAACCGCGCCGAGCAACTGAGTACCGAAGTAGCAGATGTAAATGAGCGAGTTCATCTGATTGGAGAGCTTTCTAATATTTCATTACAACTGTACAGTTGGTATATAAAAAATGGACATGCCCGAAATGAAGAAGACCGAGAAGCTGTTGATATGTTTTTACAAAATGAAAGCATCACGCAGGCCCAAACAGATAAAGGGTTTTATGAGCGGCTCTACTTATATCAGTGCTTTTGCTGGCATTCATTTATTACCCAAAATTTTCTTGTTTATTACCGCTACTGCCAGAAATGGGTTGATTTGTTTGCAGCAGATGAAAAAATGATTGGCATTGAAACAGCTTCTTATATTAAAGGGCTACATAATTTGCTGGGTGCACATTTTGATTTGAGAAATCACCAAAAGTTCAATGAAACCATTCGAGTTTTGGAAGACTTGATGCAATCACCTGTTATCCACCAAAACAGAAACAATCAAATTCAAACTTTTATCTATTTATATACTTCCCGAATTAATAGTCATTTTATGACTGGCACTTTTAAGGAAGGCTTAGAGTTGGTGCCATATATAGAAGAGAAACTAAAAGAATATGAGCTTTTTTTAGACAGACACCGAGTGCTTGTATTTTACTATAAAATTGCCTCATTGTATTTCGGGAGCGGGCAAAGTGAAAAGAGTATCGATTATTTGAATAAGATTATCAATTTAAAAGTTGACCTGCGAACCGACTTACAATGCTATGCCAGGTTACTTCACCTGATTGCACACTATGAAATTGGCAATTTCGAATTGCTGGAGTACCTACTCAAATCTGTTTATAGATTCATGTATAAACTGAATAACCTAAGTATTGTAGAAGAAAAAATCTTCGGATTCTTACAATCTGCTTTCCGCTTTTCGCCCAAGCAGTTACAACCGAAATTCGAATCCCTACTTTCCGATCTTAGGCCCTTGGAAAAGAGTAGTACGGGTAATCGGGCATTTATGTATCTCGATATCATTTCATGGCTGGAAAGTAAAATAGCCAATCAGCCAGTACAGGAGATAATTCGAAAGAAGTACCTGGCGGCAGTAGAAGCACCTATTGAAAAGTAAGCTACCTTAGGCAGATTGTAAGTCCTTAAAAGGAAAGCGTATCTGCATCCGACATCCATTTCCAGGAGAAGACTGAATATCCAACACTCCATTGTACACATCCGAACGACTGGCAATATTATGCAATCCAATACCTTTTCGTGGAAGGTTCACATCAAATCCAACACCATTATCGGCAATGGTTAAAAGAATTTGTTGCTCATTACGCGCAAGTACAATACTTACTTCATCCGCTTTTGAATACTTGATAATATTATTCATCTGCTCCTGAACAATGCGAAAGGTATTGAGCTTGAATTCGTAGGAAATATTATCCTCATAAAAGGTTTCACAACGATAATCAATCTGAAAAGTATTCACAGCATTTATATCATCCAACAATCCCTCAATGGCCTTACTTAATCCAAAATGCCTAATTAATGGGGTAACTAATATTTGAGAAAGTTTCCGAATTTCTTCAATTGCATTTAATACAAAAGTTTGCGATTGCTTCAGCAGGTCCGATTCTGTACCAAGTTGTTGCTGAGCAGAGGCAATATACATCATTGCCACTGTGAGTTGCTGATTTACATTATCATGCAACTCGGTACTGATTTCATAGCGTTCCTTTTCCTGAACTTTTATAATGGCTTCATTCAGTTCTTTCTGCTTGAGAATTTTTTCTTCTTCCAATTTTTCTTGCAGGTGGATAGTTTCAGTGATATCGTTCTGTATGGCCAAAATAGAAAGATTCCCCTTGTACTCAATTTTATGGGAAGAGATATCCATTATCATAAACTCCTGTGCCTTATTCAAGTGAGTCCACAAGGCGGTTTCCTTCATTAGGTCGGTATCCCGGAATACACGAGCCGTTTCGTTCAGGCGCGTATATTCGCTTGCATGTCCCAGTTCGCTTATTGTTTTTGTTAAAAAATCTTCGCGACTATACCCATATTGATTTTGTGCAGCATCATTTACTTCCAGTACCTGAAAATTTTCCAGATCCCAGATAATAATAGGCAATGGATTATTAAAAAACAGATTGCGATAACTTTCGCTACTTTCCCGCAAACTTTCTAAAATCCGATTTCTTTCTACACTATACTGAATTGACTTATACAATAATCGTTCGTCGTATTCCCCTTTAATTAAATAGTCCTGCGCGCCATTGGCCATAGTTTCAAGGGCGAGTTCCATATCTGCCAATCCGGTTAACACTATAATGGGAATGCCGGAAGCATATTCGTTGATGTGAACAAAGGAATCGAAACCCGTACTATCCGGCAGAGAAAGATCAAGCAGAATCATGTTGATAAAATACTCACTCAACATAGTAATGGCTTCTTCAACACTGCGGGCTTTATAAACCCGCCCGATTTGTAACCGGGTAAGGGATAGATTTTCTTCCAGCAGATAAAGATCTCCTGGATTATCTTCTACAATAAGAATGGAAAGTTGCTGTTGCTGAAGCGTCATTCGTTGGTTTTTGAGAATAAACTGATGCGATCTTTCCTGAGATATATTTATGGTACAAAACTGGTTTGTTCTTCTATTTCTTTACTGATAGTAAAATAAAAAGTGCTTCCTTGATCGGGTTGCGAAGTTACCCAAATTTTACCGCCGTGCTTTTCTACTATCTTTTTGCAAACTGATAACCCTATTCCGGTACCGCCATACTGATGCTTATGATGTAAACGCTGAAAAAGCACAAATATTTTCTCAAAAAACATAGGCTTGATTCCAATTCCATTATCCGACACTGAAAAAAGAAAATGTTGCTCCTCTTCCAGACCTTGCACAATAACCACGGGTTTCTCATTTCCCACGTATTTTAAAGCATTGCCTACCAGATTCTGAAATAATTGAAATAGCTGGGTTTTATTGCCCCTGATTTCGGGCAGGCCCTTACATATAATAGTGGCTTCACACTCTGCAATTCTATTTACAAACACTTCCTCCACTTCCTGCATCAAGGCAGCCGTATCAATGGGTTCCAATACCCCTTTATTAGAACCAATGCGGGAATATTCTAGCAAGTCGGTAATTAATCGCTTCATGCGGTCTGCCCCGTCCATCACAAAATGGAGGTATTGCTCGGCAGTTTCGTCAATTTGATCTTGGTATTTTTTCTTAAAGAGTTGCAAAAAGCTGGTAATCATTCGTAATGGCTCCTGCATATCATGGGAAGCCACATAAGCAAACCTTTCCAGTTCAACATTAGAAGCTGCCAACTCATCGGCTCTTTGCTTTAGCCGATTATTCAACTCAATCATCAGTGCTTCATCCTCTTTTCTCCGGGTTATATTTTGAGTGGCCCCAATTAATCGGATGGCTTTTCCGGAAGCATTTCTAACAATATAGGCTTTGTGATAAAAATAATTGTACTTGCCCGATAAATTCACCATACGAAACTCATCTTCCCAATATGGATTATCATGATTTCGCAATGCTAGATTTCTCTTGCTAATAACCCGATAAAAATCATCAGGATGTAATAATTTTTTCCAGGCATTAAATGATAAAGCTAATTGACCGGGTTCTGTTCCAAAGAAATCACTAAAGCCTGCATTGGCTTTTATCATCAGCCCTTTTACCATATCCCACTCCCATATAATATCATTGGTTGCCTTAGTAATTAAATCGTATCGCTGGTTGCTTAGTCGTATATTTTCCTGTGCCAGCTTATTCTCCAATAACACATGCAACAGGTTAACCGTTCGTTCAATTGTGCTAGGCTCATCGAGTAAGTTGTGGAGCTGTTCTGTATAAAAAACTTCTAGCACCCCCACTACATCCCCACTGGAAAGGATAATGGGGCTCGCACTCAACGCAACAAAACCTGCTTCCTGTAAAAGCTGTGCTCGTGCATCCAAATGGGCATTTGCAGAAATATGATCTGCGACTATTCGCTTCTTTTCGGCTACCGCCCGTGAAAAAACATATTGCTCATCTTGAATAGCCACCTTGGAAAATGCAGCTGTAAGGCTTTCCGGAGCAGATTTGGCCGACCATTGAAGTAATCGATCATTTTCAACTTTCCATAACATCATCACCAATCCATTATACATCTTTTCCAGAGAGGTAATGTAAAAATCAAGTACTTCAGGTAGTTCTTTATAGGGATTGGCATTCATTGCCAGCACATCCCTCTCCAAACTTTGAATTTTTTTAAACTTAACCACATCATTCACATCCTTAAAATAAACAACCACATTGTCTTCAGAAGGATAAGCTCTAATCTCCACCCAAAAGTTATAGCCAGGAAAATATTCCTTAAACCGAGCCGGCTGGTTCTGTTGAAAAACCAAATCGTAACCTGGATATTGTTTTAAAATATTCAACTCGGGTACCCGCTGCCAGATATTTTTTCCAATCAATTCTTCACTTGAATTTACCCGCATGATTTGTGCAGCAGACTGATTACAAAACAATACATCGCCATTCTTATTGATTACCAAAAATCCATCTGTAATAGTTTGCAAAACCTTTTCTAAATATTGTCCGCGACCCGAAAACAAATCCGAGTGAGTCAATTCGGATAATGGAGCTGGATTCAATTTAACATACCAAACTGGTTCGGGATTGCTCGCATCCCCCAGTGGTGTTAGCACTAACAGAACCGACTCTGTTTTGCCCTCCGCAGATTGCATAGTTACGGAAACAGAAGTAGGCTGATGATTTTCCACCAATAACTGCCAGGCAAGCTTATTTTCAGAAACTAAACTTATTATAGATCTACCTTGCAAATCGGCAGCAGAATACCCCAACAAAGCCTGCAGGGAATCACTTCCGGCTAAAACAGTTCCATTATGAGCTACCAACAAGGTAGGCACTGCTGAATTTTGAAAAAACGCTTGAAAAATAGGTGCAAGATCCATAGGCATATAATTCAGCCCCGGGCAGTCTGCCGGCTGAATAGGTTTCTAAATTCGGTAAGATTTGCTTGACTACCAATTTTATTCGATGCAAATAAAGAAACCTTGGGTATATTCTGAAAAAAAGGCATCAGTTTTTCTGATTCCCGGGTATCGGGTAATCGCTGTTGCCCCCTATTCGGCATATATTCTTTCAATTGCCTCTTTATACTTCTCCATCACCACTTTTCGCTTCAAGCTTAGCTTCGGCGTCATTTCGCCAGAATCGATGGTCCACTCTCTGGGTAATAATTCAAATTTTTTAATTTGCTCTACATGATTAAAGAAGCTATTAAAACTTTCTATTATCTCCTTATACAATTCCAACACACGGGGATGATGAACCACATCTTCATTGGTGGTAAAGGGTAGCCCTTTTTCGCGCATCCAATCTTGCAGTGTTTCAAAAGAAGGAACAATCAGGGCGCCAACAAATTTTTTGTCGGCCCCTACCACCATTATCTGCTCGATAAAGGGACTCTCTTTACACTTATTTTCAATTGGCTGAGGTGCTACATATTTTCCCCCGCTGGTTTTAAATAATTCTTTTTTGCGGTCGGTTATTTTTAAAAATTTCTTGTCAATCCATACTCCAATATCTCCGGTATGTAACCAACCGTCTATAATCACTTCCTGCGTTAAATCGGGTCGGAGATAATATCCTTCCATAACGCTCGGACCTTTCACACATATTTCGCCATCTTCCGCCAATTTCACTTCCTGCCCAACAGTTACCGGACCTACTGTTCCAAATTTCATTCCTCCCTGCTCTTGGCGGTTTACCGTTATAACCGGACTATTTTCGGTTGGGCCATATCCCTCATAAACGGGTATTTGTGCGGCATTAAAAATTCGGAGTAATTTAATCTGACAGGCAGCACCACCGGTGATGATAAACGAAACCTTTCCACCCAATGCTTCCCGCCATTTAGAAAAAATCAGTTTATTGGCCAGGGAGAGTTGGATATTGTACCAGATTCCGCCAGACTGTGTATTGTCGTATCGTTCTGCCAAGTCTACCGCCCAATAAAATAATTTGCGCTTGGTACCGGTTAATTCCTTGCCCTTGGTCATGATTTTTTCAAATACTTTTTCTAGTAAGCGAGGAACCGTAGTAAAACCATCGGGTTTTACCTCTCGCAAATTATCGCCAATCGTTTCTAAATTTTCGGCATAATAAATGCTGATTCCACTGAACAAATAGATGTAAGTGCAAGCTTTTTCAAAAATATGATTGAGGGGTAAAAAACTCAGCACTTTAGTGCCAGGCGCATCCTTAAAAGGAAAACTTTCCTTACTCATTACCACATTCGAATAAATGTTTTTATGGCTTAACATAACTCCTTTAGGGGTGCCCGTTGTTCCCGAAGTGTAAATGATTGTTGCCAAATGTGAAGTAGGAATAGAGGCTTTAATAGTTACCAATTGCTCTAATTGGGGGCTGCCCTTCTCTACCAACAAACTTTTCCAATGCTTTGTATTCGGAATTTCATCAAACACAAAAATTTCTTTCAGGGAAGGTACTTTACTTCTTAAGGCATCTACCTTGTTGTACATTTCCTGGTTACTTACAAACACATATTTAACAGCTGCATTATTAAAAATAAATTCAACTTCCAAGGGATTGGTGGTAGGATATAACGGAACCAAAATGGCACCAATTTGCTGAACAGCCAGATCGGTGAAAACCCATTCCGGACGATTATTACTAATGATGGCAATTTTATCACTGCCCTCAGGGCTAAAATCTTGCCCGCTCACCCCTAATTGCATTAAGCCAGCCGACAAAGCATTTACCGTATCAGCCACTTCCTGGGTACTGTGTTTTATCCACGCTCCTTTCTCTTTGGAAACCAGCATCGCTTCTGTTGGAAAATTGGCTAATTGATGGTCTACGCAATCGAATAATCTCCTGAATTCCATAATTGATAATTATGCTTTTAATAAACAATTTTTATTGAATTTTGCTTATACATAAACAAATATATATAAACAACCGTCCACAGAAAAGTTATTACTAAAAATTAAAAAGAGGATTGCCACATAAAAACGGAAGCAGTTTGCAGGAAGGAACAGGTGTATACCACTGAAAACTGCAGCAGTATGCCTGCAAATACATCATTCCTACCCCACATTTATTTCACGAATACTCAGCATATATGGCAAACCAATCTAATACACAAATTACCAAATTTGCTTGATAATGGCAAAACCAGTTTAGCAGTTGCATCAATCAATCAGGAGCAAAATCTTACTATTATTCGTATATGAGGTGGGTGAGCAAACCATCTCGGAGTTTAGGTTCGAACCAGGTACTTTTAGGCGGCATCACTTCGCCACTATCGGCAATAGCAAAAAGCTGTTCAATGGAAACTGGAAATAAACTAAAAGCAATAGCCATTTCACCACTATTCACCCGCTTTTCTAATTCTCCCAGTCCGCGAATTCCTCCAACAAAGTCAATCCGTTTATCTGTTCGCTGATCTTGAATACCCAGCCATTTTGCAAGCATATTATTTTGTAAAATGCTAACGTCTAGCACACCAATCGGGTCGTTCGTAAATGATCCAGGTAATGCAGTTAGGCGAAACCATGATTGCTGCAAATACATCCCAAACTGATGTGGAGCCTGCGGACGCACCAATTCCTTGCCAAATGATTCGATGTGAAAATTTTCGGCAGCACCGGCCAAAAGTGCTTCCGGGGTATGTCCATTTAAATCTTTTACTACACGATTATAATCCAGAATCCGCAATTGATTGGAGGGAAATAAGGTAGTTAAAAAATAATCGGCCCCTTCGGGAATTGCTCCTTGTATATTATTACGCACTTTAGCAGCAGAAGCTGCCCGGTGATGACCATCTGCTATATAAGTAAAAGGTACTTGCTCAGCAAACAACTGTACCAATTTTTCAATTACCGAATCATCGTTGATAATCCATAGGGTATGCTGAATTTGATCTGGCGCAGTAAAATCATTTACCGGATTTTTGGATGCCTTCCAGTTATCAATTAACTGATCAATAGCTTCCTGATTTCGATAGGCCAAAAATACATTTCCCGTTTGGGCACCAGAAATGGTAATGTGCTGAATCCGGTCTAATTCCTTTTCAGGCCGGGTAAACTCGTGCTTGCGGATGATATTGTGTTCGTAATCATCAATGCTGCTTAGGGCAACCAAACCGGTTTGACTAACCCCATTCATCGTGAGCTGATAGATGTAAAAACAAGGTTTACTTTCACGAAAAAGAACATCGCGGCTGATGAAGGCAGATAAATTGGTTTTGGCAGTTTCGTATACGGAGGCATCATATACATTAATTGCCTCAGGTAAATCAATTTCGCTTTTTGTAATGTGCAGAAATGAGTTTGGGTTTCCATTTGCAGCCAATTTGGCTTCCGCACTATTTAAAACATCATAAGGTAAGCTGGCTACCTGACTTGCCAGTTGTGGTTGCGGGCGCAATGCCCGAAAGGGTTGTATCAAAGCCATGTGCAAATATCCGAAAAAAAGAAAAGCAAGTGTAGAAAAAAAGGTAGCTACACGTATTTAAATATTCACACTACGGTTTGAATCTTTCTATTACCTCTTTTCCTGTAATCGGATCTGTACCCCGAAACTCTACATATACGATATTAGGAACCCAAAAAGATCCGCCTTCAACCTTAACAAAAATTCTTTGTAAAACCGCTTCTCTATTATTGATAGAAGCAAATACTTGATATCTGTTGCCGGCTGTATGCCATTTCAAATAAAACAATCGCCTTTTATAAGAAACAAAATTGAGCTGATATACTCCATTGCCAATTGATTTTGCATCCATTCCATAAGCAAAATTACGCTGTATATAATTCAACTCTTTTTTTGCAGCCCCCTCGGTGTAAAGAATCCAGTATACATTGATGGGCTTTTCGGGATCCGGAACACCTTTGGCATTCAGGTTTAATTCACACACTATAGTGTTTACATTGGCAGTTCGTTGCAAATAAAAAAGCTGCAAGGGATTGCCTTTCGGTACCGGGAACGTATCAAGTACCTCTATTGAATATGAAAAACGATGCAATTGGTTTGCTGAAAAAACAGGGCTTACTGTTAGCAATAAAAAAACAACTAAGAGTAGCATCCGGATGTTAAAATTACTACAGTGTAATGGGGAGGTATGAATCGAAAATTTCAAGCAGCAATTTTTGTAAGGATATGCAGATTTGTATTAAAAATCGAATTTAAATCTTGCCCTGAGCCCCCATGGAGAAACACTTGGGTTTTCAAGATAAGAGAATCTTTTAACAATATCAACCCTAAAAAGTTTTAAAAGATTGGTGATTCCTACACTCCCCTCCAAATAAGGCTTTGCTTCCAATGTAAATGTGGTTGGATGCCCATCCATTTGAGGAAACTGTATTAACTCCTTATCCAATCGAGGATCATTTTCGGCTCGCACACCGCCATATAACATCTTTAAGGATACTACCTCCCGCAACTTCAGTTTTTTAACCAGCGGAACTCGATTGAGTAGTAAACCATTAAAATAATGATTGATGTTTACGGAAAAATAATGATCACTCACAAATTCCTGAAAATTCATCAGGTTATATGATTCCAACATGAACGAATACGTTTGATTGGCCCGGTGTATCGTAATCAATGGATAAGGCAGCTTACCAAATATATATCCTCCCTCTACCACCACATCACTATAACCAAACCTTGATAAATAAACCCGCTTTTCTACCCTACCACTCAAATTCTGATAAGCAAATTCGCTGTTCAACACACCTTTTACTCCTGCAATAAACCGGAGCGTATAAATAGGATATTGATTTACGATGGGTATACGATATACCTTACTCTGGTAAAACTGCTCATGGGGTGCCCAGCGAACCTCACCATACAACTCAGTAGTAGTTAATTCTTTTACCTGTACTGGAATTCCATTCGATGTTTTATTATACACGATACTTCCCGCAGGCTGTTGTATCCAGTTTTTTCCTCCAAGGGTAATGGCTACATTCCTGGGAAACTCATGAACATATTCCGTAACCAAATTGCGGTTGTATAACCATTTATCGTTGAGTCCTCTTTTAAATGATAATAAAAAATTGTCTTCTGAAACAAATTGCAGTTCCTGACCAGGTATTTTAGTGTCGTACTGATAGCTTGCCCGAATAAAACTGAGCGGATATTGATAAATTGATTTATTATTCAATGAATAAGTAGTTCTTAAAAAATATTTGAATTGTTCATCTTTCAATCCATATGCACCGTAGCCCTCTAAAAAAATTCGTTTACTAAATTGAGTCGTAGTTCTGCCTCCCAATCTTGGCTTAAATCCTTCTACCGGATTAAAACTATAAAATGCCGCAAATGGCCCCCATTCTACCGGACCTAAAGAAACATATCCATCAACCAAAAATACCATCAGCCCCATCGTTCGCTGATACGATCGCATTCGGGTTAAACTATCTATATTAGTATAAATGGCTGATTCGGTTTTTTTAAGGCTATCATGTCTATTTTGCTCCCAGAAGTTACTTCCGTGGCTGGCTGCATCCGGAGCCCGAACTAATGGTGCGCCAGAAAATACACTGTCGGGAATGGGCGTTTTACGGTCGTATCGTTGAAAACTTACCGTTCGTTCACCATAAATACCTCCTCGCATCGATCGGTTAATGCCTGCATCTGCCCCCGTTTTACTTCTAATAAGATCGTATTTTCCATCGCTGTTTTTTTGAAAATTCAAATCAATATTCATCTCCCGAACAAAATTGAGGTTCGCATTTTTACTGATAAATAGATTGATACTTTTTACCGCATATCGGCCATCAAGGGTTATCAGCATATTCCCCCTAAATAACAGGTCACCCGTATTGCGAGGGGTAAAATATAGTTTAATAAACTTTTCACCACTGGCATCAGTAATCGTATCGCGGATATAAAACAAATAAAAAGTGGGCGACAAACTGGCAATCGGACTCAAAAACTGATAGGTAAATAATGGGATGTTATTCTCGTAGATATCTACATCCATGTATAATCGGTTCAAATAAAGATTAATTCCTTTATTATCAACATACGAACCAAAGTCAACCTGCTTTTCAGCCTCTACCAATGTTTTAGTAGCTGCCGGATTTTTTCGCCACCATTTTTTACTGATGGTTTCCTGAATATACACTGGCAATAAAATTCTTCCCTCAATGGTGGTGGTATCCCGATTGTCGAATAAAAATTTATACTGATTCAATAATCGAGAAGCCGTTATTTTATCGGAAAAATTACTCATCGATAAAGTAAGTTTTTCATATTGAGTGTACGATAAAAAATCGCTGGCCGTTGCTCGGTTTTCTGCCCTGTGCTCAATCACTTTATTAATCAACTCTACGGCAGGATTACCCTTGTTTTTATACGGAGCCCGTTTTGAAGTGGATACTGTTACGCTGTTGATGTATCGGAGGTCTATTTTCAGTGAACAATTAATAACCGTTTCTTTACCCGCTTCGAAATTGATGAACTCGGTTGAATACCCCACATAACTGATTTGTAATTGGGTATATTTTAAGTTAGAAGTACTCAGTCGATACGTTCCCATACTATCGGTTGCCGTACCCTTACCTCCCCGAAACATAACACTGGCAGCAGCAATCGGCTGGCCCGTTGCGGCATCTTTTACTACACCGGTTACAATGGTTTGACTAATGCTACTTGAAAATCCAATAAAAAACAAGGCAATACTAAATGCTAGTCGGGAAACAATAACGGAGAGGTTGGATTCCATCAACCGTTTTTTTCAGTGAAGTAATGAATCAAATCGCAAAATGCCTGAACACTGGATAGCTCTAAGGCATTATACATGCTTACGCGAATGCCACCTACTGTTCGATAGCCTTTTACACCAATCATTCCCTGTTCTTTGCAAAGTTCTAGAAAAGGTACTTCTAATGCTGGATTGGCTAAAAAGAAAACGGCATTCATCCAACTCCTGCTCTCTGGGCTTACTCGGATTGTAAAAAGCGGGTGATTGTTCAGCGTATCATAAAGCAAAGTAGTTTTGGCGCGATTCCGGCGTTCCATTTCGGGAAGTCCGCCCTCGCGGATGATCCATCTAAGGGTAAGCATACTCACATATACCGAAAATACGGGTGGTGTGTTCATCAATGATCCTGCAGCAATATGTTGCTGATAATCCATAATGGCAGGAATAGCTTTCTTTCTTTTTCCTACAATATCTTTTCTCAAAACAACCAGGTTAACGCCTGCTGCCCCCATATTTTTTTGGGCTCCAGCATAGATACAGGCAAACCGATTATAATCCATGGGTCGGGAAAAAATATCGCTACTCATATCGGCAACCAATGGCACATCCACTTCGGGTATTTGATGCCACTGTGTTCCTTCTACTGTATTATTGGTGGTGATATGAAGATACTTAGTATCAGCTGGCAATTGCGCCGGCATTCGAATACAAGTATGTTCACAATCAGTAGTATCTGCTGCTGTAAAAACATTTCCAAAAAAAGTGGCTTCTTTAGCGGCTTTCTTTCCCCAAATACCATTGATGCAATATGCAGCCGTATCGGTATCATCTAATAAGTTCATAGGTACCTGCATAAACTGCGTAGTAGCTCCTCCATGCAAAAACAACACTTCATAGTCGTTCGACAATTGCATCAGCTGTTTTACCGAGCTTCTGGCCTCATCCATTACTTCGCCAAATGCGGCCGTTCGATGCCCGATTTCTAAAATAGATAAGCCAGTATTATTAAAGTTGTGTATGGCATTTGCAGCCTCTTCCAGCACCGACACTGGTAATATAGAAGGACCAGAATTAAAATTGTGTAACTTCATGATATTGAGTGCAAAGTAAAAACATTTGCTGCAAAGCTGTACCCGATAAACTGTTAATACCCAAAAAGGAGGGATAGTTAGGCATCTCCCGAAAGGTTTTCTGATACAGCTGACCCGCTATTTCGATGGTCCATTTCTGCTACCCCACCCGAAATGGTATACTTCATAGCGTCTGATGCTGCAATACCGTTTAGGGAACGAATATTAGCAACAGGCACCAGATAGGTGATTCCTGAAATTGCATAAGAATGAGGTACATATACAGTAACATGGTCGGGCATGCCTAGGGCCAGGCTGGTAGATTGGGTAATAAACCCTACCCGCCAAACTCCTGCACCATCTACATTCACCAAAACTGGCTTGTCGAATTTTTTCTTGTTACCAGCAAACGCTTCCAGAAAATCCTTTACAGACGAA
>Ga0114980_10001630_pt1 | contig 16045 bp, 14 predicted proteins | sample S_140806_EF_Meta_FD_87018 | JGI IMG/M metagenome (GOLD analysis project Ga0114980, IMG submission 87018) | Freshwater microbial communities from Lake Simoncouche, Canada to study carbon cycling - S_140806_EF_MetaG | ecosystem: Environmental > Aquatic > Freshwater > Lake | place: Lake...
TCGCTTCCGCTCATAGCTGGTTGAATAGTACTTACATAAAATGATCCGATAGGTAGATTAACAGGATTTGAAAAGGTATACATCCAAAATCCATTGATACTATCTCTAAATCGAGGAAAAAAGAAATCTTCTTTATAAATTATAGAGTCTTTAATGGCGCCATTAATACCCGCTAAGGTTTTCATGATAGCTATCGAAAAATACTTATTTGCATTGGTTGGAATTTGACGGCCAAATTGAATAGCAAGACCTCTAAGGGTATCATTTGTATACAATTGGTGTTCAATAGCAATTTTACCAGGCAAGGTGTTGAATAAATTTAGATAATAACTTTTCTCTGCCGAGCCATCGTCATAGGCTAAATAATTATCAAAAACCTGCTTCGTAACTACCGTATCATTAATCGTATTTTGATTAGCAATGGGAGCAGTATAATAGGTTTGTTCAAATACTACTTTATCTTGATTTGCAGCTGCGGTATAAGTAGGTGTATACGAAAGGAGTGCTAAATTAGCTGTGGTATTAGTAGGAATACTCGTGGTGAAATTACTAAAACCAGCAAAAACTAAACCGGTACTGAGTTCTTTTGCTTTATAATTAAATGAGTTAGTAATCGTATTGGAGGTGTTATTTCTTAGATATACTTTATGCTCAGAAAGCCAATTAGAATTGATAGCCGCCTGAAATTGATTATAAGGCATATGGGTATAATCACTCAACAGAAAATCTGGATTTTTTGCAAATGCCAAATCGTTTATTAAGGTGTCTGTAATTGTTCTATTACTGTTGATTTTAATATAGTCTACATGCCAATGATCGTCGTTGGTAAGCATGGTAACTTTATTAATAAAACGAAACTGAAAATTACTAGTTAAATAAATGGGATTAGTAATTGGAATTAGTACTTGTTTAAAATCAGTGGAGCTTGTACCCTCTTTTGACCAAACTTTATTCCATAAGCCGTTATTTAATTTTAAAAAAAGCATTAGAGAATCATTCAAATCTGGCTCAAATCCATAACCACCCGGTTGATAATAAAAACTAAGATAAATACTATCATTAGCGATATAGGTACTCAAATCAATTTGTTGTGAGCATAAAGAATCAGCATAAATAGATGCATATTTATTTACAGAATCATAGGGCAGACCATAGGCATTCAGACCATCAAAAGTAGCTACGCCTCTACTAATAGGGTTTATAGGAAAGGTATTATTGATATAAACTAATGCATCTTTCCATTTTAAAGGATTGGGAAAGGTTTCGTAATTGGTGAAATCTTCAAAGAATGGCAAAGAAAGTGCCGTTGTTTTGGAATATGCCGCTTTATTTATGTTTACTTGATCATTAATTCTATAAAAAGCGCCTAGTGATTCTTGTGCATTTATATTTGAAACAAAAATGAAAATAGCTATTAATGATAAGAAAAATTTGTTCATTGTATTTTATTGAGTTGTTTCAACGCTTGGAGTAGCTATTTTATTGTATTGCATTTCTTGCAAAGTAGGGTTTTGTTTTACTTTAATTTGCATTACAGCACCTTCTCCAATCATATTAGCGGCTCCTAGTTCATTTAGTGTTTTAGGAAATTGATCATACACAATTGCCGTAGTAGAGTCAGTGATATCAGTATTCCAATCTATTGTATATTGCAATCCAGATGTACTTAATAAAGCCAGTGCTTCTGAATATTGCAATGAAATTAAATCTGGAACTTCAAATTGTTCTCCACCGAAACCTGCACCAACATAAAGGGTAATTTTACTTCCTTGCTGTATCATTTGCCCTGGACGAATAACCTGACCATTATACAATTGTTCTAACACAGCGCCTTTTAAAGCATTAGGTTTTAGTATGGTGTCTTGCAATAAGAGACGATTGCTTTTCAAAATTAGACAAGCGCTTGAATAGGATAAATTAACCAGATTAGGCATGGGTACTATGGGCGCTTGTGTTTTATTTACAGTTATAAAAATAGTCCTACCATATTTCACAATGGAATGTTCTTTAGGAAATTGCGACAAAACCAATAATGCTGTTTTATCTGCTTCATAAGATGAATCTACTTCAACATCAAATCCTGCATTTTCTAAAGCTGTAATAGCTTCTTTTGCACTTTTATTAGTCACATTGATAACCGGTAATTCTTCCCCATGATGCGTGAAGAAGCCAATGCTTAAGAAAAACAAAAAATAGAGTACAATACAAATCCCAAAAATTACCAGTAAATGAAATCTAAATTTCGATGTAAATGATTCATTCATGTTATTAATATTTTTTATTAGTAATGCAATCTTCAATTAAGTCGCTATAAAATTTACCTAAATCCATTCCTGCAGCTCTAACTTGTTGAGGAATGATACTATTTTCGCTTTGACCTGGCATGGTATTTACTTCCAAGAAATAAAGTTGATTCGTTTTGTCTTGAAGGATGAAGTCCATCCTAACTACACCTCTGCAATTGAGGTGAAGATATACTTGCATTGCTTTTCGCTCTAATTGCTTTTTAATATCCTCAGGTATAGGAGCAGGAGTAATTTCACTAGTTTTTCCTGTTGTATATTTGGCTTCGTAATCAAAAAATTCATTTTTACTTTTAATTTCTGTAGCAGGCAAAACCCTCAAATCATTATTAATCATATACACACCTATTGTCAGTTCTCTACCAGCAATAAATTCTTCTATTAAAACTTGATTATCCGCGTTAAAGGCCTTTTCTATGGCTGGCAATAATTGCTCTACTGTTTTTACTTTGCTAATACCGATACTTGATCCACATTCATTTGGCTTCACAAAAACCGGTAATTTTAATTGTTCTAGAATGGTGCCTACAGAAAAACGATAACCCTTTATTAGATGTACAGAATTAGCAATGGCCACTTTATCTAGCGCTTTAACTACTTTATTGCAATAGCTTTTGTTAAACGTTACGGCAGAAACGATAGCACTACACGTAGTATAAGGAATTGCTAACATATCTAAGTAACCTTGTATTTTACCATCTTCTCCTGGTGTACCATGAATAGCTATAAAAACAGCATCAAATTTTATTATCTCCTTATTCACTAATAAAGTAAAATCATTCTTATCTATTGCTATTTCTTGCCCATCATTGGAAGTATATAGCCATGAATCTTTGGTAACTATTATTTTATATACACTGTATAAATTAGCATCTAAATTAGAAGCAATGGTAACCGCTGTTTTAATAGATATTTCATATTCTCCTGAATATCCGCCTGCTAATAGTGCAATATTTTTTTTCATTAAGGTAGTTTAAGTTATAATAGATTTTTCTTGAAAGAACATATTACCAAAGATAATTGAATTCAATCATATTTAAAATTGAATTTTGACTATTGATCTGCAGTTTCTGAGTCCGCATCACTCATTAAATGATTAGGTATATTTTTTTTGTTTTTAATACCCAATTTTTGAATAGTGGCAATTTGTTTTACAATATTATCATTACCAGTAGTCAATTGTTTATGTGCATCGGTATATCGCTCTTTAGCTTTGTCTAAGAAACTCCCAACTTGTTCTAAATTTTCAATAAAACCCACAAATTTATCATGAAGTTTTGCGCCTCTTTCTGCAATTTCATAGGCATTTTTATTCTGATACTCACGTTTCCACAAATCATGAATAAGCTTTAGAGAAGTGATTAAATTCGTTGGACTCAATAATAATATTCGCTTATCATAGGCATAATTCCATAAATCAGGCTCGGCCTTGAGCGCTGCTACATAGGCTGCTTCTGATGGAATAAATAACATAACGAAATCTAAAGCCAATTGATAGTCATCATACCCTCTTTCACTTAATGTGCTAATATGGGTTTTAATGGCATCTACATGGGCTTTTAATTCTTTATTTTGTTCTTCTATTTCATCGGTCGCTAAATAGCGTGTAAAGGCATTTAAAGAAACTTTTGAATCTATAATAACGCTTCTTTCATCTGGGTATTTTATAACAGCATCTGGACGCATTTTTTTTCCTTCCGATTCAGAAATTAATGCTTTCCCTTGGGCATCTAATAATTGATGCTCCATAAAATATTCTCTACCCTTTACTAATCCAGATTTCTCTAATATAGACTCTAAGATCATCTCTCCCCATCTGCCTTGTGTTTTTGCTTCCCCTTTTAATGCATTGGTTAAATTTTTAGCTTCTTCACTCATCTTTAAATTCAAATCAGCCAACTTTTTCACCTCATTGCCCAATGAAAATCGTTCTTTACTTTCATTGTTATATACTTCTTCTATCTTAGTTTTAAATTCAACAATATATTTTCCAAGTGGATCTAAAATTTCTCTTAGATTCGTTTTGTTGAGTGCTGTAAATTTTTCTGTTTTTGATTCCAATATTCTATTCGCTATCAATTCGAATTCTTTTTGATAGCGTTCATTTAGCTGCTCAATCTCTTGTTTATAACGATCATTATTTTGAGCAAGCATTGTTTGTGTAACTTCTGTTTGTGCTAATTTTCGTTCTTGTTGACTTAATAAATTTTGCAATGCAGTTACTTCTTGTTTGCATTGTTCAAGTTGAACATTTTTATCATTTAATTGGGAACTAAAAAGTTCTTTGCTACTATCTAATTGTGACTGTAATTGAATTAATTTTATTTCAGATTCTTTATATGCTGCAGCCGAGTGACCTCCGTTTTTTTGCTTAAAATAAAAATAAGAAAGAAGACTACCCAAAGCCAACCCTATCAACAAAACAATAATTATTTCCATAAATATGATATATACTTACAAAGGTAAGGTCAAATGCTGATTAATAGAAACGCTAAAAATTAAAAAAGGTCGTCAATTGTGACGACCTTTTGAACTTTTACCAAACCAAAGCGCTGGCACCTAAAATAGCGGCATCGGAATCTGGCAATTCCGAGTGCAGTATGGTTATTTTATTTTTATAAATTTTTAGAAGATTGGATTCTAAGTACTTTCTTATTGGATCCATTAAAAATGCTCCAGAAAAGGACAAGCCGCCAAAAAAAACAATAGCTTGAGGCGAGGTAATTGTAACGGCATCGGCTAATGTTTGACCAAGTATTTTAGCGGTAAAATCAAAAATATCAAGCGCTAAGACATCTCCGTCATTGGCTGCATAATAAATGTCGCGAGATGTAAGATTACCTTTTTTAGCTAACAATAAACTATCTACTCCTTCTCTTTCCAGCCATTCATTTGCCGTTCTAACGATACCTGTTGCAGATGCATAGGTTTCTAAACAACCTTTACGGCCGCAACCACACAATCTACCATCTCTTACTGCAATCATATGACCAAGTTCACCTGCAAATCCATCATGACCATAGATAAGCTTCCCGTTAGCAACAATACCACTTCCCACACCCGTACCTAAGGTAACCATGAAAAAATCATTCAATCCCTTAGCCGCACCATAGGTCATTTCACCAATTGCAGCCGCATTAGCATCATTCGTGATGACCACATTCATATTTAGGGCTTCTTTCAATAATTTACTTAAAGGAATAATGCCCTCCCATGGTAAATTTGGTGCAAAGGCAATTTCACCCGTATAAAAATTTGCATTGGGAGCACCAACGCCTGCCCCTACTATTGATCGATGACCAACCTCTTTAATAATAGGCTCAATTGCAGCGCATAAAGCTTCAATATAGAGTCCAATACTAAGATGACCTTTTGTAGGTATAGTACCTTTATGGGTGATTTGACCTCTGCGATCTACAAAACCAAAAGCGGTATTGGTACCACCAATATCAATGCCCAGCGCTAATGTTGGATTCATTTGCATGTCCTTGTTTAATTAAAATTCTTTTTACTAAAACAGCAAACAAGCCTAAGTAAGCAAAGCAAACTACAGCTACCCAATAAGATTGATGTATACCAATAGCTGGCATATCGGCTAATTTACCTTGTAATGGTGGAATAATAGCACCACCTAATATCATCATAATCAAAAATGCAGAGCCTTGAGAGGTGTATTTTCCCAATCCTGTGATCGATAGTGCAAAAATGCAAGGCCACATGATAGAACAAGCTAAACCTCCACTTATAAATGCATAAACAGCTATTTCACCTTTAGTAAACAAGCCAATAAGCATCGCTATAATACCTATAATGGAGAATACTAACAATGTTTTAGAGGGGTTTTGATTACCTACAAAAAAACCAATGACTAATACAAAAATGCATGATGCATAGGGATACATAGAAGAAACATCGGTTCCTCTAACTTGATTTACAAAAAGAATTACTGCAAAGGCAATGAAGGGAACTACAATAGTAAGTACTTTAAAAATAGCATCTGAGATTTTGAAAGCACTAATAGCCCCTGTCCAACGACCAATCATCAAACTGCCCCAATAGAGCGAAATGAATGGAGCAATCATGGATTCATTGAATCCACCCATTGCTGGTTCTTTTAATAAGGCACCCATATTAGATTGTATAGAAACTTCTACACCTACATAAGTGAAAATAGCTAACATACCCAACACTAATTGTGGGTATTTTAAGGCTCCAGCACCGGGTTCAAATGCTTCATCTGATTTGATATTAGGTAGTTTTTTAGAGAAATAAAGAAACGCTGCAACTAACACAAAAACAGCTGCTAAAATTAGATATAGTGTTTTGATAGCATCAATAGAAGTACCAGAACCATCATTATTTTTAAGCGAACCGAATAAGAAATAACTAACGATAATTGGCCCTAATGTTGTTCCTAAGGAATTGATACCACCAGTAAAATTTAATCTATGTGCTCCCGATTCGCTCGGACCTAATGCAACCACAAATGGATTAGCACAGGTTTGCTGCAACGAGAAGCCCAAAGCAACAATGAAAAAAGCAGATAGTATAAAGTTAAAAGAACCACTATTAACGGCAGGAATAATAGCTAATGCACCTATTACAGATAACAATAAACCAATTACAATACCATTTTTGAATCCTATTCTATTAAGGATATCAATTTTTAAAACTTGTGAAGCTAAATACAAAATTACAGAGCCCATGAAATAGCCACCATAAAAGGTAAAGTCTATTAATTGAGATTGAAATTGGGACAATTGGAAATGCGATTTACAAAATGGAATAAAAATCCCATTGGAAGCAGCAACAAATCCCCAAAAGAAAAATACGGTTATAATGGTACCTAATGCACCGGTGTTAGTTTTAGTTTGTTCCATATAAATTGTAATTTTTTGTAAGATATAAAATCAAATTAATAAATAAAACTCTTTGAGCATAAAAAAAGCGCATCTAAGAATGCGCTTTTTAAGTATATTTTTACGAGACTTTAACCCGGAATACGAGACATGTATTTCCCCATTTCATTCAATTGATCTACTACTTGTTTGTTGGTAGGTTTGCTTGATTTAGCTTTTGCATAGTACATTTTAGCACTCTTAAATTCTCTTCTTTGTACAGCTATACTTGCTAATTGAATATAAGCTGTAGCTGTGTTGTCGGCATCTGGCAAGCCTAATTTAACTGCTTTTTTTAAATATTCTACTGCTTCTTTAGTATTGCCTTTTTTGTAGGAAATAGAACCTAATTGTAAATAGGCTGTTCCTTCAAATCCTTTCTCTGTTATACCAGCATTGATGCTTTTTTTCAAATCAGTCTCCGCCTGATCTAAATTATCCGACATTGTTGAGAAATTAGCTTGAAGCATATAGTAGGAAGATCGAACTGGTTTGTAAAGCCATTCCGGTTTTTTAACTTTATCTAATAGCGCTTTTGCTCCCTCCATGTCACCATCTTCAACAAATTTCTGAATCAAAGACATTGGTCCAATTAGATAATGAGCAGCTATCATTAAAATACCTACTAAAAGGAAAATCCATGCAATCCACCAAGTGACAGCAAAACCAATATAAAAACCAAGAACTAACAAAAGAATTGCTAATGGGATTCTGTTAAAAACTAAAAATTTACGCATGACCTGATCAAATACTTTAATGAATCACAAATATATAGTTATAAACGATAGTTTACAAGAATCAAGCATTCAAAATATATATAAATACTACCTTTGCATAGTATGATTGAAAATACACCATCTGAAAATTGGTTTGAAACCTGGTTTGCCTCGCCTTATTATGCTATGTTGTACGCTCATAGAGATGATAAAGAAGCGGAAGTATTTATTGATAATGTTTTACAATATCTAACGCTCAATGTACCTGCAAAAATATTAGATATTGCTTGTGGGGAAGGTAGGCATGCTGCTTATATAGCTAGCAAGGGCTATGATGTGCTGGGTATTGATTTGTCTAAAAGAAGCATTGATATAGCTAAACATAAACAACATCAAAATCTACAATTTTCTGTAGAAGATATGCGTACTATTGTAAAAGCTCAATATTTTGATGTTGTTTTCAATTGTTTTACAAGTTTTGGTTATTTCGAAGCGCATGACGAAAACCAAATGGTAGCCGATGCATTTGCTGCTCAATTGAAGGAAGGTGGCTACTTAATATTTGATTTTTTAAATATTCATAAAATTATTAGAAAGTTAGTACCTCAGGAACTTACAACAATAAATAATATCACATTTAGCATCACTAGAAGAATAGAAAATGGGTTTATTATAAAAACTATTAAGGTAGCTGACCCTGAGCATGGGGAAAGAGCTTTTACAGAAAAAGTTGCAGCCCTGGATAAAGATAATATTGCTCATTTTTTTAAAAAGGCTGGACTAAAATTAGATGCTGTTTTTGGAAATTATTTATTACAAGAATATAATGAAGAGGAAAGTGACCGCTTAATATATATATTTAAAAAATAATTATGAGTAAAATAGATAAATTACTTAAACTAGACCATAGCATTTGGGTTAAGCTTAATAATGAGTGGCATTTTAGAATGCTAGATGAAATAATGCCAATTTTGAGAAATCAATATACATGGGCGCCTGTTTATGCCTTTTTATTGTTTTTCTCAATATGGAAATTTGGGAAAAAGGGGTTGTTATGGAGTTTAGCTTATTTTATAACTTTTGCTTTGTGTGATTTTATTAGTGCGGGAATAATCAAAGAAGCCGTTATGCGTTTAAGACCTTGTAATGATCCTATTGATGCTTTACATATGAGATTGTTAGTTGAATGCGGAAGCGGTTATAGCTTTCCATCTTCACATGCTACCAATCATTTTGGAATGTCATTATTTTTATATTTCACCTTTGGAACCTTTTACAAATGGATAAAACCTATTGTACTTATTTGGGCTGCACTTGTAGCTTATGCACAAGTATATGTAGGCGTTCATTACCCAATTGATGTAGTCACAGGAGCATTTATAGGTAGCATAATAGGCTATATGGTAGCAAAGCTTTTTAATAAGTTTGTAGCGCTAAAAAGCTATTAAAATTAGAGTGCATTTAATGCTTCTTTAGAGCTATCCAATTCAAAATAACTATTTAGCACTTTTATATTTTCTTTGTCGATAATCTGATCGTGTATTGTTTTAATATAGTCGAGTCGCGTACTTTCGAATAAAAATAACTTAATGATTTCTTCTACCTGAACGGTATTTAATTGCCTTGCATTGCAAAGGGCTACTGCTTTTTTTAATTTCTCTACATCAGCACTTTGCTCATTTATGCTGAGTTTAATTTGTGTTAACTCTGAAGCACTTAGTAAGGAGTAATTTTTATTAGCTTGTTTATCCGCATTCATAACATTTTGACCTGAATAGGAATAAAATACTTCAGACGCTTCTTTTTCTTTTACATCCATAGAATTAATAAACGGATCTATTGTACAATTGTATTGAATAGCATCGTAGGTTCTTATAGTGCCATTATATATTTCTGTTAATTTTTCACCTGGTCGAGTAGAAAATGGCTCAGCCATATATACCTGTATAATATGCTTACCTTCAGGTATTTCTGCAACGGTTACTGTTCTAGCAATCTTATTAAAAAATCGGTTATCAATTTTTATTTTCAATAAGCAATTGTCAGAGGAATGAAAACGCATAATACTACCCTCTTTTTTCTGCTGAGCAAAAGTTGTTATTAGATAAAAAAAACAGATTAATAGTAAAGATGATTTCATAAGTAAGATTTTAAGATATTAAAAAAGCGGCAATAATGCCCGTTGCAACTCCTGCATTTAGTGATTCTGCACCACCAATTTTTGGAATAGTAATGGGATGAGTTGCAAAAGGAATCAAATCAGATGCAATTCCTTTAGATTCATTGCCAATTAATATAACTCCTGGGGGTTTGGGATGGATAGTAAACAAATTGTTTCCTTCAAGTAACGCAGCATAAACTGGTAAGGTATTAGTAGTAAAATATTCTTGAAAGTCCATATATTGAACACCTACTCTAAGATGAGCCCCCATTCCTGATTGTATAACTTTATGATTAAAAATATCAACGCATTGAGGGGAACAAATTATATTTTTAATTCCAAACCAATCTGCAATGCGCAAAATTGTTCCCATATTTCCTGGATCTTGAATAGAATCAAGCGCAAGTAGCCATGAACTTGGTGTCATATTGAAAATTGGATCCGAAGAGCCTACAACTAACAAAACTTCATTTGGGGTATGCAATTGAGACATTCTGGCTAATGTTTGTATATCAACAGCATAAACCTTGGCAGCAGGATGTTTAGAAATTAATGACTGATTTTTAATAATCCATAAGGAAGTGGCAATAATCATTTGTACATTTGCATCTGATTGCAACCACTCCATAGCGAGTTTATCTCCCTCAGCTACATATAATTTATGTTGCTCTCGGTACTTAGCTAGTGCAAGTGATTTGATAAATTTTATTTGAGCATTTGTAATCATTACATACAAATCTACATAAATAGCTATATGCTTTATGAATTTTATGCTTACTATTTTTAATATTTTAACGTTTTCGCTATTCCTAGTGTTATTATTTAGCAGTTGTAATAGTACAAAGCATCTATCTGAAAATCAGTATTTACTCAGAAAAAATAGTATTCACATAAAAACGAACAATAGATTTCTTAAGAAAAACGACTTGTTAGACCAATTACAATCTTTCATTATTCAAAAGCCCAATAGTTATTTCCCTAGTACCGGGTTAGGGATGTCTATTCCATTTAAACTGTATTTATATAACCTCAGGTATAAAAAATATGTAAACGATTCGAATAGTTTATTTCTCAAAAATAAGATTGTAGAGAAACCAGTTATTTATGATAGTAGTTTGAAAAATAAATCCAAAAACAATATTGCAAAGTATTTATACAATAATGGCTATTTCTATGCAAATGTATCTGACAGTATCTTTACTAAAAACAATAAAGCATTTGTTCAATATAAAATTGAAACTGGGAAAAAATATCAAATTAATCAATTTACTTTTGACATTGATGACACTAGTATTATTAATATAATTTCTAACAATGTAAATCAATTCCCTATTCAACCTAATAAAGATTTTTCAATGTCTTTATTAGATGAGCAACGAAGTTTTATAACCAATCTATTAAGAAATAATGGATACTTTTTCTTTAACAATAGTAATATTTCCTTTTTATTAGACACCTTACAAATAGATGCAAAAGTTAAAAAAAGAGAGAATTTACTATTTAAAAGCTTAAATATTAGTAGCACTGCAGAGAGAAATAATCCCATTAATATTTCTTTGAAAATTAGAAATAATGATGATCCGAGAACATACAAAACGTATTCAATTGGAGATATAAGCGTGTATATGGATTTTGAGTCGAACGCCGACTTTACAGATTCTTCTTTATTGCATTTTGAATATGAGAATATACATTTCTATTATCATAACTATTATGTGAATAAAAACGTAATTCACAAGCATTTATTTCTTGATAAGGGAACCTATTTTAAACAAGATAATTACGATCAAACAATCAACAAATTAAATGATTTAGGGATTTTTAAATACATAAGAATATTTATAGACGCAGACACTGCTATTAACAATAGAAATTTAAAATGCAGTATAGTTTTAAGTCCAACGCAGAAATATGACCTTTCATTTAATGTAGAATTATCCAATGCTACAACCTATAGTCTTGGTTCTGCTTTGAATTTTAATATTAAAAATAGAAATGTGCTAAAAGGTGCCAATCTTTTGTCTGCAAATCTAACAGGAGGTTACGAGTATAGTTATAACAATAATTTGAATCCCAATTTTTTAGATAAGTTCTATTTGCTATCAAGAAATATAAGTGGAAATATTAATTTTATATTTCCCAAGTTTATTCTTCCCTTCCCTATAAAAGGAGCTACTAAAAGTAATCAACCTACAACAACGCTAACGGTAGGGTCTAGCTTGCAAGATCGCATCAACTATTTTAAATTAATCAATACGGTTTTTAGTATCAATTACAATTGGCACGAAACAGATAAAAAACAATGGAATGTAGTACCTGCTTTTATGAATTTCATCTCCCTTCCTTATACATCTGATTCTTTCAAGAATAGGCTTGCCACCAATTCATTCCTTGAAAAAAGTTATCAAGAAGCATTTATAGAAGGAGAGCGCATCAATTTTATCTATTCCAATCAAATTAGAGATAAAAAAACAGATTTGTTTTATCTAAAACTTGGTTTAGAAGAAGCCGGCGGTTTAGTATCTGGCTTGAGTAAAATGGGAATCATAAATAAGGATATTCATTTTGCTCAATATGTAAAAGTTGATTTAGAAGCAATTAAGTATATAAACTATAAACAATCAATGTGGGCATTTAGAACCATTATAGGTGTTGGCATGCCCTATGGTAACTCAAGCACCCTGCCCTATATTAAGCAATATTTTGTAGGCGGACCATATAGTTTGAGAGGCTGGCGAGCACGTCAATTAGGTCCGGGATCTTATGTAAGCACAGACTCAACTAATGCTCAGTTCATAGATCGTACAGGTGATATTAAATTTGAGTGCAATGCAGAATATCGGTATAATTTGCTACAATTTTTTGGTGGAACCATTAGGATGAATGGTGCCATTTTTACCGATGTAGGAAATATATGGGCGAGTAAAAGTTCTGACAAGCCTAATACTCAATTTGTGTTTAGTCAAGCTTTTAACAACTTAGCCATTTCCTCAGGCACCGGTTTTCGATTAGATTTTGCTGGTTTTGTAATTTTACGATTTGACGCAGCCTTCCCAATAAAACAAGCTAGTGCTAGTGCAGAAAATACATGGCAAATTAAGAACATAGACCTTTTCAACCCAACTTGGAGAGCCAATAACCTTATTTTTAATTTTGCAATTGGCTATCCTTTCTAAACCTTTCCTTATATTGCAATAAAATAATGCATTCTCTATGCGAAATATTAAATTAATTGAAGTAAAATCAGAAATTGGCGCTGGCACTCGTGGTGCTAGTTTAGGTGTAGATGCTATTAAAATTGCTGCACTTGACTATATGAGCAGCTTTTTTGTAAATTTCCCTTCTCAAATAGTTGAAACAGAAAATCGTTTATTATACGAACCAATTGAATCACCTTATGCAAAGCGCATTAAAGGAATCAATACCATGTATGAACGTGTTTCTGAAGCTGTTTCTTCTACTATAAAATCTGGCGTATTCCCAATTGTTCTTGCTGGCGATCATAGTACTGCAGGTGGCACTATAGCTGGGCTTAAAATGGCAAAACCAAAACTAGAATTGGGTGTAATTTGGGTAGATGCACATGCCGATTTACATACACCGTATACAACGCAAGTGGTAATATGCATGGCATGCCTTTAGCAACAGCTTTAGCAGAAGATAATATTGAAAATCAAATGCATCACCCCGATGAGCAAACCATAAAATATTGGGATTCCCTAAAGAATATTGGTAAAATTCATCCAAAGATTAAACCTGAGAACATAGTTTATATTGCCTTAAGAGATTATGAAAAAGAAGAAGAGTCCATTATCAAACAGAATAATATTAAAGTTATTACGGTAGCAGAGATTCGAAAAAAAGGCGTTATGCATGCTGTACGTCAAACCTTATTGCATTTGTCTAATTGCGATCAAATATATTTATCCTTTGATGTAGATTCTTTAGATAGTGCCATTTCGAGAGGCACAGGAACACCTGTAATTAATGGGCTTAAAGAGCGTGAAGCAGAAGATCTTGTAGCTACGCTGATGCAAAATCATAAAATTTGCTGTTTAGAAATTACGGAGGTTAACCCAACGCTCGACAAAGAAAATTTGATGGCAGAAATTGCTTTTAATATCTTACAGAGAAGCGTCAACCAATTGTTGATGAACTAAAAATAAGGGAGGAATTATTTCCTCCCTTATTTTTTTATGGTCAATTTAAAAGACTTTAATTTAAAAACTTGATTCATTTCGTCTTTCACAATAATATCATTCACAAATAAGGTGTCGCCAATTTTAGCATGATTAATGATGTAATTTAAATGACTTTCATTCATAACAGCACCTTTGTTATTGTAGGAAGAATAATCAGGAACAATAATTGCATTACCTACTGAATCTTCGTATAAATTACGTTCAGCAAATACCATGTCATAAAATTCAACATTATAGTTTTTATTATTAGAGTCAATAGATAGCAAAGGTGTTCTTATTAAGGAATCAAATGAAGCCTTATTTATCGTCTTGTCACCAATACTACTATTACTACCCCAATAAGCCCAAATGGTTTTAGGCTTTTTTATCGTTGTTTCAGCAGCGTTTTTCCGAACTACCTTATTGTTTTTTTGAGCAATAACAGAAAAATTTAGCACCATAAAAAGTAAGATGAATAGAATACATTTCATAAATAACCAATTATAATAGTTGTAAACTTTCTTCAATAGTTTTAATTTTTGCCAAGGCATCTGATTGTTTCTTTTTTTCCATAGCTATAATTTCTGGTTTAGCATTCTGAACAAATTTTTCATTACTTAATTTCTTTTCTACACTTTGTAAGAAACCGATATAGTATTGCAAATCTTTCTCTAACTGAGCCTTCTGTGCTACTGTATCAATGGTTGTGTCATTTAATATTACATACAATTTATCAACCCCTACCACTAAGGAAATACCTCCTGCAACAGGTTCTTTTGTCATTTCGATAGTGCTTGCATTTATTTGCTTAGCCAAAAGACTTGTTACGGCACTATATACCGCCTCATTGTCTGATGTAATATATAACGCAATTGATTCTTTAGGTTTTACATTATTTTTATTTCTCGCATCTCTAATAGCAGTAATGACAGCCTTCAATTGATTACCTTGTTCAATAATTGCTTCATTAACAGGTGTATAATTAATAGGAGCTAATTGTTTTACCATCAAATCATCACCAAGTTTTCGATCATTTAATGCATGATAAATTTCTTCGGTAATAAAAGGCAAATAAGGATGCAATAATTGTAATAAAGACTCATAAATAGCTAGTGTTTTAGCATAGGCTTCTTTGGAGAATCCTTTATCTACAGCAGGCTTAATCCACTCTAAATACCAGGAACAAAAATCGTCCCAAATTAGAGAATAAATCGTTTTTTAAGTTTCTGATAATTTAAACTCCTCTTCATATTTATCAATAACCATTCTTGCTGAAATAATTTGCTGCTCCATCCATTGAATAGCAAACTCGTTGGTAGCATCTATTGGTTCATCAACCAATTTAGCTTCCCACATTTTAGTCAATTTCAGAGCATTCCACATTTTATTGCAGAAATTTCTACCTTGTTCTAGCATCGCTTCATCATACAATAAGTCATTACCTGCAGGTGATGATATTAATACACTAAAACGCACGGCATCAGTTCCGAAAGAATCTATCAAGGCCAATAAGTCAGGGGAATTGCCTAATGACTTACTCATTTTACGACCAAGCTTATCTCTTACGATACCTGTAAAATATACTTTTTCGAATGGTATAGCTTGTTTATAATTAGTACCCGCCATAATCATCCTAGCTACCCAGAAGAATATAATTTCCGGTGCGGTAACTAAGGTTTGAGTAGGATAATAATATTGAAGTTCTTTATTTTGTTCGTCGGCATTCCAACCAAATACTTCCATTGGCCACAACCAACTACTAAACCAAGTATCAAGGCAATCTTCA
>Ga0114980_10001634_pt1 | contig 16007 bp, 8 predicted proteins | sample S_140806_EF_Meta_FD_87018 | JGI IMG/M metagenome (GOLD analysis project Ga0114980, IMG submission 87018) | Freshwater microbial communities from Lake Simoncouche, Canada to study carbon cycling - S_140806_EF_MetaG | ecosystem: Environmental > Aquatic > Freshwater > Lake | place: Lake...
ATTCTTTCCCTTCTTTTTTGAAACCATAAGGACTGAATTTGACGTGGCATCATACTTTGTAAAAGTTCCCAATCGGCCTCATAGGTCTCCAGTGGAAGCGTTGTATCGGGCAGATAATGATGGTAATTTTTCAATAAAATCTGATGAAGGTACCAATTTTTAAAGGTCATAACCCAATCGGCTGGATTTATAGTAGAAAGCACTTGAATAACAGCCTTTGCTCCTGGAGAAAGTTCCTTCCAACTTAGTTGCCATTGATAGAAAGTGGAAAAATCTCTAATATTTACCAATATTAAATCAAAACTATTTACGGTTAATTCTAACCATTTCTGACGTTTAATTAAAGTTAATGCCTGGTGATCTAATCTCTCCAGGTACAAGGATTTGGAATTAAAATTTTCAATTGCCTCGTCCATTAAATTTTCAAGATAGCTAAATTGATCTTTAAAAACAGTACTGGCATGCACGTTATTACTGGAGGCCCGAAGCACTTCCTCATTAATAAAATCAGGTAAATGCTGCTGCCATTCAATGGCACTTTCTTTTAAAATGGGAAGATAATTGATCCAATCTCCCAAATGGGTATGACTTATATGTTCAGGAGGCTCCGGGAAAGACCAAAACTGCTGACTTTCAATGCTAACTTTTAATTTATTTAAAAGTTGAACCATCATTTCTCTTGCTTCCAATATTTTTTTACCCCTGTCAGCCAGTTTACTGTAAAGTAGGAGTGAAAAATTCTTTGTGAAAAGAAAATCGTTGCCAAATAAATCTAGAAATCCATCAAATTTATTTTCTATCTCCTCAATCCTCTCAATAATTCCCTGAATTTGCTTAAATAAATTGATATTCAAAGCATCTGAATATTGTGTTAATACATTTAAATACTCCGTCAAAATAAATCTAAAATTGTTCCTTTCCTCATTTAGCTGAAGATTAAAATAATCGGAGATTTCCTCCAGACTGGTATTTTCAAGAACCCCGGTATGAAGAATATTAAGAGGATGTTGTAGAGTATTTATAGTCGAAAACCCCTTTTGCATAGGTGATATTTCTAAAGCTAAGGACTCAAACTCCTCCGGATTAAATGCAAAAAGATCCGTAGGTAGCCTTATGTTTACAAGCTGATTATCAACACCACGAGCACTTTGTAAAAACAAACTGACCACTTCAGCCCAATCATAATCACCAAAAATTTTTCTTCTTGATGCCTTGTAAGCAGCAGATAATTTCACCATAAGTCTTTGACAGGAGGCTAATATCTCTTTAAAATTGTCCCCAGCAAATACAGGGGAATTTTTTTCTTGTTGAATTATGAATGCCAGACGTTTCACTAATTGTCCATAGTGTCCTTTATTAGGCTGAACCAAGACTAAATTCTCCATCTTATTTTTAACAAAAGAAGCATTTATGTCTGCCAAAAATCCATTATTCTCTGAGATAATCAAGCAATTTCTTCCATTCGATAAAGCATTTGTAATCATATAATTTAATAAATGCTTTTTTCCAGAACCTGATGTACCGCTTATAATAACCGGTGTATTTTCCTGAGCAAAATGAAAAGCTGCTGCTTGCTCTGGAAAGAGAACCTGTAATCCAAAGGAATGACCCGGAAGGGAGATCATTTGATTTTGCATCAAAGGATAAGAATATAATGGATGATCATTGTTTGCTGAAAAATTTTCCAAAATATTTAATGATAACGAATTATATATTTTAAAAAAATTTGACTGTGCTTTTATCTGACTATCTTTAGGTACTGAAACAATCAAGTCGTCTTCAAAAAATGATGGATCTACTGCTTTCACGATGGTTCTAAAATCGTCAAAATTTATGCTATTTTGCTTCAAAAGAGGGTTAATCAATTGATTAATTTGATCAAAAGAAGAATGGTTTAAAATAACAGGATTCAAAACAGGTAGCGCATGGACATAACGGGAAAACATCCATTTTATGCCAACTTTATCAATAGGCTCCAAAGAAATATCCCAAATAAACAGAGGTACGGACAGAGAAGAATCATCATTTTTAAATGCAATGTAGGGATAACCAACTTTTAAGGAAGGAATACCAAACCTTGAGGAATAAACCTCTTGAATGTGATAAAATTCCCAGGTTAAGGCTGGTGAAAGGGTATTAAAAACCAAGTTTGCCTGAGTTAAAAAATGCCCGGAATCCGCTACCCATTTTAAAAAATCTATGTCCTTAGAAAGTGATAATATATCCAAAGATTTATTCCCAAAATGTAGCAACCTTCTTTCCCAATCCACCCTAAGTTGACTCATAGAGATTTATATATTAATTATGTACTAACTTGTTTGCAAAAGTAACAAAATATTATATTGAAAACTTGTTGAAAAAAACCACTTTAAAAATGAACTTTTTTTTTAAAAGCAATATTTAAGTGAAGTCTCCCTATCAACCGTTAAATTAGGTTTATCCAATTTATATTTTTATTTAAAATCATGACTGAATATATACAACGCGAATTGGCCGTAATACTCACTGATGCAGAAAAAAAAATCATCTGGGTTAACGATGCTTTTCTAAGTATTAGTGGTTACACTTTTTATGAGGTTTTAGGTAAAAGCCCTGGTAATATTTTACAAGGTCAAAAAACGAGTAAAGAAACCATACATTTAATTAGTAAATCTTTAAAAAAGCAAAAATCAATTGAGACTAAAATATTAAATTATAAAAAAACAGGGGAACCTTACCTTTGTCATCTTGCTATACATCCTGTTGTAAATAATCAAAAAATATTAACCAATTATATTGCTTTTGAAATTGACGAAAGTAATTGTGAGGAAAATTTAAGTTTAAGCATGCTTCAGGTACAGAAAAAATATACGGGCAGTAGCTTAAATCCTACAGATGAGGTGTCGTTAATTAATAAATTGAATAACCATCTAAGCCAAAACGCTCTATATTTAGATCCAGATATTGATATAAAAGCAGTCGCTGCAGAACTAAAAAGTAATACAAAATATCTTTCTCAAGTGGTCAATAATCAATTGGGACTTAATTTTAACCAATACATAAACCAATTTAGAATACAAAAATTAAAGGAAAATCTAAAGGATAAAAAGAATAATTCTTCAACCTTATACGAGATTGCGCAACAATGTGGGTTTAAAAATAAATCAACTTTTCATAAAGTATTTCGTGAATTCACTCAAATGACACCAAAAGAGTACCTACAGCAAAACGGAAAAGGTAAAAAATTAATTTAGGGAATAAAAAAAGGGAACTAAAATAGTTCCCTCTTATTTTGTAGCGGCGGCAGGACTTGAACCTATGACCTTCGGGTTATGAGCCCGACGAGCTACCAACTGCTCCACACCGCGATTTCGTTTTGCAAATATAGACTTTTTTTTTAACAATGGGTCAACTATTTTGCAAAAAAGAATATTTTAATAATAAAAAGAGAATGGAAGCATTTATTTTTGGTGCAAAAAGAACACCCATTGGAAGTTTTGGTGGCGCATTATCAAGCCTTTCTGCCACTACCCTTGGATCAAAAGCGATAGAAGGATTATTTTCAGAAAACTGTCCGGCAAAAGAAGATATTCAGGAAATCTACCTGGGAAATGTAATCGCTGCAAATTTAGGTCAAGCGCCCGCCAGACAAGCTGCCCTGGGTGGCGGCCTCAGCGAAAACGTTATTTGTACTACCATTAATAAGGTATGTGCTTCCGGAATGAAAGCTACGCAGCTAGCAGCCATGTCTATTCAAAGTGGTGTAAACGATTGGGTGATTGCCGGCGGTATGGAAAGCATGAGCAATGTACCTCACTATCTTCCATCCCTTCGATGGGGAAATAAGTATGGTAATGCTGAAGTTTTGGATGGGTTAACAAAAGACGGATTAACTGACGCATACAATGATGCTGCCATGGGTAATTGTGGTGATGCAACCGCAGAAAAATATCACTTTTCAAGGGAGGAACAAGATAACTTTGCCATTGAATCATATAAAAGAACGGCATTAGCTACAGAAAAAGGCTTTTTTAATGCTGAAATTGTACCTATTGCTATTCCTCAAAGAAAAGGGGGTGACATGCTGATTAATGAAGATGAGGAATTCAAAAAGGTAGATTTCTCTAAAATCCCTTCTCTTAAACCTGCCTTTTCTCCCACCGGTACCATAACGGCTGCCAATGCAAGTACCTTAAACGACGGCGCTTCCGCCTTATTACTAGGTTCAAAAGAAGCGGGTGAAAAATCAGGCATTAAACCCATAGGTAGAATTGTTTCTTTCGCCGATGCCGAAGTTGCTCCTGAATGGTTTACCATTGCACCGGTTAAAGCAGCCCCACTTGCACTGAATAAAGCAGGATTAACCTGGGAGGATATTTCTTTTGTCGAGGTAAATGAAGCTTTTGCCATCGTTCCAATGGTTTTTGCCAAAACTTTTTCCATCCCCTCCGATAAATTAAATGTTCGGGGCGGTGGTGTTTCCATGGGACATCCATTAGGTTCCTCCGGTTCCCGAATTTTAGTAACCTTAATACATACCTTACAACAAAATGGAGGTGGCTATGGTCTTGCTGCCATCTGTAATGGTGGTGGTGGCGCTTCTGCTATGGTGATTGAGGTTTTTCCCGCTTAATTTAAGCTGACTTTTTATATTCCAGCGTGCTTTTGTTTTATATCGTCGCTGTTTTAAAAATATTGAAACTATTACTTCCGTGAAACATTTACTCTTTTTATTACTATTTAGCGTTCATGCATTGGCTCAAAAAACCAGTATAATATGGTTGGATGATTTAGAAATACAAACCTTTTCTGAAGGATTAAGACCTGTTAAAGCTAAAAAAAATTACGAATCTCACACCTTAATGGTTAACAAATTGTCCTTTCAGCGAGGTGTTGGAGCACAATCACCCTGTGTTCTTGCTTTTCATGTAGATAAGAAAGCATTAAGATTTCAAGCTAAAATTGGAAATGATGACGAGGGAAATCCAGCTTTACAGTTGTCCTACTATGTTGTAGGTGATGGAAAAATCCTTTTTGAGAAAAAAAACATGAAAATGGGAGATAACCCCATTGCTGTCGATGTGTCTTTGAAAGGTATTAAACAACTTGGACTTTTAGTTTTAGATACCGTTGGTGGCATTAGTAATAAGCGGACTTATGCCAATTGGTTGGATGCAAAACTAGAAATGATTGGAAATTCATCTATTGGATATGTTGAAAATAAAGGCAAAAAGTATATACTTACCCCCCAAAGCTCCGCCATTCCCAGAATTAATTCACCAAAACTTTTTGGGGTTCGTCCTGGAAATCCATTTTTGTATAATATCGTCGCATCTGGTAACAAGCCAATGAAATTCAGAGCATTAAATTTACCAAACGGCCTTATACTCAATGAAAAAACAGGTCAGATAACAGGTATCCTAAAGGAGAAAACGAATCATAATGTGACCCTGATGGCTGAAAATAACAAAGGTAAAGCTACTGCAGAACTTGAAATAAGAGTTGGTGAGGACATTGCTCTGACTCCCCCACTTGGTTGGAATGGATGGAATGCCTGGGAACAAAAAATAGACAGGGAGAAGGTTATGGCTTCTGCTAATGCCATGATTCAGTTTAAGTTAAAAGACTATGGCTGGAATTATGTTAATCTGGACGACGCCTGGCAAGGTTATCGTGATTCCGTTTCTCTGGCTCTTCAACCTAATGAAAAATTTCCCGACATAAAAGGGATGTTCGATTACATTCACTCTCTGGGACTAAAAGTTGGCCTCTATTCTACTCCCTACATTTCAAGTTATGCAGGTTATGTTGGCGCATCCTCTGATTATCTAAAAGGAGGCGAAACTCATGAAAAGATAATAGTAAACAGACCTTCTTTTAATCGTATTGGTCCATTTAAATTTGAAAAACAAGATGCCAAACTAATGGCTGACTGGGGGGTTGATTTTTTAAAATATGATTGGAGAATTGATCTGCCATCTACCATTAGAATGGCTGATGCACTAAGGGAATCAGGTCGAGATGTGGTATTAAGCTTGTCAAATAATGCCCCTTTTGATAAAGTAGCAGATTGGGCAAAATGGGCTCAAATGTACAGGACAGGTCCAGATATTAAAGATAGTTGGACGAGTTTATATCATACTTCTTTCACTTTAGACAAATGGGGTCCATTTTCCGGTCCCGGCCATTGGGCAGATCCCGACATGATGATTATAGGTGATGTGTCCATAGGTCCTGTTTTACACCCTACCCGATTGACGCCCGATGAGCAATATAGCCATGTCAGTATTTTCAGCTTACTCTCAGCACCTATGCTTATTGGTTGTCCCTTGGAACGATTAGACCCATTTACCATTAATTTGCTCAACAATTATGAAGTGCTTGACATAAATCAAGACCCCCTAGGTAAACCAGCCAGATTCCTGGGTCTGGACAATGGAGTGCAAATATGGCTGAAAGAATTAAAGGACGGCTCTTATGCTTTAGGTTTGTTTAATGTGGCTCATTATGGTGAAAATCCAGCCTCTTACTTCAGATGGGGTAATGAGAAAGAAATCCATTTCAACCTGAATCTTGAGAAATTCAATCTACCTGGAAAATGGGTGATTCGTGATGTTTGGAAACAAAAAGATATTGGAGAATTCAAAAGTGCCTTTAAAACAATAATCCCATATCATGGAGTTAAGCTAATCAAACTGATAAAAATAAATGATTAACATGTGCGACCAGGTATCATCTGGGCAAATCTTTTTAATATATCCTTATGACTGTTAAAATCTTTGTAACAGGTGGAACTTTTGATAAGGAATATAATGAACTTGATGGTTCCCTTTATTTTAAAGATTCTCATCTGCCAGAAATGTTATCTCGAGGTCGTTTTCAGGTTCCAGTGGATTGGACTACGTTAATGATGATGGATAGTCTGGATATGACGGAGAAAGACAGATTAACCATAGCCCAACACTGCATTTCGACCCCTGAAAAAAATATCGTCATTACCCACGGAACCGATACTATGGTTGAAACAGCTAAAGTGATTGCAGAAAAGGTAAAGAACAAAACCATCGTTTTGGTGGGGGCAATGGTTCCTTACACTTTTGGTAGTTCTGATGGTTTTTTCAATCTAGGAACTGCTTTCGCCTTTGTTCAAACACTTCCTACAGGGGTTTATATTGCGATGAATGGACGTTATTTTGAATGGAATAATGTTAGGAAGAACAAAAAAGAAGGCATATTCGAGGAAATCAGCTGACCTCTTACTTATTCTCTAAGAAACTCTAAGTTATCCTCTTCATCCAATTCAACTAAAACGGCCTCTTCCCCTGTACCGTTTTTAATATTCTTTAACGTGATTATTTCATCCGCAAGTTCCATTGCTTTTTCATTAATTAAATCAAATTGATTACCTTCAGCCTCAGGTCCTAAAAAGGCAGATGTAGCCCAAAGACCTTGATTCACCAAAGGTATTATCGAACTAATTCCTAAAGAATTATCATATCGAAAAGCTACTTTAGGTGTTTGGTTTTTAATGTGGTCAGGTAAATACGCAGTTGTCAGTAAAACCGCTAAAGGTCTGGAATGAAAGGAAAGCAAGGTTTCTACCCTTGGCGATAAATCAGGGACGTATTTCTTAAAAAGTGCTATGGAATCTATTAAACACTCATAATTAAAATGGTATTCGTCACGTTTAAAAGAAAGTAAACGATTGAAAGAATGCTCGTCATCGAGTAAACATATCAAAGACCACAATGTTTGCGTTTGAATTAGTATAATTTTTCCTTCTTTCAACGCTGATGCAGCTGCTAAGATTTTAGGATCAATATTTTGAAAATCAATACTATTTGTTTGAAGCATGTTAAATTTTACAAGTGAATTAAAACCAAAATTATTCCTAATAACGCTGAATAGGAGTTTCTTGTTTTTGATATTTTATTTTATTAGCTCACCACTTTCAGCTGAACATATCATTGGCGGTGTAATGAGTTATAAAATACTTCGTTATACAAACAATGATCCGCTTTCAAATAGTTGGCGTTACAAATTTACTATAAAAATATATAGGGATTGTCAAGGATCTGGTGCAGATTTTGATTCGACACCTGGAGCTTATCAGGCAAATGCCTCTATTTATCGAATGGATCAAAAGACTTCACCTCTTAAAACACTTATTTTTCCCTTGCCAAAAACCACAAAAATAAATCCAAATCCTGGCAATGATTGCGTAAAAATACCACCAAATGTCTGTGTTGAAGAAGGTATTTATGAACTGGAATATGATTTGCCTATCATTGATGCAGCTTATGTCATTAGCTACCAAAGGTGTTGTCGTAATATCTCTATTTCAAATATCATAAATCCTGCACAAACTGGCGCAACTTTTTCTGTGGAAATAAGTGCTGCAGCTCAAAAACAAAGGATTGATGGTCCTGAATTTAACAATTTCCCCCCAGTGGTGTTGTGTGCAGGACAATCGTTCGATTTTGACCAGTCAGTTAATTCTGTTCCCGGAGACAGTGTTATATATTCCTTAGCCAGCCCATTTACAGGGGGTGGTGCAGATAAAATAAATTTCAGATCAGTAAACGGGGAAGCACCTGACCCAGATTTGCCACCGCCTTACAGTGAAGTTCAATATGTAGGTCCAACTTATACTCTTGCAAAGCCATTGGGTATAAACAGCTTAATCTCTATAAATCCCCAAACTGGCCGTATTCAGGGAAAAACAGATTTAGTAGGTCAGTTTGTTTTAGGTATTGAGGTAAAAAGGTATCGAAATGGCGTTTTGCTAAATACCTTAAGAAGGGATTTTCAAATAAATGTTGGTATTTGCGATGCGAGAGTAAAGGCCTCCATACCCTTCACAAATGTCCTTGGAACCAATGAAAATATCTTTCAAAATTGTGGTGAGACCAAAGTGACCTTCAAAAATGACAGCCAGGATACCTCCGCCATTACCTCTTATAACTGGACATTTACTGGTGCTTCGCCCAGTGAAATTTTCAAATCTACCCAGAGAAATCCAACGATCGATTTTTTAAAAGCAGGAACCTATAATGGTAAGTTAGTCCTGAACCCGACGGGAACCTGTAAAGATTCATTGTCTTTCAAGGTAGTTATTCCTCAAAAAGTGAAAGCCGAAATTCAGGTCAAAGGCGATTCTTGTGTTGGACTTCCCCTTAGCATTACCTACAATGGTTTGGTGAAGCCAACATTTATTCGTTGGGATTGGGAGAGACTCGATGTATTCCCAAAAGGTGTGAAAGGTTGGGTGGTTGGAACAGACACCTTAAACGCCGTCACAAGACCGGGAAGTTATGTAATCCAGCTTTTGGTGGTGGGTGAAGGAAACTGCCGGGATTCCACCATCGTTAAAGTGCCTTATTATCCGATACCAGGTTTTGCAAACATTAATGCAACCCCTTCTGATGCATGTGTAGGTACCCCTATCAAATTTTCAACCAACCCTGATATTTCAAAGGAAGAACTTACCGTCAAGTGGGATTTTGGGGATGGAAAGTCCTCCAACGTCTTACCTGCAACGCATACCTATACCAAGGAGGGTCTTTATAAAGTAAGTATTACCTTAACCACTGGAAATGGTATTTGTACAAAAAAAATAGATCTGACCAATGAACTGAATGTACGAAAAGGCCCAACGGCCTCCTTCTCATATTCCCCAAAGGAGGATCTTTCGCTAAAACAATTGGTTACCTTTACAAGTAATTCAGGCAACCAGTTAAAGCATTTATGGAAAAACGGAGATAAAAGAATAGATTCCACTCTCAATTTTTCCTTTGCTCTTCCCGACACGGGTTTTGTTCCCATCAGTTTAGTAGTCACCGATCCCTTAACCGGTTGTTTCGATATCCTTTTACAGGAAGTATATGTAAAGCCTCAGGTTAGAATATTTATTCCTTCCGTTTTTTCTCCTAATTTTGATGGTATTAATGATGAATTTATCGCTTTGGGCGATTTAGATATTTTAAAAGACTACAAAATGCAACTTTTTTCAAGATGGGGAAATCCTGTATTTATTTCTACCGATCCTTACATAGGCTGGGATGGAAGCATAAGTACTAAAAATGAGGTTGCACCCATGGACACCTATATTTATATGATTAGTTATATAGATAATAAGGGAGAAAAACAGTATTTTTCAGGAACAGTTCTATTAATGCGCTAAAGATATGAATCGTCGAACTCCTTTTCAATTCCTTTTTTTCCTGGTTATATGCTCTTTATTTAGCCTAAACCTTCAGGCTAAACATTTAATTGGTGGAAATATTACTTATAAATGTTTGGGAAATGGGGACTATTCTTTTACCTTAAAAGTATATAGAGACTGTAATTGTACCGATTGTGCACAGCTAGACAATATTGCTGATATTGGGATTTACAGATGTAATGGTGATGCTGATTGTGGAAAATTACGCCAAAATTCCGTTTACGCCCGTTTACAGGTTCGCTTAACCTCAAAAAGGAATGTAGACCGACCTGATTACCCCTGTTTAATTCCACCCAATATTTGTGTTGAAGAGGGTATTTATGAATTTAAATTAAGTACTTTAGGCATTCGATTACCTCCAGGAAATACCTCTTATCATATTGCCTATCAGCGTTGTTGCCGGAATAATACCATCACCAATATTATTAATCCAGATCAGGTAGGCTCAACTTATAGCATAGAAATAACTCCTGAAGCACAGGCTATTTGCAATAATAGCCCAGAATTTAAAACTTTTCCACCAACGGTCATTTGTGTTAATAATGAGTTGAATTATGACCACAGTGCCAAAGATACAGATGGTGATTCATTAGCTTATGAATTTTGTGCCCCATTTAACGGAGGAGGCCCTTCCACCAATAATTTGGTTTATACTACTTGCGAAGGTGCATATCCATCACCTGCATGCCCTCCACCTTATAATTTGGTCACTTTTAGAGGGGGTAATATTACCGCGACTACCCCAATGGCCGGAGACCCAATAATTAAAATTGATAGTAAAACTGGACTAATTACAGGAAAACCAACGGCTAAAGGTCAGTTTGTGGTTGGGGTTTGTATTAGTGAATATAGAAATGGTATATTGATTAGTAAATCGAACCGTGATTTTCAATTTAATGTGGCTGATTGTGCCCCTTTAGTGTTTGCAAAATTGGGTGACGCCATTGCCGTTACAGATCAGGAATATAAAGTTATTTCTTGCGGTATCACAGAAATTCAATTTGTAAACAGTAGCTACCAAAGGCAATTTATCAAGAGCCAGAAATGGGAGTTCCCCATTGGAAATACAAAAGTCTCCTCAACAGATTGGGAGCCAAAATTAAAATTTCCCGGAATTGGAAAATATAATGGCAAATTATGGCTTAATCCAGGAACTGGTTGTGCCGATTCTGCTGATATTGAAGTAAGAATATTTCCAGACCTTACGGCTGACTTCACTTATAAATACGACACTTGCTACGGGCAACCCGTAGTATTTACCGATCTTTCTGTTAGTGGAAGTGGTAGCATTATTAATTATGACTGGGTCTTTGGAGATGGTCAGAAAGGCACTGGAAAACTCACTAATCACCTGTATAATTTACCAGGAGAATTTTCGGTCGCCTTAACGGTAAAAGACCTAAATCAGTGTGTTGAAACCATTACAAAAAAGGTAAGATATTTTCCTGCACCTGCTATCTTAATCGTAAAGCCTTCACAAGCTGTTGCTTGTGCGCCCGTAAGTTTGGTGTTTGAAAATTTATCCAAACCAATTGATGAAACCTATAAAGTAAACTGGGATTTTGGAGATGGAGGCAAAAGTACCAAAATAAATCCTTCCCATACTTACACAAAAGAAGGGGTATATGCCGTCGCCCTTTCTGTCACATCCCCTATTGGTTGTAAAATTGATACCATTTTTAATAATTTAATTAAAATTTCGAATTCTCCTGTTGCCGATTTTGATTTTGCCCCCAAAGAAATTACCAACATAGATAATAAAGTCGTTTTTACGGACAAATCATTAGATGCGGTCAAATGGCAGTGGGATTTTGGAGATAATTTTAAGTTAGAGGAAAGAAACCCAATACATTTATATTTAGATACAGGCGTATTTACCATCACTTTAATAGTTACCCATCCAACAGGTTGCTTAGATACTGCCCAATCCCTGCTTGACGTAAGACCTGATGTAAGATATTACCTGCCAAATGCTTTTACGCCTAATTACGATGGTAAAAATGACGTTTTTAGAGGAGTTGGTATTATGACAGGGGCCACTAATTTTAAATTCCAAATCTGGAACCGCTGGGGAGAAAGAGTGTTTTTTACAGATAATATTGACCAGGGGTGGAATGGGAATCACTTGAATAATGGTTCTGCCTCTCCCGAAGGGGTCTATATAACCTTGATTACGTATAAAGATCCCCGAGGGGTTCCAATTGAAATCAAAGGATTTGTTACCCTTTTACGATAATTTATAAGAATGGTAAGTATTTATACCGAAAAATTGTATTTCCCAGTTTATTTTTATATTTTTGCACGTCAAAAAAAATTAAGTTAAGATGGACGCAATAAAATACGTGCACGAACAACTCACACCGAGTAGCACCTTCCCAAATTTTCGCCCAGGCGATAATGTAGTCGTAAACTACGAAATTGTCGAAGGTGATAAAAAAAGGGTACAGGCTTTTCGTGGCGATGTAATTCAAATTAGTGGTCAAGGACCAACAAAAACTTTTACCGTTAGAAAAATTTCAAACGGCGTTGGCGTAGAAAGGATTTTTCCTTTTGCTACCCCAAATATCCAAAGTGTTGAAATATTGAAACGTGGTAAAGTAAGACGTGCGAAATTATTCTACTTACGTGATTTAGTAGGTAAAAAAGCGCGTATTCGCGAGAAGAAAATTTATCGTTAATTCGATTTATAATGCCATAAAAAAGTCCTTAATTTATCATTAAGGGCTTTTTTTTGTTGTTACCAAAGTTAATTCTCAGCGTATCTCGATACTTAAAGACAGTTCCGGAAGGTTACTGTCAAGATGTCGAGCGCAAAAACCAGCTATAATTCGTGCTAAATTAGATTGAAATGGTATCCTTAAGGCAGATAAGGCATTAGAGGAGTTTCATCTATATAGATCACGAGGCAGAGTAAATGACTGATTAGCATAAAAAATCCCCTATACATAAGTGTCGGGGATTTTTATTTGTTCCTTTAGATTAAGATCTAAAAGTTGCCATCCTAAGAATTGGTAAAAGATGCTATTTACACAACTCCATCCATATATTTAGCTCTCGGCATATTCAGATAATGGCGGACAAGTACAAACCAAATTTCTATCGCCAAATGCACCATCTATACGTGCGACACTTGGCCAAAACTTGTAACCTTCGTGTAGATAAGGTAATGGGAATGCCGCTTTTTCGCGCGAATAGGGAAGAGACCATTCATTTGCTGTAATTAATGCCTGGGTATGGGGAGCATTGTGCAATACATTATTGTCCACCTCATAAACACCATTCATAATTTCAACTATCTCCTTCTTTATCTCCAGCATAGCCAAACAGAACCTGTCTAATTCATCTTTATCTTCACTTTCTGTTGGCTCAATCATAATGGTTCCAGCAACAGGAAAAGAGAGTGTTGGGGCATGAAAACCATAATCAATCAATCTTTTTGCTAAATCTTCAGCACTAATCCATTGTTTAAATGGTCTAAGGTCTAAAATCAATTCATGGGCACTTCTCCCCTTTTCACCTAAATAAAGTACGTCAAAATCATTTTCAAGCTTATTCTTTATATAATTAGCGTTTAAAATGGCTATACGTGTAGATTGAGTCACACCTTCTGCACCCAGCATTTTGATGTAAGCATAACTTATAAGTAAAATACTTGCACTGCCATAAGTAGCAGCTGATACCGCATAGCCAGCGTTTTCCTTATCGGCTTTTCCTGGCAAGAAAGGTGCTAAATCATTATTAACGCAAATCGGACCCATTCCTGGACCGCCTCCACCGTGTGGTATAGCAAAGGTCTTATGTAAATTTAAATGACAAACATCGGCTCCAATATACCCAGGACTGGTTAATCCAACCTGAGCATTCATATTTGCACCATCTAGATAAACTCTGCCTCCATAATGGTGAATTAAATCTACTATTTCTTTAATTCTGGTTTCAAAAACGCCATGTGTAGAGGGGTAAGTAACCATTAAAACGGCTAAATGATCCGCATGCGCAGATGCTTTTAATTGTAAATCTTCAAAATCAACATTCCCATTAGCATCACAATCGACCACTACCACCTTCATTCCTGCCATTACAGCACTTGCCGGATTAGTTCCATGGGCAGAGGACGGAATTAAAGCAATATTTCTATGGGTTTGATTATGGTACTGAAAATATTTTCGAATAGTCAATAATCCCGCATATTCTCCTTGTGCCCCTGAATTAGGTTGTAAGGAACAGGCCGTAAAGCCTGTCACTGCGCATAGCCATTTTTCTAAATTTTCAAATAATTCCTGGTAGCCTTCAGCTTGATTTTCAGGAACCAAGGGGTGGATATTGGCAAATTCAGGCCATGATACGGGCAATAATTCACTGGCAGCATTCAACTTCATCGTACATGAACCTAGAGAAATCATGGCATGAACTAAGGAAAGATCTTTATTTTCCAACCGCCTGATATACCTCATCATTTTACTTTCTGTATGAAAAGTATTAAAAACGGGATGAGTTAAAAAGGACGATTTCCGCTGGAGGGAAGATGGGATAGCCTGAGTTAATGTTTGATTTTCATTAAAATCAAACATCTTTCCTGTCACCTTTTTAAAAACATTAAAAATATCAAGAACATCAGCCAACAGGACTGTTTCATCTAAGGAAATCTGTAGCGTTTCTTTTCCGTAGAAAAAATTAATCTTGTTTTTTTCGGCTTCTTCCTGGATAGCTTTTATAAAATTGGTGTCTCCATTTATTGAAAGGGTATCAAAAAAGGAGGGATTATGAGCGTTTATGCCCAGTTTTTGAAGATTAGCTGCTAACAGACAGGTCAGATCATGAATTCTTTTGGAAATTTGATAAATACCCTTTGGCCCATGATAAACGGCATACATACTTGCCATAATGGCTAATAAAGCCTGTGCTGTACAAATATTTGAAGTAGCTTTTTCTCTACGAATGTGTTGTTCTCTGGTCTGAAGAGCCATTCTCAGAGCTTTATTTCCCAGTTTATCTATAGAAACGCCGATAATTCTTCCTGGAATAAGTCGCTTAAATTCCTCCGAAATGGCAAAAAAAGCGGCATGAGGTCCGCCGAAACCTAAAGGAACACCAAATCTTTGTGCATTTCCAATAGCACAATCTGCACCCCAGTCCCCCGGAGCTTCCAATAATGCCAGACTCATTAAATCACAAGCGGAGGTAACATAAATTTCCTTAGATTTTGCTTCAGCTGTTAAGGAAGAAAAATCAAGGAGGTTACCTTCGCTATCAGGGTATTGAAGAAGAATACCGAATGTTTGTGCTGTTAGTTCAAAAGAGGAAACGGGTTTAACTATAATTTCAATGCCAATGGGTTCAGCCCTGGTTTGCAAAACAGCAATTGTTTGGGGTAAAACCTTATCGGAAACCAAAAACTGATTAGCAACTGCTACTTTATTTTTTTTATTTTTAACACCAAAAAACAAGGTCATCGCCTCTGCAGCAGCCGTACCTTCATCGAGGAGCGAAGCATTTGCAACGGGCAATCGGGTTAAATCGGAAACCATCGTTTGAAAATTCAACAATGCCTCCAATCTACCTTGCGCTATTTCTGCCTGATATGGGGTATATTGGGTGTACCAACCTGGATTTTGAAAGATAGATCTATTAATGACAGAAGGTGTCCATGTACCAAAATATCCCCTTCCGATATAGGTTTTAAAGACTTTATTTTTACTTGCCAATCCTCTTAATTCCCTTAAATATTCATATTCTGATATCGCTTCTGGAAGAGGTAAGCTCTGACTTAATCGAATAGCAGCGGGTATGGTATCGGCCATCA
>Ga0114980_10001636_pt1 | contig 15993 bp, 14 predicted proteins | sample S_140806_EF_Meta_FD_87018 | JGI IMG/M metagenome (GOLD analysis project Ga0114980, IMG submission 87018) | Freshwater microbial communities from Lake Simoncouche, Canada to study carbon cycling - S_140806_EF_MetaG | ecosystem: Environmental > Aquatic > Freshwater > Lake | place: Lake...
GCCAGCCAATCGGCAAAGTCGGGGTGGTCGCTGGGCCCTTGCCCGCAGATGCCCACGTACTTGCCGGTGGCCCGACAGGCCGCGATGGCGCGCGAGATCATGGCCTTGACGGCAGGGTCTCGCTCGTCAAAGTCATTGGCCAGCAACTCCATGCCAGAGTCCCGATCCAGCCCCAAGGTCAACTGGGTGAGGTCGTTCGAGCCGATGGACATGCCGTCATAGTGCTGCAAGAACTGCTCGGCCAGGATGGCGTTGCTGGGCACCTCGCACATCATGATCAGGCGCAGGCCGTTCTGGCCACGCTTGAGGCCACGCTCGGCGAGCATCTCGCCCACACGCTCGGCCTGACGCACGGTGCGCACAAAGGGCACCATCAACTCCACGTTGGTCAGCCCCATGTCGTTGCGCACCCGCTTGATGGCCTCGCACTCCATGCCGAAGGCATCGCTGAACTCGCCACTGATGTAGCGGCTGGCGCCCCGGAAGCCGAGCATGGGGTTCTCTTCATCGGGCTCGTAGCGGGTACCACCAATCAACTTGCGGTACTCGTTGCTCTTGAAGTCAGACAAGCGCACGATGACGGTCTTGGGCCAGAACGCCGCCGCAATGGTGGCCACGCCCTCGGCAAGCTTGTCCACGTAGAAAGCCCGCGGTGAGGCATGCCCGCGTGCCACCGACTCCACCGCCTTCTTGAGCTCGGCGTCCACATTGGGATAGTCGAGGATAGCCTTCGGGTGCACCCCGATGTTGTTGTTGATGATGAACTCCAACCGGGCTAGCCCCACGCCCGAGTTAGGCATCTGCGCGAAGTCGAAAGCCAGCTGAGGGTTGCCCACATTCATCATGATCTTGATGGGGCAATACGGCATCTCGCCGCGGCGCACCTCGCGCACCTCGGTCTCCAGCAGGCCGTCAAAGACATAACCGGTGTCTCCCTCGGAGCAGGCCACGGTTACCAGCGCACCCTCAACCACCTTGTCGGTGGCATCACCGCAGCCCACCACGGCGGGGATGCCTAACTCGCGCGCAATGATGGCCGCGTGACAGGTACGACCGCCCCGGTTGGTGACGATCGCACTGGCGCGCTTCATCACCGGCTCCCAGTTCGGGTCGGTCATGTCGGTCACCAGCACGTCGCCGGGCTGCACCTGGTCCATCTCGGAGATGGACTGCACGATGCGCACCGGCCCGGTGCCGATCTTCTGGCCGATGGCGCGGCCCTCGGCCAGGACGGTGCCCGTGCCCTTGAGGCTGTAGCGGTGCTCCACCTGCCCGGCGGCCTGGCTCTTCACAGTCTCAGGCCGGGCTTGCAGGATGTAGAGCTTGCCGTCCAAGCCGTCCTTGCCCCACTCGATGTCCATCGGGCGGGCGTAGTGCTTCTCGATGATGAGCGCGTAGCGGGCGAGCTCAATCACGTCATCGTCCGACAGGGAGTAGCGGTTGCGCCACTCGGTGGAGGTGTCCACGGTCTTCACCAGCCGGCCGCCTGGCGAGCGCTCCGCCGCATCCACAAACTCCATGCGCAGCAGCTTGGAGCCCAGGGCCCGCCGGATGATGGGGTACTTGCCGTTGCGCAGCGCGGGCTTGTGCACGTAAAACTCGTCGGGGTTCACAGCACCTTGCACCACCGTCTCGCCCAGGCCGTAGCTGGAGGTGATGAACACCACGTCCTCGAAGCCGCTTTCGGTGTCGATGGTGAACATCACCCCGGCCGAGCCGAGGTCCGAGCGCACCATGCGCTGTACCCCGGCGGACAAGGCCACGCCGTCATGGGCAAAGCCCTTGTGAACGCGGTAGCTGATGGCTCGGTCGTTGTAGAGCGAGGCAAACACCTCCTTCATGCGGTGCAGCACGTCGTCGATGCCGACCACGTTCAGGAAGGTCTCTTGCTGTCCGGCAAAAGAGGCGTCGGGCAGGTCTTCTGCAGTGGCGGAGGAGCGCACCGCGAAGCTGCCCTGCCCATCGGCGTCCAGGCGCGCAAACTCAGCGCGGATGGCGGCCTCCAGGTCACCCGGCAAGGGGGCGGCAGTGACCCAGCCGCGGATCTCCTCGCCGGCCTGCGCCAGTGCGCGCACGTCTTCGGTATCCAGCGACGCCAGGCGAGCGGAAATCCGGTCTGACAGCCCGCTTTCCTGCAGGAAGCGCCTGAAGGCCAGTGCCGTGGTAGCAAAGCCGCCTGGCACACGCACGCCAGAGGCCGCCAACTGACTGATCATTTCGCCGAGGGAGGCGTTCTTGCCGCCGACCGACTCAACGTCGGTCATCCTCAGATGTTCAAACGGCACGACCAGGGCGGTCGCCAGATTCGCAAGTGACATGGGAAAGCTCCGTGATGACAAAAATCGGGGGCTTTCGCGCGCAGCATCACAGCGGGCCACCAGCGTTCTTGCTGTTCTTGTGGGTGGCGGCCGGCGGGCATGGGGATGTGCGTGAGGCGCGAATCGTTGATCGATTGTAGGGAGTAATGCCTATGATCCTGACATTACCGACTGTCAGGATTGAGCCATGCCCACACGCACCGTCTTCTTCGTTTCTGACGGGACCGGCATCACCGCCGAAACCTTCGGCAACTCGATCCTGGCGCAGTTCTCAGCCACACCACGCCATGTGCGGCGGCCCTTCATCGACAGCGTGGAAAAGGCGCTCGACGTGCAGAAGGAGATCGAGGAGACGGCCGATCGCGAGGGCAAGCGGCCCATCGTCTTCATCACCCTGGTCAATGACGAGGTCCGCCAGGTGATCGCCCGGCCCGACTCCAAAGGCATGGTACTGGACATGTTCAGAACCTTTGTCGAACCTCTGGAAGTCGAGTTCGGCGTCAAGAGCAACCACCGTGTGGGCCGCTTCTCAGACGCCGCCAAGAGCCAGGAGTACAACGACCGGATCGAGGCCATCAACTTCTCGCTGGCCCATGACGACGGGCAGTCGGCCCGCAACCTGGCCGAGGCCGACGTGATCCTGGTGGGGGTGAGCCGCTGCGGCAAGACGCCCACCAGCCTGTACCTGGCCATGCAGCACGGCATCAAGGCTGCCAATTACCCTTTGATTCCCGAGGACTTCGATCGTGGGCGGTTGCCCGCCCCGGTGCTGCCCTACAAAGCCAAGTGCTTTGGACTGACCATCGATCCCGACCGACTCTCACAGGTGCGCCATGAACGGCGACCGGGCAGCGCTTACGCCTCGCTGCAGAACTGCCGGCAGGAGGTGCGGGCTGCGGAATCGATGATGCGCCGCGAGGGTATTGGCTGGTTGTCATCGACCCACAAGTCCATCGAGGAGATTGCCACCACCATCTTGCGCGACATCCGGCCTGACCGACTGATCTACTGAGGCCCGCCTTCGAGCGGCACGCACCCTCTGCGCAGGGTGCGACGAACGGTCTTTACTGAAGCCTCAGGACGAGAGCTGCCGCGAGGACTCGTACAGGCAGATGGCCGCCGCAGCGGCGACATTCAGGGACTCTTCGCCACCCGGCTGAGGAATGCGCACCGTCAGGTGACAGCGCTCGAGCAACTCGGCAGACACGCCCTGCCCTTCATGGCCCATGACCCAGACGCAGGGCTCGGGCAGCCTCACCTGGCCCAGCACGGCAGTGGCATGAGAGCTCGTAGCCACCCAGGGGGCTGCCGTTCGGCCTGCACCGCTGGGATCATCCTGGGATGTTGAGCCCATGAGGGCCACCACCTCCACCGCTTCACACAAGCGCAGCCCGAAATGCGCGCCCATGCCGGCGCGCAGCACCTTGGGTGCCCACAGGGCCGCCGTGCCCGGCGTGGTCCAGACCTGGCGCACGCCCAGAGCACTGGCCGAGCGCAGGATGCTGCCCACGTTGCCGGGGTCCTGCAAGCGGTCCAGCAGCACGGCGGGCGCGTGCAGGTCAGGCGCTGCGGCCGCGGGCAATTCCGCCAGGAAGGCCACGCCTGCTGGCGAAGGCAAGGCGCTGAGTTGTTCAAAGAGACGGTCGGCGACCAGTTGCACCGTGAGCCCTGCAGCCACCAGGCCGCGTAGCGCTGGCTGTTGCCATGCCGACTCCGACAGCACCGCCAGCTGGGGGCGATGGCCCCGTGCCAGAAAGGCCGAGCACAGGTGCTCGCCTTCGACGCAGATCTCGCCATCTCGACGGTAAGCCGACGCATCGCCCAGCAACCGGCGCAAGCGCAGCACGAGCGGGTTGTCACGCGACGTGATCAGCGGGCGCTGGGCCGGGCCACTCATCTCGTAGCCACCGCGTCACGCACAGGCGCAAAGCTGCGGCGGTGCACCGGGCTGGGCCCATGCCGCCGCAGGGCCTCCAGATGCTCGGCGGTCGGGTAGCCCTTGTGCGTGGCAAAGCCGTACTGCGGGAATTGCTCATGCACCTCCAGGCACCAGGCATCGCGCCGGACCTTGGCAACGATGGAGGCCGCAGAGATCGCCGGCACCAGCGCATCGCCCTTGACGATGGCCTGCGCAGGCATGGGCAGTGTCGGCAGCCGGTTGCCATCTACTAGCACCCGCGCGGGCGTCAGCCTGAGGGTCTGCACGGCCCTGCGCATGGCCAGCAAGGTGGCCTGCAGGATGTTGAGCTCGTCGATCTCCTGTTCAGAAGCGTGGGCCACCTCCACGCACAAGGCCTTGGCGCAGATCTCGTCATGCAGGCGCTGCCGGGCACGGGCGGTGAGCATCTTGGAGTCCGCCAGACCTGCGATGGGGCGGGCCTCGTCCAGAATGACCGCTGCAGCCACCACAGGCCCGGCCAGCGGGCCCCGCCCAGCCTCATCGACGCCTGCCAGCAGCCCGGGCTTCTCCCAATCCAGGCCGAGCTGCTCAGGCACTGATCGCTTTCGCGATGGCATCGGTAGCCCTCGTGGCGGTGTCACACCGCAGCTGTTGATGAAGTGCGGCAAACCGCTCTTGCAGTTGCGCCCGGCGCTCGTGCTGATCAAGCCAACGCAAGGCCTCTTGCGCCAGCGCCTGTGGCGTGCAAGCCTCCTGGATGAGCTCGGGCACCACAAAGTCCCGGCACAGGATGTTGGGCAGCCCCACCCAGGGTTGGTACGCCATGCGCTTCATCAGCTGCCAACTCAGCGGGTGCATGCGGTAGGCAATGACCATGGGTCGCTTGAACAACGCCGCTTCGAGCGTGGCCGTGCCGCTGGCGATCAAAGTCAGGTCGCACGCGGCCAGCGCCTCGTGCGATCGGCCCGCCAGCAGTTGCAGGTCGCGAGGGCCGTGAGCTTGGATGAGCGGCTCCAGCATCGCCTCCAGGCCGGGCACCACGGGCAGCACAAAACGCAATTCGGGCCGTTGGCTCTGCAGCAGGCGAGCAGCCTGCAGCAAGGCAGGCGCGATGTACTGGATCTCCGAGCGGCGGCTGCCCGGCAACAATGCCAGCACCGTGGCGTCTTCAGGTAAGCCCAGAGCGCGACGCGCGTCGGCCTGGTCGGGCACCATGGGAATCACATCGGCCAGCGGGTGCCCGACGTAAGTGGCCGCCACGCCGTGGGCGCGCAGCAGTTCGGGCTCGAAAGGGAAGAGGCATAGCACCTGATCGGCGCTGCGCGCGATGCGCTTGGCCCGCCCTCCTCGCCAGGCCCAGATGGAGGGGCACACGAAGTGAATGCTCGGGATCCCCGCACGCTTGAGCCGCTCTTCTAAACCGAGGTTGAAGTCCGGGGCATCGATGCCGATGAAGGCCCGGGGGGGGTCGGCCAGCAGGCGCTCCGCCACCGCTTCGCGGATGCGCGAAATGCCCCGGTAGTGCCGCAGCACCTCCACATATCCCCGCACCGCCAGACACTCGCTGGGCCACCAGGCGTCGAAGCCCATGCGCGCCATCTGCGGCCCGCCAATGCCGCCAGCGCACATGTCGGGCCAGCACTGGTGCATGCCCTTGAGCAGCAGCGACCCTAGCAGGTCTCCAGAGGCTTCACCAGCCACCATGGCCACGCGCAAAGGGGGTGGCGTCATGACGGTCACGAGACGAGCGGTGGTCGAGACCGTGGAGCAGGAGGGTGGAAGGATTCCGGCCGAGCGCTCACAAGAACGCCAACATCAACGCGCGATGCCCCGCGTGGACGAAGCCAGGAAGTCCAGCACCAGCCGCACGTCGGCTTTTGCCAGGGGGTCTTCAGCCTCGCCAGTGGAAAGGGCCTCGATGCGCTGACGGGCCTGCTCCAGGGTGAGACCGTCTCGGTACAGCAGGCGGTGGATCTGCTTGACCTGGGCGATGCGCTCGCGCGAGAACCCGCGCCTGCGCAAGCCTTCGACGTTGAAGCCATGCACCCCCAGCGGGTTGCCGGACACCATCATGAAGGGCGGCACGTCCTGAGAGACATGGCTCTGAAAGCCGGTCATGGCGTGGGCCCCGACGTGGCAGAACTGATGGATGCCCGTCAGGCCGCCCACGATCACCCAATCCCCCACGTGCACATGGCCGGCGAGGGTGGCGTTGTTGGCCAGGATGGTGTGCGAGCCCACCTGAACGTCGTGCGCCAGATGCACATAGGCCATGACCCAATTGTCGTCACCCAGGCGGGTGATGCCTACGTCCTGCACCGTACCGCGGTTGAAGGTGCAGAACTCGCGGATGGTGTTTCGGTCACCGATGTGCAGCGCCGTGGGCTCCCCGCGGTACTTCATGTCCTGCGGCGCACCGCCTAGCACGGCGTGTGCATGGATGCGGTTGTCGCAGCCGATGACCGTGGGCCCCTCGATGACGCAATGGGCCCCTACCTCGGTGCCTGCACCGACGGTCACGCCCGCGCCGATCAGCGCATAGGCGCCGACGGCGACGCTCTCACCCAGCTCTGCCTTCGGATCGACAAGGGCCGTCGGGTGGATCCGCGTCATCTGAACCTCAGGCCACCTGGCGCATGGCGCACATCAACTCCGCCTCCACCGCCAACTCGCCATCCACGCTGGCACGAGCCGCGAACTTGTAGATGCCCGCCTTGGCACGCGTCAAGGAGACCTCCAGCAAGAGCTGGTCTCCAGGCTCCACCGGGCGCTTGAAGCGAGCGCCGTCAATGCCAGCGAAGTAGTACACCGATTCGTCATCGGGCTCCTTGCCTGCGGACTCAAAGGACAAGAGCGCAGCCGCCTGCGCCAGCGCCTCGAGCATCAGCACCCCCGGCATGACCGGACGGTGCGGAAAGTGCCCCAGAAAGTAGGGTTCGTTGATGGAGACGTTCTTCAGGGCCTTGATGCGCACGCCGCTCTCGATCTCCAGCACGCGGTCGACCAGGAGGATCGGGTAGCGGTGGGGCAGCTTTTTCAGCACGCCGTGAATGTCCATCCTCATGATGTCGCCTTTTCCAGTACCCGTATGCGGTCGCGCAGACCATGCAACTGCCGAAGAGTGGCAGCGTTCTTTTCCCAGGCGGCATTCTCGTCGAAGGGGTACACCCCGCTGTACTGGCCCGGCTTGGAGATGGACCGCGTGACGACCGTCGCTGCAGAGACGTGCACATGGTCGACCAGCTCCAGATGGCCCAGGATGATGGCGCCCCCGCCCACCGTGCAGTGGGCGGCGATGCGGGCGCTGCCCGCAACACCCACGCAACCGGCCATGGCCGTGTGGGCGCCGATGCGCACGTTGTGGCCGATCTGGATCAGGTTGTCGAGCTTGACGCCATCTTCGATGACGGTGTCTTCCAAGGCCCCCCGGTCCACACAGGTGTTGGCACCGATCTCGACGTCGTGGCCGATGCGCACCCCGCCCAGCTGTTCGATCTTCTCCCAGCGCCCCTGGTGCGGCGCGAAACCGAAGCCGTCCGCACCGATCACCACACCAGGGTGAAGAATGCACCGCTCGCCCACACTGCAGCGGCGCCCCAGCACCGTGCGCGGCCCCATGGAACTGCCGGCGCCCAACGAGCTGAAGGCCTCCATCACGGCGTGAGAGCCCACACGCGCACCGGGACCCACTTGCGCTCCAGGGCCGATGACGGCCAATGCCTCAACACGAGCGGACGAATGCACCTCAGCGGATTCGTCGACGACGGCCGAGGCATGGACACCACCAGCCGAACCCGTGTCCTGGGACGCGGCCAGGGCCTTGGCCCACCACTGCGTCAGTCGGGCATAAGCCCAGTACGGGTCCTCGCAGACCACTGCGCTCGGCAGGCTCAGTGCCTGCGCGCTGTGACGGGGGGAGACGATGACACAGCCGGCGCGTGTGGTGGCCAGCTGCGGGCCATAACGGGGATTGGCCAGAAACGAGACGGTGTGCTCGTCGGCATCCTGCAGGCTGCCGATGCGGGTGACCACGCGGTCGCCCTGACCGATGCACTCTCCGCCGAGCAGTGCGCTCAGGTCCGCAACACGAACCTCGGGCACGTTGCTCAGGCCGTCACTTCGGCGGCGTGTTCAGCGCCCGGATCACCTTGTCGGTGATGTCCACGCGAGGCCCGGCAAACACCACTTCCTGCAGGATGGCGTCGTACTTCTCGGTCTCGAAGATCTGGCGAATGACTCGGTTGGCACGCTCAACCACCGCAGCCAACTCCTCGTTCTTGCGCTGGTTCAGGTCTTCCTGGAACTCACGCTGCTTGCGCTGCAGGTCACGCTCCTGGTCCACCAACTCGCGCTGACGACGGGTCCGTTCAGACTCGGCCAGCGTCGGCGCATCCTTCTCGAACTTGTCGGCAGCGGCCTTGAGACGGTTGCGCACGTCGTTCAGCTCACGCTCCCTGCGCCCGAATTCCGTCTCCAACTTGGCCTGGGCTGCCTTGGCCGGAGCCGAGTCACGCAACACCCGCTCGCTGTTGACGTAGCCGAGCTTGAGTTCCTGCGCGGCAGCCGGCAGGGCCCAGAGGCACAAGGCAGCCGCTGAGGCGCTAATGATCTTGCCGAAGACTTTCATCAGAAGGCTGTCCCGATCTGGAATTGGAAACGCTGGATTCTATCTTTCGAGGTGGCCTGCAAAGGCACACCCCAGCTGAGCTTTAACGGACCCACCGGTGAGATCCAGCTCAAGCCCAGGCCGGTAGAAGCCCGCAGGCTGTCGGTGGTGATGGGCTCGCCTTCGCGCCAGACGTTGCCGGCATCGGCAAAGGCGAAGATGCGCAGCGACTTGTCGTTGCCGGTACCGGGCACCGGGAAGTAGAGCTCCCCGTTCACGTTCAGGCGTTTGGCGCCGCCAATGAAGGCCCCGGTCGGATCCACCACGCCAAGCGAGCCCTGCTCGAACACACGCACCGAGCCCAAGCCGCCGCCATAGAAGTTCTTGAAGATGGGGAAGGGTTTGCCGCCAAGCCCCTGGCCCAGACCCAGCTCGGCATTCAGGCCGAACGTGAGTTTGGCGGGCAGGGACCAATACTGCTGGTACTGCAGGTTGGTGCGCAGGTACTTCACGTCGCCCGCAATGCTCCACTCCAGGTTCACCCGCTGGTAGCGGCCGGCCGAGGGTGTGAGCACGCTGTCGCGCTGGTCACGCTGCCAGCCCAGCGTGAGCGGCACGGCATGGCTGGTGGGCCCGAACTGCTCGCGGAAGAGGTAGTAGCTGTTGGGGATGGACGAAGTGGCCTTGATCTCGGTGCGCTCGATGCCCAGTCCAAAGAAGACGATGTCGAAGTCCGAGAAAGGCACGCCAAAGCGGATGGTGGCCCCTGGCGTGGCCAGTTGGTACTGGTCCCCGAGGCTGTTCAAGGGCCGGCTGGTGCGGTAGAAGACGTCGATACCGCGCGAGATGCCGTCCACGGTGAAGTACGGATCCACCGTGCTGAAGAGCAAGGTGCGGTTGGATTGGCTGGTGTTCACCTCCACCGCCAGATAGTGCCCGGAGCCGAAGACGTTGTCCTGTTTGATGGACGCCGACAGTGTGAGCTTCTCCGCGCTGGAGTAGCCCGCGCCGACCATCAGGTTGCCCGTGGGCCGCTCCTCCACGGTGACCAACAGATCCACCTGGTCAGGACTGCCCGGCACCTCGTTGGTCTCGACGTTGACCTCCTTGAAGTAACCCAATCGGTCTACGCGGTCACGCGAGAGCTTGATCTTCAGACCGTCGTACCAGGACGACTCGAGTTGGCGAAACTCTCGACGGATGACCTCGTCGCGCGTACGCGTGTTGCCAGCCACGTCGATGCGGCGGACGTACACGCGTCGCTGCGGCTCGGCAGCCAGCACGACCACCACCTGTCCGGTGGCACGGTCGATCTCCGGGCGGGCCTCCACGCGGGCGAAGGCGTAGCCGAAGCGGCCGAAGAGGTCTGAGAACGAGCGCGTCGTGGCTGTGACATCCTCACCACGGTAGGCCTGCCCCGGGCGGATGCGCACCAGTGAACGGAACTCGTCTTCCTTGCCAAGGAACTGCCCTTCCAGGCGCACACCTGTGACGGTGTAGGGCTGACCTTCGCGGATGGAGATCGCAATCGAGATGTCCTGCTTGTCAGGCGAGATGGTGACCTGCGCCGACTCCACCGCGAACTCCAGGTAGCCGCGGTTGACGTAGTAAGCCCGCAGCGTCTCCAGGTCGGCGTTCAGCTTGGCACGCGCATAGCGGTCCGACTTGGTGTACCAAGTGAGCCAGCCGCTGCGCGTGAGGTCCATCAGCGACAGCAACTGGGACTCCGAGAACACCGAGGCTCCCGTGATGCGGATGTCCTTGATCTTGGCCGCATCACCCTCGGTCATCGTGAAGGTCACGTTGACGCGGTTGCGCTCCAGCGGGGTGATGGTGGTGACCACCTCCGCGCCGTACAGGCTGCGCGACAGGTACTGCCGCTTGATTTCCTGCTCGGCACGGTCAACCACCGCGCGGTCGAAGGGCAGGCCTTCCCCAATGCCCGCGTCCTTCAGCGACTTGGTCAAGGTGTCCTTGTCGAACTCCTTCAAGCCGACGAAGGAGACGGCGGAGATGATCGCCCGCTCCTCGATCACCACCACCGCGACGTCGCCCTCGATCTCGATGCGCACGTCTTTGAACAGTCCGGTAGCGAACAAGGCGCGCAGCGCAGCCGACCCCTTGTCGTCGTTGTAGGTGTCACCCACCCGGAACGGCAGCGCCGCAAACACGGTGCCCGGGTCGGTCCGCTGAAGGCCCTGAATGCGGATGTCCTTGAGCTTGAAGGGCTCCACGGCGCCAGCAGACGGCAGGTAGGCACTGGCGAAGATCGCAGCCACCACGGCCGCGCCAGGACGCAGCGGGCCCAGGAAATTGGAAAGAAGCATCGGGAAAGGCTCAGTGGAAACCGACAAGTCGGGCAACGTCGTTGAAGATCGCCACCGACATCAAGGCAAACAGTATCGCAATACCGCCGCGGTGCAAACGCTCAAGCCATACGTCGGGAACAGGCCGACCAGTGACCCATTCAAAAAAGTAGTACATCAGGTGCCCGCCATCGAGCATGGGCAAGGGCAGCAGGTTCAGCACCCCCAGACTGACGCTGACCAGCGCCAGGAACGCGAGATAACTGGTCCAGCCCTTCTCGGCCGACTGGCCGGCGAAGTCGGCGATCGTCAAGGGACCGCTGAGGTTCTTGAGGGAGGCCTCACCCACGATCATTTGCCCGATCATGGAGACCGTCAGCGCAGAGACTTCCCAGGTCTTGTTCAGCCCCTCAATCAGGCCTTCCACCGGACCCATGGACACCAGCACCGTCTGAGGAGGTGTCCCCACGAAGGCATCGATGCGGCCCGAGGCACTGCCCCCCGAACGTTCTGCGCGGGGCACCACCGTCACCACAACGGACGAGCCCGCACGGTCGACGGTCCAGGACATCGGCTTATCGGCGCTCTGGCGGATCATGTCGCGAAGGGTCTGCGCGTCCAAGATCGCTCGGCCCTCCACTGACGTGACGACATCGCCCTGGCGCAGTCCTGCACGCTGAGCTGGGCCTCCAGCTTTCAACTCGCCAAGTACGGCGGGCGTCCAGGGCACGCCAAGCCCCAAGTCACGCAGCGCTTGAGGGCCTACGTTCTGTCCACCCGGGCTGCGGGTATCTACCCGCAGGACGCGGCTCCCCCGGCCTTGACTGTCGGAGACCATCAGGTGCAGCGGGCGGCCGTCCAGCATGGCCTCCATGGCCTGCCAGCGCAGATCGACCATCGAACGGACATCTTGCCAGTCCACGCCATCGGCAGACCAGGCCTTGACCCAGTCACCCGATTTCAGACCCGCGCGCGCGGCGGCAGTGTCCGCAGGCGGCGCGCTCAGGATGGCCTTGGGCTCCTGAACGCCGGCCCACTGCACGGCGCTGTAAAGCAGCGCAGCCAGCAGCAGGTTGGCCGCCGGCCCTGCCGAGACGACAAAAGCGCGCTGCCAAAGGCGCTTGCGGTTGAAGGCTCGGTGGGCCTGGGATGGGTCCACCGAGCCCTCGCGCTCGTCGAGCATGCGCACGTAGCCGCCCAATGGAATGGCCGACAACACGAATTCCGTCTGATCCACTCCCAGGCGGCGGCTCCAAAGCACCCGGCCGAACCCGACTGAAAACCGCAGTACCTTGACGCCGCAGACCTTCGCGGCCCAGTAGTGACCGTACTCGTGGATGACCACCAGCACGGCCAAGGTGAGCACGAACGCCAGGATGGTGGTCATGCCGGCCGCCCTTGCAGGGCCAGAGCGGCTGCTTGTGAGCGGGCTCGGGCGTCCAGTTCCAGGAGGTCACCCAGAGAAACCGGCGCCTGGAAGCGACCTGCCAAGGCGTTCAGAGTGCCCTGGTTGATGTCGTGAATGGCCGTGAACGCCACACGGCCGTCAAGAAACGCCTCTACCGCCACTTCATTGGCCGCGTTCAGCACGACGCTCGAGCCCTCGGGAGCCGCTAGGGCGTCGTAGGCGAGTTTCAGGCCCGGGAACCGTGCACTGTCCGGCGCCTCGAAGGTCAGCGAGGCGACCGACATGAAATCCAGCCGGGAGGCACCAGACTCGATACGCCGGGGAAAGGAGAGGCCGTAGGCGATGGGCACACGCATGTCCGGCGTGCCGAGTTGCGCCAATACCGAGGAGTCCTTGCACACCACCATCGAATGAATGATGCTCTGCGGGTGGATCACCACCCGAATGTCGGAAGGTGCAAGATCGAAGAGCCAACGCGCCTCGATCACTTCCAGGGCCTTGTTCATCATGGTGGCCGAGTCCACCGAAATCTTGCGGCCCATCACCCAGTTGGGGTGTGCCACGGCCTGCGCTGGGGTGATGGCATGAAACCCAGCGGGATCGGCTTGCCGGAAGGGCCCGCCAGAGGCGGTGAGGACGATGTGATCGATGAAGTCAGGCCAGGCCGTACGGTCCTGCGGCAGGCACTGAAAGATCGCTGAATGTTCGCTGTCGATGGGCAGTAATGTGGCGCCGCCCACTCTCACTGCGTCGATGAACAAGGCGCCTCCCACCACCAGCGCCTCCTTGTTGGCCAGCAGCAGCCGCTTGCCGGCCTTCGCCGCAGCCAGACAGGGTGCCAAGCCCGCGGCGCCCACGATGGAGGCCATGACACTGTCCACCTCCGGGTGCGCCGCCAGCTCGCACAGCCCTTCAGCGCCCACCAACACTTGCAAGGCACCCACAGAGGGCGGCAAAAGCGCCTTGAGCCTGGCAGCCGCAGCAGCGTCGGGCACCACCGCCCAGCGGGGCTTGAACCTCACACACTGCGCCGCCAGGTCTTCCATGCGACGGAAGGCGGACAGTCCCACAACCTCGATGTCCTGCGGATGACGCGCTGCCACGTCCAGGGTATTGGCCCCTACGGAGCCTGTAGAGCCCAGGATCGCCAGGCGCTGGGGATACTGAGGGCTTGTGGTGTTCATGAGATGGTCAAGGCAAGGGCCAGAGGGAACACGGGCAACAGTGCATCGATACGGTCGAGCACACCACCATGGCCCGGCAGCAGTTGGCTGGAGTCTTTCATGTGGGCGGCGCGCTTGACGAGGGACTCAAAAAGATCGCCCACGACGCTCATGCCGCACAACACCATCAGCAGCAGGCCCCCACCCACCAGGCCATAGCGGTCCTGCAATAGCGAGAACACACTCGGCCCCCATTCGGCACCCAGGCTCACCCATGCCCAAGCCAGCAGGCTCACACCCACCATGCCTGACCATACGCCTTCCCAGGACTTACCGGGGCTGATGGAGGGGGCGAGCTTTCTACGCCCCCAGGCACGCCCGCCAAAGTACGCGGCAACGTCCGCCACCCAAACCAGGCACAGGACAGACAGAACAAATGACAAGCCTTGGGCGCGTGCAGTCACCAAGGCGACCCAGGCACCCCACAGAACGAAGACGCCCAGCGCCCAACGCAGCTTGCGGTTGCTCCCCTGCCAGCCGGCCACGCCCTGACGCAGCGTCCAAGTGCCGCCCAGCACCCACGCGCAAGCCCAGACCACCCAAACCGGCGCGGGGACCGCGCGCTGGGCAGCTGCCTCGCCCGCCGCTGCACAGGCCAGGAGCAGGCACATGGCCAGGGCCACGCTGACAGCCTGCGGTGCGCCATTGAGGCGCCCCCACTCCCATCCCGCCGCCGCCAGCAAGGTGAGCGTCAACACCGCGAACGGCCAGACCGACTGCGCAAGCAGCGCAGGCACCAGAAGAGCCAGCAGCACAACCGCAGTGACGATGCGCTGACCCAGCATGGGCAATCAGCCGGAGGCGTCGGGCCCGCTGGCCCAGGATTCCGCCCCGCCGAATCGGCGGTCGCGTGAGGCAAAGGACGCCAGAGCCTTGTCGATCTCCGCGGCACCGAAGTCGGGCCACAGGCAGTCCGTGAAATACAGCTCGGCGTAGGCGGCCTGCCACAAGAGGAAGTTGCTCAGGCGCATCTCCCCACCCGTGCGGATGAAGAGGTCTGGATCAGGCGCATCGCTGAGCACGAGCAGACGGGCGAAGGCCTCCTCGGTCATCTCCTGGGGAGCCATTCCGGAAGCCATGGCCCGCCGGCAGGCCTGCACGACATCCCACCGGCCTCCGAAGTTGAAGGCCACCGACACGGTGATGCGCTGGTTGTGCGCCGTGGCTTCTTCGGCTTGGTTCCAAGCCGCCTGCAGCCTTTCAGAGACGCCTTCGCGGTTGCCGATGACGCGGATCCGCACGCCCTTGGTGACCATGCTCCCCAGGTACTTGGCCGCCGCCACCATCACCAGACCGAACAGGCCGGACACCTCGTCTGCAGGTCGCTTCCAGTTCTCAGAGGAGAAGGCGAACACCGTGAGGTGCTGCACGCCTCTGTCAGCAAAGAGGTCTATTGCCCGGATCAGGGCGTCGACCCCGGCCTTGTGGCCGAAGAACCTGGGCATGTACCGGTTCTTCGCCCAGCGACCATTGCCGTCCATGACGACGGCCACATGCTTGGGTACCTTGTCCGAGGGAAGCGCCATCAGAAGGGCCGGCAGTGGGAGGCCTCAGACCGCCAGCACTTCGGCTTCCTTGGACTGAACGAGACGGTCGATTTCTGCGACCACGCGGTCGGTCAAGCGTTGCACATCGTCTTGACCGCGCCGCTCATCGTCCTCGGACACAGCCTTGTCCTTGAGCAGGCGCTTGAGCTGCTCGTTGGCCTCGCGGCGAAGGTTTCGCACCGCCACCTTGGCGTCTTCACCGGCACCGCGGACCACCTTGGTGAGGTCACGCCGGCGCTCTTCCGTCAATGCGGGCATGGGTACCCGCAGCAGGTCTCCCTGCGATGAAGGATTCAGGCCGAGATCAGACTCACGGATCGCCTTTTCGATCTTGGAGCCCATGCCCTTCTCCCAGGGCTGAACGCTGATGGTGCGCGCATCCAGCAGTGACACGTTGGCCACCTGGCTGATGGGGACGGGCGAGCCGTAGTAATCCACGTGCACCTGGTCCAGGATGCCAGGGTGGGCGCGGCCAGTGCGGATCTTCTGCAGCTCAGTCTTCAGCGCCTCGATGGACTTGCCCATCTTGGTTTCGGCGTTCTTCTTGATGTCAGCAATCGTCATCTGCGTCTCACCTGTCACACGTGTACAAGCGTTCCTTCATCCTCGCCCAAGACCACCCGCTTGAGTGCACCGGCCTTGAAGATGGAGAACACCTTGATCGGCAGCTTCTGGTCCCGGCACA
>Ga0114980_10001638_pt1 | contig 15984 bp, 13 predicted proteins | sample S_140806_EF_Meta_FD_87018 | JGI IMG/M metagenome (GOLD analysis project Ga0114980, IMG submission 87018) | Freshwater microbial communities from Lake Simoncouche, Canada to study carbon cycling - S_140806_EF_MetaG | ecosystem: Environmental > Aquatic > Freshwater > Lake | place: Lake...
CCGCCACTTCTTCGATGGTTCGATTCATTACATCAATAAACCTCGGAGTAACTTCACTGGGTTTTACAATAACAGCGGCTCCTGCCAGTAAAGCGGGAAGGGTGTCAATTAATGACAGCAACAACGGAAAATTCCAGGGAGATATTACCCCAATCAATTCATACGGAACCCAATCTTGCTGCAGCCAGATAAAAGGGATTTGGGTAGATTTCTCAGGAATAGGCACAAAAAATTCCCCGGCAAGTTTACACCACCGATCTATGCTGTTAATGAGTAACTCAATTTCTAGTTTTGTTTCCCACACTCTACCCGTATCTATTATTAACGCATCTAGTAAATCTTTTTGATGAACCTGAATTACTGCCTTCCATTTTTGTAAAATTTCTAATCGATAGGCAAATCCATTCGCATGCCATTTTTTTTGACCTTGTAAAAGTAGCTGACAGCGGGCTGCAATTTCTTCGCCTGATAATTCAGGTCGCTGATAATCTAAAATGCCGGTTCTGGGATTTCTTGTGTTCACCTGAATGATATTATTCAATAATGCCTTTTTGCTGAAGGGCGGCAATTACGGATTGTTGTTGTTGGATATAATTACTCCGGCTGGGAGTTTTGCCGGTTAATGTATTGGCAGGATATACGGATTGGGCATAGGTAGGCGCAAAAAGTTCAAAACGCATACGAGACAAATAATTACTCATCCCTGGGCGTTTTCTGTGTTCACGCAGGGCTGACAGATGGATAGTGGCATTGGCTACCATACTTTCACCAAAGCCGGCTTCGCATAATTTAATGCCTTCGTATTGCACAATTTGCGAGTGACCATCGGTTGAAGCGGCCGGAATAGGATAGCCGGTAATACCTGCACTGTTGGCACTGATTACATAGGCCATATTTTCTATGGCGCGGGCCATCTTGGCTATGTTTTTTGGGGTTGCTATCAGTGAACCCACTTCGGAAGTGTGGTGTAAAAATATTTCTGCTCCCCTCAAAGCTAGGCAACGAGCTATTTCGGGGTATAAAATTTCTTCCGAAGCCAAGCAAGCTAAATTTCCCAAGGGAGTTTTTGCCACTGGGAATAAACTATCAGCACCATACACTGAAATATATTCATCCAATACATCATGCGGCGTTGCAGCATACATTGAATTCAACCTTCTGTAACGAAGTTCTATGGCTCCTGATGGATTAATAATAAAGGAAGTTTGAAAATACAAGTGCTTAAAATGGTCATCCAACTCATACACGTTTCCACTTAAATAGATGCCACAATCTTCAGCCAAATGTTTCAGGGCACCATAAATTTCATCCGCTGGATGTATACATCCTTTTTCCTGCCATTCTTCGGTAGTTTCTCCCATGGGAAACCCCGACAAAAAATATTCCGGTAACACAACCAATTGGAGGTCTTGACCAATAAACGCTTTCGATGCTTTTATTTGGGTATGTATCCGCCTAACCGACTGCATCATTTTATTTTTGGCTTCTGCAGGATTTGTAAACTGATTTACCGATTCGGTACTTACCTGCAATGCCAGTGCTTTATAGGGGAGGGTATTTGTTTGCATGTGGTCGTTTAAAATTAGTTAACTTCATTAACTAAACTGTTATTTACTACTACTAATTTACTACTTGTGGCTGATATCTTACTTATAGGGGCCGGAACAGCTGGTATTACCGCTGCCATAAGGGCTGCGAAGCGCGGAAAGCAGGTAGTAGTAATAGAAAAAGGTGGTTTTGTTGGGGGAACCCTCCATTATACGGCCGGCCATATGAGCGCTGCTGGTACCCGCTTGCAGCAAGCAGCCGGTATATCAGATACACCCGAACAGCATTTTAACGACGTTGCCCGTATCAGCGGGAATACGATGGATGCCATTATTGCCCGAAAAGCGGTAGACCTGGCCGGGGGAATGGTAAATTGGTTACAGGAATTGGGATATCCTTTTCACGAAAGGTCTCCGGCTATTTTATATGGACATGAAGCCTACTCAATTGCCCGTACCTATTTTGGAAAAGATGATGTGAGCCCTAAAATGAACAGGCCGGGAAAAACAATTTGGCAAATTCTGCAGCCTTTATGGGAAGAACAGATAAAGAAGGGTACTATCCAACTGATTACCCATTGCAAATTGATAGCTTTTCAGCATGCCAATCACCAGATTACAGGTGTAGTAGTTGAAAATAAAGGGGAACAGCAGATTTTATCCGCCCAACAATATATACTTACTACGGGTGGATATGCTGCCAATCCAAGTTTTTTTCAGGCGCATACACCCGGGGGTTCCAGACTATTAAGTGCCGCCAATCCTGCTGCTACTGGGGATGGAATTAAGGCAGTGATGGATATTGGTGGTATTTTTTGGGGAGGAGATAAACAAATGTTTACCCTCGGCGGAATAGAAACGGAACCGGGATCAGGACGGATTGATTTTTGGAATGCCTGGGCAAGAATGAGCAATAGTAAAGATAGAAAGCAACGAGAAATATATGTAAACGACCGAGGTGAGCGATGTATGAATGAGTATGATTGGAGTGTAGATCAGCGTGAGCGAGTACTAAGAGAGCAACCTAATAAACGGTGCTGGGTAATTTTTGATGCAAAAGCGTTACGCGATGGCGACTGCATTATTCCCCAATGGACTGCTGAGCAGTTGGAGGAGGAAAGTGCCAAGGAAAAATCCATCTGGCAGGCCGATAGTATTGAGAGCCTAGCCAGCAAAACCGGATTGCCACTGGATAGTTTACAGGCAACCGTAAACGGATATAATGAGGCCTGCTTAACCCAGCAGGATCATCAGTTTCAACGCAGTTATTTGGAACATCCCATTGTTACACCTCCTTATTTTGCGATACTAACCTATGCATATGCTTTAATTAGTTTTGGGGGTATTCGGGTGAATGAACAATTACAGGTTCTTACGGAGGGAGAAATTCCTATCAACAATTTATATGCTGCCGGAGAAGTGCTGGGTGCGGCTGCTACCAGCGGAGAAGCTTTTTGCGGGGGCATGTTAATTACACCAGCTCTGAGTTTTGGAAAATGGCTGGGAGATACTTTATAAATCTATCTGCTTACTCAGTTCGATTATTCCGTTTTGGTTAACAAGATTTCCTGTTGCATAATGCTTCTTCTTTCCAAAGCGGAAGCGGGCGTTGGAACTACCCGCACACAGTCGGGAAGCGAAAAAGCGAGTAGCTGATTCATATAACGCAAAATCGGACTCCCCTGCCAATGAAAGATAAGCGTGGGAACTTTCAGTTGTTGTACTTTTTCGGCACGTTCGTGCAAAAAAGCAGCGCGGTAGGCCCTTGCATAGTCTGCGCCGGCTATCAAGTATTCTTCAACCAATTGCTGAATTACGGCAGCTGGAGGTAAACTATCCGCAATCCGATCGTTCGCATCGGTACTGAACCAGGGGAAAAACAAACAACTTTGCTCTACCATTTGCCGTAAGCGAGTGAGATGCGAACCATCATTTTCTGGTTCGAGTGAAATAAAATATTGTTGCAATAGTTGGTTGCGAACATCTTCCTCAAAATGAGCCACATTATCAAGAAAAAGATGACCAATTTTTTCGGGATGCGCAAGTGCAAAGGCAATGGCTAATTGTGCGCCGGTAGCCGTTCCATAAAGTAATATGCGCGCTGCCTGTAAATGGGCAACTAGTTGCTCGATAAAAGGCAAATAGCCTTCTATTGTTTCCGGAGCCGGTTGCAGTGAGGCTGATTGCCCGTATCCCGGTGTATCGGGCGCGATAACCCGAAAATGAGTTCCCAATAATTGCATCAATGGTTCCATACTTCCGGAATGGGAGGGAGAAGGATGCAATAAAAGAAGTAAGGGTCCTTCACCCGTTTCTCGGTAAAAGAAGGGTCGCCCCAATACCAGGGTATGATTTTTTTTAATCGATAGCATACAATCCTAAAATTAGTTAACTTCATTAACTAATCCATAATTGATGATAAATATTCGGTATGTTTTGGAAGCTCGACCTTCAGGGGCAGCTTCTGAGCAGCATTTCAGAAGAGAAGAATTGCCAGTTCAGCAACCGGAAGAGGGTGAAGTGCTGATAAAAGTTCACAACATTTCACTGGATCCTGCTATGCGGGGTTGGATGAATGAAGGAACTACTTATGTTAAAGGGGTTGAAGTAGGTGCAGTGATGCGAGCATTTGGCGCTGGGGAAGTTATTGTTTCTAAGCATCCTGGATATTTGGTTGGACAAATGGTAACCGGCTTGCTGGGTGTGCAGCAATTTGCAGTAGAAAAAGGCGCTTATCTTACACTGGTTAATACGGATATTGCACCGTTGAGTTGGTACCTAGGTTTATTGGGTATGCCTGGACTAACTGCTTATTTTGGACTATTAGATAAAGCGAATCCTAAGGCTGGTGAAACAGTATTAGTAAGTGGTGCAGCTGGGATGGTGGGATCACTGGTAGGGCAGATTGCCAAAATAAAAGGGTGCAAAGTTGCCGGCATTGCAGGGGGTTCAGAAAAATGTACTTATTTAACTGATGAACTGGGATGGGATGTTGCCATCGATTATAAAAATACCCCCGATATAGCTGCCCGCCTTCGGGAAACAGTTCCTAATGGGATAGACGTTTTTTTCGATAATGTGGGAGGCGAAATATTAAATGCTGCATTAACCCAATTAGCCAGAGGGTGCCGTATAGTTATTTGTGGGGCGATTAGTCAGTATAATCAAACTACGCCAGTTGGGCCATCTAATTACCTGAAAATTGTGAGTGCCCGTGGTACATTAACAGGTATTATTGTATTTGATTACTTCCCAAGAGCACAGGAAGCAATCAATGATATCAGCAGCTGGGTAAAAGAAGGAAAAATAAAATACAGAGAGCATATAATCCCCGGTATCGAACAATTTCCTGCCGCACTTAATAAATTGTTTACCGGAGAAAATCAGGGTAAGTTACTCATTCAAAATATCCATGCATGATTAGAAAGTATCTAATGGGGTTTACCTGTGTGATTGTTAGTTCAACACTTTTTGCACAGGATAGCATTCCTGCCACCGGTATTAGTGGGGTGTATGAAGTTGTGCTGGGAACTGCCCAGGCCTCACCGGCTATTCGCTATTTTCGGGAGTTTGGGTTTCGGGTGGTGGATAGTGCCCGCCTTACCGCTGTTCAATCAACACAACTTTACGGAGTACCTGTAGGCGCTGCCGTTTTTCGCTTGCAAAATGGTTCCATAGATTCCCATGGATTATTGCGCATCATAGTTTGGGATAAATTGTTAGGCCCAGGTGTAGGTTATGCCGAACCCGAAACCGTAGGGCAACGACTGAGTGTAGTTTTAACTAAAGACATTATTCGCATTACAGATGTGTATCAGTTTCTACGGAGTCGTCAGGAGAAATGGCTGCCAACGGTTCCGGTATTTGATGATCCCCTGCGCATTAATGTTGGTGGGGAGTTGAGCTTTTTCAAACGCCCCGTGGGGGTTCGGGAGAATGCCGTTTACGGTGAGTTTTTTAACCATGTTTTCTTTCAACGATATGGATATACCATTCCCGGTTACGGAACCATCGACCCGGCTACCCCCTTGCAAACCAGTGAGTTTACCCACCACGATTTTTGCATACGGATAGATAGTATGCAACAGTTGATGTATCTGCAAACAGCCCTGGGTTTGCGGGCAGAAAGGCCGCCCGTGATAGATGGTGATAATAACAAAGGCCCCAAAGCTACTTTTCTGATGCCCGATGGCTATGCACACTATTATCAGGGTTTTGTGAGTCCGAATAATATCTGCGGAAAACTAAAATTTTTCATGGCAGTGCATAAAAATAAACCCGATGCATCTGCTCACCAGCGTTTGGGAGAGCCGGGAATAACCATGCACACTTTCTACACGCCGCGATTATCTTTTGTATATGGTTTGGTGGGGAAGCATGGACTTCAACCAACTGCCATTCAAAAAAATGAATTCGGAGAACTAAGTTTTGTTTTCCGGGGTCCGGAAGGAGCTACTTGGCAAATCATCGAACAAAAAAATATACGGCATCAGCCGGAAAAAGTGTTAACAACCCTATTTACCCAAGATTAAAAAACAACCTATATGAAAAAGTTATGCTGGGCAATCTTATGCCTGATGATTCTTACGGATGTAACAGCCCAAAAAAAGGGAGCGTATAACCTGAGCGATCCAGTTGATAACATGGACGCTTACATGAAAGTACGGGGATCCCTAGATCCTTCCGATGAAGTAGTATTTTATGCCAAAGGTGCAATTTATGCGTACGATCCCGATAAACCCTGGAAGCATTTGTTCAATTTTGAAATGTTCAATATTGCCCGTTCGGAAAAGTTACCCGGTGATAGTGGTTGGCGTCTGATTACCCGCGAAATGTTGGTGTATCAGGATCCAAAAACCAATGAAATTTTATCTACTTGGAAAAATCCCTGGACCGGCGATGATGCAGAAGTGATGCATGTATGGAACGACCCGGTAAATCAGGTATTTAAATATGGGGCTTTTAAAGTGCCCTATGAAAAAATGGGAAACGATCGGATGGGTATTTATAACGATGTACCACTTTCGTATCCTTCACCATTAAAAAAAGCAGACTGGCCCGAGAATACCCGCAGCGATGTTTATCAGGGAGCCGAATTGTTTAATTTTTTCTTTAGTGAAAAAGAAATGAACAACAGAAAGCTGAATAATGCAACGGCTGATATTTCATGGACCCGCTTCAGCGACTTTTTACCCTGGATGAAAATGAGCAGCCGCCCCGGCAATTTATTGTATCAAAGTAGGGGATATAAATTGAAAAACGGATATGCCGACTTACCCCAGGCCATTAAAGATTTTGTAAGTAAAAACTTTCCTGAATACGAACATGCCCCGGCTACTTTTACTGCTCCCAATATGACGAGCTGGAAATACTATAAAAAAGTAATGGAGGAAAGGAAAAAGAAAAACGGATAAAAATAATAGTAGGCAAAAAAATACCCCCGAATCCGGGGGTATTTTTTTGGGAAGTAAGTATTGATTAAAACTCAAATGAGATATAGGCAATCCATCTTCTAGGTAATTGTAAATATCCCTGCGACCAGATAGACACTCCATTGTTTACAAAGTTAGGAGTGGTTTGCAATTGACCCAGTGCCGTAGTGTTTTCCTGCAAACCGGCTATACCTTGCAAGCCCTGTCTGTTACCCAGGTTCTTACATTGTAAACCAATTTTGATGTCTTTTTTACCACCTACAGATATTTTGGCATAACCGCCGGCATTTAGCACCGTCATTTTGCCAAGGTCAATCAAATTGGTTGCATCCGCATATCGGGTACCAATTGCATTGGCGGAGAAATCGAAACCAAACCATTTTCCCTGATAGATTGCAAATGTGTTCCATATATAGTTAGGAACGTTAGGTAAACGATTGCCCACCACATCTATTGAAGTTTGGTTATTGGCTTCATTAATTACTTTTAACCCGAAGAGGTTGCCATTTACGTCAACATCAGGCAGATTCGATTGTCTTCCAATGATTCCTCCAGAAGCACCGTTCGAGATTTTGAAGTTGGTAAAAGTGGCATTCTGTAAGGTAACACTGGTTCTAAAACTAAATCCACGTAATACCTGTGTGGGTGCCCATGAAAACGATATTTCAGATCCCATGATACGATTAGAACCAAATGGCTTAGAAACCAGCAGTCCATTTTCAAATATGGAAGCGAGACGGTTTTTGATAGTATTGTGATAGAAGGAGAAATCAAAACCAAAGTCACCCGCTTGTCCTTTGAAACCCCCTTCAAAAGAAGTGATGATTTCATTACCTGATAATCCACCGGGTAATCTCAGCAGTGTGCTGGCTGTTGCATTATTTGCAGTAGCACTTATATATTCCAAAGAAGTAAATGCCGTATAGTCCGGCATACGGTAAGAGCGGTTGGCATTCGCATACAATGCTGCATTTCTGCTCAGCAAGTAATTTACCCCCAACGACAATGAGTAGTCGCCAAAGTCTAAATTACGGGTGATGGCACTATCAAAAGGCGCTTTGGTTTCACGCATATCCATATTCAGCCAGTCGTAACGGGCTCCTAAATTTACGGTAAGCTTATCATTGAACTTTATCTCATGCCCTGCGAAGATGGCATTCACCTGCTCATTATAACGACCTCTGCGGGTAATGCTACCTCTTTGTGGAACAGCGCTGGCACTGGCAATGGTAATATTAAGCGGGATGCTTACAGTAGGAGATAAAGCTAATCTGCCCGGAATAATACCATTAATTAATTGCAGGCTATTTGGATCTTCCGGATTTACAAAATGAGAATAGCTATAGGTGGTTGGTTTCAGGTTGGTATTAGAAAAGTAGTATCCAATCTGAAATACTTGTCTTTTACCATTACCCTGATTCCATACTTTTTTCAAGCGCAATTCATTCATAAAATCATCATCGTACGAATCTCCATCCAGCATCAAACGGAAAGCACCCCCTGCAGAAGTATATGCAGTTCCCGGTGTGAGGGGAGTGGGTAATACCGCAGCTGAATACAATCCATTGCTGTTGTAAAATGAAGGTATGGCGAATGGATATTTAGTGCCACTGTATAAACTTTGAAAACGAAACTTATTTTCAATGGTCCAGTTTCTTCTCAAATTTCTGTCGAAAGAGAAATTAAGTTGTATGTTTTTGCTGGTATTGTTGTTGGAAAGCTGGTCGTTGATATTGCGAGTAATTTGTTGACCATTTGGATCCAACACTGCAATACCTCCCGGACGTGGTAAGGTAGCACTGCTGCGGGTTCCGAATACGGAATAGGTTTGACTGGTAAAGCCCGGGAACAGGAACGTGTTGATATTTTGCCACTTGGCAGGTAATTGTTTGGTAACTGGATCGATGGGAACATCGGTAAGGTTTTGGAAACTGTAATTGCTAACGATAAAGCCCAGTCTGATTTTTCCTTTTTTGTCGGCATTGATAAAATCAAAGTTTCCTCTTAGTTGCCAACCATGATCGCTATATCCGGTTTTTCTAAAACCACGATCATCAACCGTCCAACCCCCAATATTGTAGCGAACTAGTTTATCTTTAGACAGGGAGCCATTCAGGTTCCAATCAAGTCGATAATTCAGGTAATTGTTATCGGTATGGATATTGTCGTACCTGCTGAATTTGAAAGATCCGTGCGTATCTTCTCCACCGGTTTTGCTGATAATATTTACAACCCCAGCAGCTGCCGAGCGACCATAAACAGTTGCAGTACTTCCTCGTACGACTTCTACTTTTTCTACGTTGTCGTCGAAACCAAATCCAGCATCCGGTAAGCGTCCGGCGCTACCAAAAGCGGGTAATCCATCCAATAAAATACTGGTATACACTAATCCGCCCAGGGGATTGCCATCGGGAAAGCCCCTGATAACAATACCCCCTCTTCTGCCCTGAGAATTATTGGCAAATACGCCGGGAGTTAAGGTTACCGCTTCGGCAAAGCTTTCTGGCTTTATGGATTTCAGCACTTTATTGCTGATAATGTCTACTGCCTGTGTTGCTTCAATCTTTCGTGTGGGTTGCCTACCTGCGGTAACACTCACTTCATTTAATTGATTCACTTCTTCCTCCAGCCAAACATCCACTGATTTTCGGTTGTTCAAATCTATTTGCTGGGTTCTGTGGTTAACGGCACTTACAGTTAAGCGGGCATTTGCAGAACTAACCCGGATAGAAAAATTACCGGATTTGTCGGTGGTTACGCCGGTTTTAGTGCCTTTTTCTTGAATAGAGGCGCCTTCAATAGCTGCCTTATCTTCTTTATTAACCACTTTTCCGGTAATGGTTACCTGCGCATAAAGCGTGGGTATCAGAAGCAGGAAAAATGTAAACAGGCCAATGATTCTTTTCAGCATTTTCATATGCATAAAAATGGTTTTGGGTGGTAGATAAATGAAAAATAATTAGTTAACCATGTTAACTAATCTGTAAAATAACAAATTAAACGGTACTTACCAATATTTGTCTCACTTTTTTCACTGGTGAATCAGCTAAATGATTATTTTCAAACAAGTATTTTCTAGCACTTCCAAATAAATATTCCCCAATCCCTTGCAAAAAGTAGGGAGCTAATTAATAAAATACAGTTGCTTTCCTTTGTTTAATTAATTGATAATGAAATAATTATATGAATCATACCCGGTCAAATATTCCGCTCAACTTACCAGATGCTATGCGGCAATGGATAGTAAAAGAGCGACCCAACCAACGGGTAGAAGCATCGAATTTCGAACTCGTACAGGTACCCATTCCCGCTATTCAATCGGGTGAATTACTTATTCGGGTTTTGTATTTGGGGTTAGCGCCGGTTATGTTACGTTATATGCGCAATGAAACCAGCTTCGAAAAGCCATTGGCATTGGGTGATGTGATGATGGGAAGGGGAGTAGGGGAGGTGATTAGGAGCAATCATCCCGATTACCTGCCCGGCGATATCATTCAGGCTAAGATGGGATGGAGAGAGTACGCGGTGGTTAATGCCAATGATCCCTATTATTTGATCTATCGGATGCAACATACCGATCTGCCCCTTTCGCATGGCATTAGCAGTTTGGCCATGAGTGGCTTTACTGCACTAATTGGGATGCGTGATATCGGGCGTGTAACTGCCGGTAATCGAGTATTGGTTTCGGGTGCGGCCGGGGGGGTGGGGAGTCAGTGTGCCATGGTCGCCAAAGCCCTGGGAGCTACACAGGTAGTGGGATTGGCGGGGTCAAATACCAAGTGTAGTCAATTAACTGATCAACTGGGATATGATGCAGCCATCAACTACAAATCCGATTCGGTAGAAGCACAGATCGACCGATTGTTTCCCGATGGAATTGATGTTTATTTTGATAATGTTGGCGGAAAATTACTCGACGATGTACTCCTGAGAATTAATCGCAGAGCCCGCATAGTGATATGTGGACGAATATCCGAATATCTGCTGCCCATTGAGCAATACCATGCGTTTAAAAATATCTACCGGATTGGGTTGCAGGATGCTAAAATGGAAGCCTTTTTTGTGTATGATTATACCTCTTATTTTTCGGAATATGAAGCCACTCTGGCCAATTGGATTCGGGCTGGCAAATTAATACCCTGTGAACATATTTTACATGGAATTGAGCAGATGCCCCGAGCCTTGATGAACCTCTACGACGGTGTAAATATTGGCGTAATGATGGTTGAATTGTAACGGTTATTTTTTTACGGATTTTATACCCCCTCCTCTATGCATACAATAAAAAAAGCGTACCCCTGGATCATGGTTTTGCTGGCACTAATCACCATAACCATCAACAGCGGAATGAGCGCTTCCATCACCTCTATTTTTGATACCTTTTTAAAAGAAACCTTTCAAATTGATAATCAGCATCTCCATTTGCTCAAATGGCGAGATGCCATTAGTGATATTACAGCGGCTTTTTTTGTTTTAGTAGCAGGTATTTTTATCGATAAACTGGGCCCTAAAAAAGTAATCATCTTTGGCTCGATTGTTTTGGCAGCCTCCTATGTTTTATATAGTCATACCCAAACAATCTATCAGGTGTATGGTGTTCACGTTTTACTGGCCATCGCACTGGTTACCTCCGGAAGTATACCGAATATCATCTTAATTTCATCGTGGTTTCAACAAAAGAGAGGATTGGCACTCGGTATTATATTAACCGGTACTAGCTTGGGCGGATTTATTGCAACACGGTCTCCATTGGTTCCCTATATTCAGTCGCACGGCTGGCGCGATGCCATGCAATGGCTGGCAGTATTGCCCTTTATACTGGCTATTCTGGTGGGGATACTGATGAAGAATAAACCTACTGAAATGCCTGCTCAACAAGGAGCACCGGAAGTTAAAAAATCATCTTCTTCGGAAGGACTAACCTATGCGGTTGCTATTCGAACCCCCTTGTTTTGGTTGCTATCCCTTTGCTCATTTTGTATTTTCTATAGTATTGTTGCCATGATAAAAAACACGGTTTTGTATGTTACAGAATCCGGCTTTCCCCTGAAAATGGCCATAAGTTGGTTGAGCACCTATTTTTTATTCTCCATTATTGGGAAATTCCTTTTTTCATTTATTGCTGATTACGTCAGTCCTTTTTTCATGTATGCTTTTTGTTGTGGTTTAATGGCAATTGGTTCATTGGGCTATAGTGTTACCGCAATACCCAGCCTCGACTATATGATACCTCTTATGGCTTTGGGATGGGGAGGAATTTATACTATCGGCAATCTCATCATCATGAAAAACTTCGGCACCCGTGCGGCAGGAAAAATAAATGGAACCATCAGTATCGTGCAGTCCGTTGGTTTAGCCCTGGGCCCTATTCTAACAGCCTATTTTCACGATATGTTTTCCTATGTTACCGGATTCCGAGTAGTGAGCGGGTTATTATTGGCGGCTTTATTAATTTCGTTTAGGCTATATAAGCATGCAATTACGCCTAGTTAGTACCAGCAATACCCACCCTTTTTTATACCAGGTAAATTAATTTTTTCGATTGTGAAAAATAGTTAACTTTATTAACTAATTTTTAAAAATCACTTGTATGTTATCTCTTAAGCTATTCCCCAGCATGACGGGCATTTGGGAGGGCACTTATACCCGCCTAAGTGAAAACGCGGAAGTTATGTTTACACATAAAAGTAAACTAAGCCTTCACCTCTCCGGAAATGAATGGAGGCAGGCGAATGAATACTCATTCGATTCCGGCAGAGAGGAGTTTCACAATTTTGGCATGTCACCCTTTGATGAAAACGGGGTAATGAAATATGATAACCACCGCATCATCGGCGAAGCCTGGGAAGCCAATGGTGGTAAGAATATCCTGCTTTGGTGGTCGTATAAGCAGTTTCCCGGTTCTATGCTGTATGAGATGATTACCCCGATATCAGCTACTCATCGCATGCGCGTTTGGCAACATTCTATGAATGGTAAGTTTGAAGGATTAACAATGATTGAAGAATGGAAAACTGCCGATCAATCGGTGATTCCTTTGAGCCTTTACGATCAGGCCAGCTACATTAAAGAAGCCTGATAACTGATGCCAATTTATTTCTCTCTCTAATAAGAACTATACAATGGGAATGACGATCACCGAAAAAATAATGGCACGCAACAGTGGAAGAACCGCTGTGGTGCCCGGACAACTGGTTTGGGTTGATGTGCACACAGTAATGACCATGGACTATCTGGGAAAGCAGTGTTTTACTGCGTTTGAGAGTCTTTCTCCGGATAAAAAACTGTTCGACAAACAGCGGTTGATTTGTGTAAGTGATCATCTCGCACCACCACCCACAGAACAATTCGCTACCATGTTAAATGAGTGGCGGGAGATTGTACATAAATATGATGTTCCCTATTTCTATGATTTGGGACGACAAGGAATTGCGCATCAGTTAATGGTAGAGCAAGGGCATGTGCTGCCCGGTAAGGTATCTATTGGAACCGATTCGCATGCCAATACCTATGGTGCAGTGGGTGCTGTAGGAAATGCCATTGGCGTTACCGATGCCGCCATTGCTATGGCTACAGGCAAATGCTGGTTTCGGGTTCCCGAGTCAGTAAAATTTGTAATTAAAGGTACCTGGCAACCCTGGGTAATGGCCAAAGATCTGAGTCTGCACATCATGGGCATGATGCACTGGAATGGGCATCTTATTTATAAAACACTTGAATTTACCGGACCAGCCATAGAATCACTCGATATGGCCGGAAGAATGACGTTGTGTAATATGACGGTTGACTTAGGCGCAAAAAATGGTATAATAGCACCAGATGCCACTACCGCCAATTACCTCAAACCTGTTCAGAAAGGGGAGTGGGATTTTGTAAGCAGTGATCAAGATGCCAGCTATGATGCCGTATATGAAGTAGATGTTACTCAGGTAGGCCCCACCGTTTCTATGCCCGATAAATTAGATGATGTTGTGCCTATCGATAAAGTTGTAGGTACTAAGTTCAATAAAGCATTTGTAGGTACCTGCACCAATGGTAGAACCGAAGATTTTGCCATCATGGCTAAAATTCTGGAAGGACAGCAGATTCACCGAAATGTAAATATGATTTGCATTCCCGCCAGTCAAGCAGTTTACCTCGAATGTATTCAAAAAGGCTATTTTGAAACCCTTATCCGGGCCGGAGCAGCCATAGAAACCCCCAGCTGCGGGCCCTGTGCCGGCATTCATACGGGCGTTGCCGGTGATGGAGATATTGTTCTGAGCGCTGGCAACAGAAATATGAAAGGACGCATGGGCAGTAAAAACGCAAAAATATTTCTTACCTCACCGGCAGTTGTTGCCGCCAGTGCAATTAAAGGGGAAATCACCGATCCCCGCTCTCAAAATTGGTAACCAAAAAAATGTATTCAAATGGCCACAATTACCGGTAAAGCCTGGGTTGCAAAAAATTATGTGATGAGTTTCGATATGATTCTCCAAAAATTCTGGACTTCCCCCATCAATACTGCTGAAAATGCTAAATGGGTAATGGCAGGCGTAGCAGAAGAATTTAATCGGGAAAACGGCTTCGTGGATGCCGGATATACTTTTATTGTGGCCGGACATAATTTTGCCGGAGGCGGTAAAAGTATTGAGCATTGTGTAACCGGATTAATCGGAGCCGGCATACAAGCGGTGTTTGCCACCAGCTTTGCCCGACTGCAATTCAGAAATGCTATCAATTATGGAATGCCTTTCATCACCAGTAAAGACATTAACCTAGAATGTAATACAGGAGATGAACTTTCATATAATACCGATTCCGGAGAAATCACAAACCTTACCAATGGAAAAGTTTTTTCCAGTGTTCCCGTCGCGCCCTTTGTTGCTGAAGTTGCTGCCAGCGGTGGCTTGATGAACTTCATCCGCAATAAAATAGCAGATGGTACCATCCAGGAATTACATTAGTGCACCCATACTTGAGCTGAATACTAATTGATATACTATGTTGAACAAAGCAGTTAAAAAAAGACTTGCCAGCAATCTTACCTGTTACGGAGTAATTTCCCCCACCACCGACCCTACGGTTTGTGAATACCTGGGTTGGATGGGCCTTGATTTTTATATCATCGATAGTGAACATGGAGCCATTACCCTTTCGGAAGCTACCCACATGATTCGCGCCATGGAATCTACCGGCATTACCCCATTGGCCCGCGTGCGAAGCCTAGACGAAAAACTAATATTGCAATACCTCGACGCAGGCGTAATGGGAATAATGATGCCCGGAACAGAAACAGCCGAAGATTGCGCCCAACTGGTAAAAGCAATAAAATATTATCCCGCCGGCAATCGGGGATTGGGTCCCGTTCGTGCCGCCGACTATATGGCCGGAAAATTATCTCAACAGGAATATATTACCGCAGCTAACGCCGAAACATTGGTATTACCCATGGTAGAATCCGTAAAAGCGGTTGAACAACTAGAAAGCATGTGTGCCGTGGAAGGGGTAGATGGATTTATCATAGGACCCCGTGATCTCGCCCTCAGCATGGGTTTTACCGATGGCCCCAATCATCCGGAAGTGAAAGCACTCATCGATCAGGCCATTCAAATCATGGTGAAACATGGAAAAATACCTGGTACCGTTGCTGCTAATGCAGATCAGGCCAGAGATTTATCCGCTAAAGGAGTAAGATTATTATTGAATAGTGTACAAGGGTTATTGTTAACCGGAGTTGCTGCATTTACCAAAGAAAGAGTTTCTTAAACCACTATAAATTTTTTACAATGCCAACCATTCTAGCTTTATACAATCTAAAACCAACAGCGTCGGTAACAGATTACGAAAATTGGGCAAAAGCAAAAGACATCCCCGTGGTGAAATCCTTGTCGTCCGTGCAGGGTTTTCGCGTATTGAAAATGAACAATCTGCTCGGATCTGATGCCCCGGGGCCCTATGCCTATTGCGAAATCATTGAAGTGCCTGATATGAATGCATTTTTTGCCGACCTTTCTTCTGAA
>Ga0114980_10001640_pt1 | contig 15975 bp, 21 predicted proteins | sample S_140806_EF_Meta_FD_87018 | JGI IMG/M metagenome (GOLD analysis project Ga0114980, IMG submission 87018) | Freshwater microbial communities from Lake Simoncouche, Canada to study carbon cycling - S_140806_EF_MetaG | ecosystem: Environmental > Aquatic > Freshwater > Lake | place: Lake...
GGACGGCCGCTCCCGCATCCTGCGTTTCCTCTCCCATGCCCGCCTGCTCACGCCGCTGCGGCGCGATAACCGGCTGGGCCGGGCCATCCTCGATGGCAACGGCAACTACGAGGAGGACCGGCTTGATGGTGTGCCGGTGATCCGGCTCCATCAGATCATCAAGGGGGTGGATCTCTCCTGCACCGACCTGCGCGGCGTGGATTTCAATGGCGCCGACCTGAGCGGCACAGACCTCAGCAACGCCGACCTGAGTGGCGCCAACCTGGCGGGTTGCAACCTGGCGGGGGCAAATCTGGAGCGCGCCCTGCTGGATGGGGCCCGCCTCTTCTACGGCCGCAGCCAGACCGCGACCCCCCGCCTGCTGCAGGGGCGCCTGGATCTCACCTCCGGAGCCAGCAGCGGCGCCGTGGTGGAAAACGCCAACTTCAGCGGCGTGCAGCGGCTGGATGCCTCTACCCACCAATACCTGGCGGCCTGGAGCGGACCCCGCTCGCGGGCCACCATCCCAGGGGGCTGCAAGGGCATCCCCAGCCAGTTGGAGTCCAGGTCCCGGCGCCCCTGAGCACCGCGCGGTCCCGGATCCATGAGATCATGGCCAGGTCGCCGGCCGTTTCGGCGCCAACCCCTGGAGGGGTGGTCGAGTGGTTGATGGCTCCGGTCTTGAAAACCGGCGAGGTGAAAGCCTCCGCGGGTTCGAATCCCGCCCCCTCCGTTCCTCGTTCTGGGCTTGCCTCCATAGCCCCAGCAGCGGAGGCCAGCGGCATGAAGGTCTAGATCACCCCAGTCTCATCTCCCATCACGAAGGTGAGTCTCAAGGGTTCAGCTGTTGCCGTAGGAAGCCAATACAGTGATTAAGGGCCGTGGCCCAGTTCCCCGCCTCGCTGAGGCCCGAGCTCTTGGTGGGCTTGAAGCTGTGGTCTCCGCTGGTGATCCACTGCAGCTGCACCTGGGTTGAGAGGGCATAGCTCTCCACCTCCTCCCGTTTCCCGAAGGGATCGCGCTCTCCCTGCAGGATCAGGGTCGGCGTCCGCAGGCTGACCAGGTGCTCGGTGCGCAGTTGCAGCGGCTTGCCGGGCGGGTGGAAGGGATAGCCGAGGCAGAGACGCGCACCCCATCGCTGGCGGCCAGTTCGTCAACCAACAAGCTGGCTCCACCACCCCACCACCGGGGAACCCATCGCCCTGGGCCCCGGGGAGCAGCTGCAGCGGATCGCCTGGCCTGGGGCCCCTGTGGTGGTGGTGACCCGCCCGGGCCCTGCTGGTGAGCTGCTGTATCGGCTGGCCCGGCCCAGCTGCCAAACGTGGAACACCGCCGCCGGGTTGCGCTTCGAGCCCTGGCCGACGGCTGCCTGATCTGCGGCTTACAGGCCCCGGAAAGCTGCGGAAGTTGCAGCCCTTCCATGGCTCCCGCCCCCCTCGCCCCCCTCGCCGTCGCCCTGCTGCTGGCCCTTGCGGCTGGGGGCCTAAGCCTGTTGCGGTGCCATGCTCTGTCAGCGGTGCTTTGCCCCTTTGTGCGCCCCTGGAAAAGCCCGATAGAGCTGCTTGGCAGACTGTGGGACGCGCTTGTTGGCTGGGATCAGGGCCGTTTTTGGCCGATCCCTGCGGCGCTGCTGCCTGCCTGCATCCCCCTCGCAAGGAGTCTTCAACAAAATTCGCCGCCTAGCCTAAAAGGAATTACCGTTGCAGCACTGCTGTTTTCCATCGCGTTCCTACAGACCTATGGACAAGCTCGAAACAAAAGAGAAAGACAGGCTGCGGAAGCTAGATTTAACGACCAGTCATCTGCAATCAACGCTATCGTTGCTGGAGTCGTCGCTATCGCAGATGCAGCAAACCGAGTCGAAAGTAGATTTAACGACCAGTCAGCTGCAATCAACGCTATCGCAGCTGAAGCAGTTAAACAGGGAGAATGCTTACGCGAACAAAGTGAACAGATACGCCTTATTACCAATATTAGAAAAGGAATCGAGTAAGAGACGTCGGGCCATTTTTGATCTATTAACAGCGGCCCGGCTACTGAAAGTCAGTAGGAGTGCGCACAATTTTATGTATAGCGGTCGGGTTATAAGGGCCCGCTCAGCCTCGCCAACCGGAGCCGCTGGCCGCTGATCGGGCTTCCTGTTCCTGTCCTTCGAGCTGTGAAGGGGCCGCGGCGGCCCTGCCCCTGGCCTGCAGCAGGGGGCCAGCGTGGGGGCCCGGCGCTGCCCACCGATGCCAGACCCCACCCCCGCCAGCTGGGCCGATCCCTTCCGGCTGGAGCCCCCCCCCCGCCGCGGCCCGGCTGGCCGATGCCCTAGCCGCCACCCCTTCCGCCCGATCCGGCCCCCGCTGGGACAGCTGCCCCGCCCCCGCCCCGATCCGTCAGCAGCTGCGCCGGATGGTGGCCGCTCAGCTGCTGGCCGACCGTGCCCGCCGCCGGGCCCTGGGCCCGCTCCAGCTGGCCGCCGCGGCCCCGCCGATGCCCACCCCTGCCGATGATCTGGCCCAGCTGCTGGCGGCCGTGTTGGCCTATCGCCCCCAGCCCTGGGCCTGGCCGCGACCCCGGCCGCCATGGCTACCGCATCCCCGCCGCCGGCTGCCCAGGGTGCGGAGGGTGGTGCGGGTTCGCTCGAAGCCTTAGGGGTTGCCTAAGGCATGGGCTGCGGCGGGCCTGCGTCTGCCCGCCCGTATTCCGCCCGGCATCCCTGCGGGTCTTGACCGTATCCCCTGGGGTTGCTTGCTTACTGCAGTAGTTCAGTAGGTCATGCCTTGCTGATCGCAGTCCTGAACCAAAAGGGCGGGGTCGGGAAGTCCACCACCGCCGTTCACCTGGCCCGCTGGCTGCAGCTGCAGGGGCGGGCCGTGCATCTGGCGGACCTTGACCCGCAGCAAACGTCCGGCGCCTGGCTGGCGGCTGCCGAAGGCTTCGCTATCCCCTGCAGCGCCATCCCGCCCGATTCGGATTCGGTGCTGGAGCAGCTGCCGCCCCTGCTCGAAGGGGGCCGGGTGGTGGTGGTGGATGGCCCGGCCGGACTGAGCGAAGCGACCCGGGCCGTGATGCTGCTGGCCGATGTGGTGCTGACCCCTGTTCAACCCGCCGGGGCCGATCTGCGGTCGGCTGTGGAGGTGCTGCGGCTGGTGGCGCAGGCCCGCCGGATTCGCGGGGGGCTGCCTGATGCCGCCGTGTTCCTGAACCGGGCCACAAAGGGAACCCGGCTGCTGGCCGAAGCCCGGGAGGTGCTGGGCGGGCTCGAAGGCTTCCGGGCCCTGGGCCAGGCCATCACGCAACGGCAGGCCCTGAGCGATTGCTTCGCCCAGGGGTCGACCGTGTTCGAGCCCGGCACCGGGCCCCCGCTCGAAGCGGCCGGCGAATACGGCCGGCTGTTTGCTGAGCTACTGAACCCCTGAGCGCCTGCTTTGCTGATCTGCTGCCCTACTGAACCCCTGTACCATGCCCGCCCGTAAACCCCTGCTCGCTGCCGATGCCGCCGCTTTCGTGCGGGGGGATGCCCCTGCAGCGCCGGCCCCCCAGCCCCCGGCGCCATCGCCTGCTGTGGCCCCTGCTCCAGCTGCTGCCGATGGGGAAGCCCGCGTCCGGTTCACGGTTGATCTGCCCCGCTCGCTTCACAAGCGGTTGAAGCTGGCTGCGATGAATCAGGAGCTGCCGATGACCGACCTAGCCCGGCAGGCCCTGGGCGAATGGCTGGATTCGCGGGGCTGATCGCCGCGGCCCTTGCTGCCTTGCTTGCTTGCTGCCTGCCTTGCTTGCTGACTTGCTGAACTACTGAGACACTTAACGATCCGTCCGTATCCCCTAGCTGTACCACCCTCAACCGATGTAGCCTGTTGGTACACCGAAGTGATACGGCTGTGGAACTGATCGCCTACTACCGGGTTTCGACCGCTCGCCAGGGTGAGAGCGGCCTAGGGCTCGAAGCTCAGCGCTCGAAGCTCCAGCAGCTGGCCGCCGATCGCGGGGCCGTGGTGGTGGCCGAATACGTGGAAGTGGAGAGCGGCCGCAAGGCTGACCGCCCCCAGCTGGCCGCGGCGATGGCTGATGCTCGCAAGCGCGGCGCCGTGGTGGGGGTGGCGAAGTTGGATCGCCTGGCCCGGGATGCTGAGCTGGTTCTGAAGCTGGCCCGGGAAGCCGATCGGAACGGGTTCGGGGGCCTGCTGTTTGCCGATCTTCCCGAGGTTGACGCCACCACCGCCGCCGGCCGCATGGTGCTGACCGTTATGGCGAGCGTCGCTGAATACGAAGGCCGCCGGATCGCTGAGCGCACCCGGGAAGCCCTGGCCGCCGCCAAGGCCCGCGGGGTGAAGCTGGGCGGCACCCGCCCCGGCACCCTGCGGGAGAACGCTGCCGCGAAGGCCGCCGCCGCCGGCCGATCCGAAGCCCTGCGCCCCATCCTGGCTGCCATGGCCGCCCAGGGGGCGAGCCTGCGAGCGATGGCCGGGGCCCTGGCCGCCGCTGGCACCCGCACCGCTGCAGGCCAGCCCCTGAGCCCTACTCAAGTCCGCCGGCATCTGGAGCGGCTGGGGCTGAGCTTCTAGGTCCATTGTTAGATGGCTAATAGTGGCTTGGCTATACAAGCGCTTATCGCAATGGAAGTTTTTTGTTTTTTCTGGTTATCGCCTTCTTTCTTTTGCCGCCGATATTGTTAGTAGTTGGAGTAACCCTGAGAATCATGGGTGGCGATCCCCATCCAACCCGAGGGATCAACCGCTACCGTAGCGGCGGGTGACGTGAACGACTGTCCCTTCTTATTCACACTGAAATGGCTGAATTTTTTCTGAACAAACCCGTTGACACCTCCGACAATGCCGTGGAGGTCACCGTCAGTCCCAATGCGCCATTGCCCGTAGGCCTGGTGCGGTTCCGGTTGGTTGTGTTTGATGACGCCAACAACGCCTCCGAGCCCGCCTTTCTGGAGGTGCTGGTCCGCGACAGCCAGAACCCCACGGCAGTGCTGGATGGCCCGCAGGAACCGGTGGGATTCGGCCAGAGTTTCAAACTTTCTGGCGCCCGCTCCAGGGATGTGGAGCCGGGGACCATCGTCCGCTACGAGTGGACGATGGTCCCCATCGTTGAACGGCCGACACCCAATCCCTGACCATCACACCCGCTGTGCCGTCATGCCGCCGTTCCTGCCAGGCCAACCCATCCCCACCACCACCCCTGAAGTGGTGGTGGATGCGGGGCTCAAGCCCGGCCGCTACCGGTTCCGGCTGGTGGTGACGAACGCCGCCGGAGTGCCCAGCCTGCCGAGTGACTGGATCGTCACGATCGCAATCCCCGCCGAACCCCTGGCGCCCGATCGGCTGCCCACACCTCGACCGTGCCTCTCCGTGCTGAACCGCCTGGCAGGCCTGATTCGCCGCCCCCGGGATCGCTTCCCCACCTGAGATTTCCCATCGCCAAGAACTGCGCCGCATCTTGGGGTCCTTTTTGATAGTTATAAACGTGGATTGATTCTATCCGCACTCATTGTCTACTTAGCGCGGTAAAAAGGTGTCAATTTAGTTTAGTCTTATTGCGATAAATCCCGACCCCTTGATCTAATGGCTTCGGCTGTCCGGCGCCCCGGCGGGTGCCCTGCGGTTTCCTGCGGGGAAGCGGTCGAAACACCATCACTAGCCTGAGGGGTGCCCCGTGTATCCCCTTTGGAAACCCCAGCCCCCGTCCCGTTTGTTGTGCCCGATTGCCGCCGCCCCGGCCGGGCCATGAGCGCCGTTCCTCTGAAGCTGCCCGCCGAAGCGGCCGCCCAGCTGCAGGCCGCCGCCGATCGGCTGGGCACAAGCCGAACCGCCCTGGGCCGCTTCCTGCTGATGCAGGGGCTCGCCCAGCTGGAAGCCAGCACCACCCGGGCCGCGTGAGCACCCCACCCCACCCGATCCCTGCGGGGCCGCCCAGTTGCTGGGCCTGCTCGAACGGCTGGGCGCCCAGCTGGAGCAGCTGGAGCAGGCCGCGGCGGGCCTGGCCCTGGGCGATCAGCAGCAGGCCCAGAGCAGGCCGCGGCGATTGTACTAGTTAACTCCGCAATCTTGCCAGGTTAGCTATACCCCCCGGCTCAGGGTCCTTCCGGGTTCTGTTTAGTGTGGGTGTCTTACGTGCCCAGCTTCTCGCTAGATACTGGCTCCAAACTTTGGGACAGAACAACACCTAGGGCCGCATTATGAACCGATAAGGTATAACAATCCTTACCCCTGTCCTTTGGGGTGCGGGCCGCGTGTCCAACATCGGCAGCCTGGAGACAGTTTTGCCGCTTCCCGCCCGTATGCCTGCCGTCACCCTGTCCGAAGCCGCCCAGGCCCTGGGGTTCAAGAGCCGAAGCACCTTGTATCGGTTGCGGGATGCCGGCGATCTGGCCGACTACCTGCGGCCGCCTTCGAGCCCTGGGGGTGCTGCCCTGCTTGAACTGGAGCCGCGGGGCCTGCCGCCCCTGCGCGAAGCGGTGGCCCGGCTGATCCGCCCGCAGATCAACAACCCGGAGCGCCACCGCCGCGCCCGGATCCACCCGGGATGGGGCCGGGTGGCTGGGGTGCTGACCGAAGCCCTGGCCGATCGCGGCGGGTTGTCGTTGTGCGATGCCGAAGCCCAGGCCATCGCCGCGGCCCTGCCGGCCGCCATGGGCGAAGCCTTCGTGGCCCAGGGGCTGGAGCTGCTGCGGGTGGCGCTGGCCGATGCCGGTTACGGCTGGCGGGTGGGCCCCGGCACCCCAGAACACCCCGAAGGGGAGCCCGAATGGTGGCGCGAATGGGGCCGATGGGAACCCGACAGCGAACCGCTCGAAAACGGCCCTTTCTGGGAAAGCGTGGGCGGGATCGCTGGCGGAATGATGGGGCCGCCCTTCCACGGGATGAGCGGCGGCACAGCTGTGGAGCTGTTTAGCCAGATGCAGGACGCGATCGACGAAGTGGGCCGCGGCGCCCGCTGGGATCCGGCCCGCTGGGATGCCGCTTCGGCCCGGATGCTGCTGCTTGACGATGACGAGGTGGCCGCCGGGGAGTGCTCCAGCAGCCGGCCGGAGCTGGAGCGGCTGGCCGCCGATGGCCTGCTGCCGCCTGATCTGCAGGCCCTGGCCGATGCCGCCCTAGCCGCCTATGCCGCCCGCGAGCAGGCCGAACCGCTGCCCGTGGTGGTGAGCTGAGCCCCACCCCTGGGGCGACCGTCACCCGTAGCGCTGCCCCCCTTGCGGGGGTCGGTAGTTTGTGGGGGAGCCGTCTAGACAAACCATGCCGGCAACGGATCAAGCCACGACCGCCCGCCGCGGGCTTCTCACGTTCCGGGCTTCGGCTGCGGAACAGGAGCAGCTTCGGCAGTTCGCAGCCGATAAAGGGGCCACCCTTTCCGATCTGATCCGGCATGGCCTGCAGCTGCAGGGCTTCGAGCCCCAGCAGCGTTAAGCCGTTCGCCCCTTAAAAGGCGAAAAGGGCTCCCGGCGCCAACCGGGAACCCTTCTCAGTTACCAACGCAAACCCCTTTCGTTTCTCAGGCGGTGGGGGGTTTGCAATCACCACAGGACGTATTCCGTGATTATCGCAAGATTCGGGGGGGGTCACCTGACCTTACCGACCCCGTAGGGGTCTGCTCTACCGATCGTAACCCTTTCGTACACCGGCTGCCAACCATGGCAGCGGTTTCGCAACCGACCGCCGCGGCCCTGCTGGCCCAGGGCCTGGGGGTGGAGCTGTGAGCCCCCGCCCCACCCATCGCCTGCAGGTTCTGATCTGCTGCGCTGCCTGCCTGGTGGCCGGCCCGATCGCCTGCCCTTCCTGCGGATCCGGCCACCTGTGGACACTGCGGGAAGCCCCCGCCCGCCTGCCCTGCCCGCTGGATGACCGCAGCTGCCCAGACTGCGGCGCCCGCCTGCGGGTTGATCTGCTGGGCTGGGCTGAGCTGCCCACCGCTGCCCCTGATCGGCCGGCCCACCGTTCGCCCCTGAGCGATGCCCTGCCCGGGCTCGAACGGGCCTGGCGGCTGATGCCGAACCATCCCCAGCGGAAGCCCCACAACGCCCCACCGCGGCCGGCCACAAACCCCAGCGGCGGCAGGCCCCGCCCAGCCCCGCCCAGCCCCGCAGCAGCTGCAGCGGCGGCCCGCCTGGCCGACTTCCGCCGGACCTTCCCGGCTGATCGCACCCCCAGGCCGAAGCGGCCTGCACCACCCCCGAAGCCGAAGCCCTGCCCGGCCGATGCCACCCGCTACCGGCTGGCGGCTTGGGGTGCCCGCGACTGGCTGCCCGATGGGGTGGCCCCGTCAGCGATTGCCGCGGCCTATTGCCGCGTGTTTGGGATGCCGCCCCGCCGGGATCCAACGAAGCGAACCGCCCGCGCATACAGCGTGCGTGAGTTGTCACTGGCGCTGCAGAATCTGGGCCTGGCCCCGGCGCCTGGGCTTCGGCAGGGGGTGGAGCTGTGAGCACCACCACCCCCGCCGGCCTGCTGCCCCATCACTGGGCGGAGCTGCAGGCATCCGGCATCGCCGCCGATGTGGCCGCGGCGAACGTCGCCAGCTTCGGGGCTGGAACCGATCGGCACTGGGAGACGGAAAGGGCGGAGCTTGTGCGCTTCGCACGGCTAGCGATTCAAGCCGCCAGCGCCACCGCCAGCGGCCACCCCCAGGGGCAGGCCGGCTTCCTGGCTGATCGGCTGATCCGGCTGGATTCCCGCTACCGGCACCTGTCCGGCGGGGGCTGGCGGTCCCTGTCCGATGCCCTGCCGATCCCGCCCCCGCCCCCGCCGGCCGGCGACGATGGCGCCCCGTGGGATCCAGGCCGGGGACGATGACGCCCTGTGGGGCCTGCCTGGCTTCGATCAGTGGAAGCCCGATCAGGCCCGCCAGCGGGCCGACAAGCCCGGCCAGGCGATCAAGTACGAAGCCCCGCCCGGCTGCCCCGATGGCGGGGGCCTGCTGCTGCCCCGGGTTCCCGATCGTTGCTGGGCCCTGATCTGCGAGCGGCAAGGGCTGCCCTTCCCTGATGCCGCGGCCCGGGCCGATGGGTTCTGGGCCTGGGCGATGGCCACCCCCGCCCTAGAGCTGCTGATCTGCGAAGGCTTCAAAAAGGCCCTCGCCGCCGTGGGGGCTGGCTGGGCTGCGGTGGCGACCCGGCCGCCCATCGACTTGCCACCGATGATCAGCGCTCGCGAAGGCCGCTCGCCTTTTTCCAGCTGCACCAGCTGGCGGAAGGCATCCTGCAACACCGCCATCCGGTCAGGCCCCTGGCGGCGCCCCGTCTCCCGCATCCGGGCCATGTAGGGGAACTCAAAGCGCACCACCCGCCAGCCCGTCCCGGCCAGCCCGCTGGCGAGGGCCGCCATGAACGGGCTGTCCATCGGTGCGCCAGCCCCATGGGCCAGCAGCACGGTGGCCGGCGCGGCCTCAGGACCGTCGATCAACCGTGGTGCGGGAAGGCCTGCCCTCACTCCTCCTCGGTAGCCCCCAGAGGGATCAGCTTGATCTGCTTGCGGCCGAGCTTGATCTCAAACTCATCACCGGGCTCGAGCCCCAACTGGGCGGTGTAGGCCTTGCCCACGAGCAGGTTGCCGTTGAACTGCACCTTGGTGTTGAAGCTCAGGCTGCGGCCCGGACGCCGCTTGCCGCCACTGCCCCCGCCGTCACCCAGGGTGACACCCTTGGCTTCTAGCAGGGCCTCATAGAAGGCGGTGAAGTTCAGGCGCTCCGTGCCGTCCTTCTTGGTGCTCACATAGCCGGCGGAACGAACCAGATCGGATTTCGAGACATCGCCGAGTTCCTTGAGCTTGGCGAGTAATTCGGTTCCGGTGAGCATGATGCTTGGAGGCTGCTTTCAGGTCGTACTGTATCGAACCGCCTGGAATTGTCTATGGCTGGAAGGTGACAGCGGAGCTCATCGATCGGGAACACGAGAGCCACTTTCTCGCCTCGGTGATTGAGCATCAGCGTGTTCAGCCCTTCTCCATCACCGATGGGCTCCAAATTCTGGCTGTGGAGCCCATCGGTCAGGATGGGTCGACGTGCATCCCTCGTGCTGATTGAGTTCAACCAGGTGGTGCCAGCTGAGATTCTCCAGGCTGAGCTGCAGCCAGAGTTTGTGCAGGCGGTGGTTCAGCAGCGGCGCTGGCGGTGGTGGGCGATCCGGCCATCACCGGTTGCTGCTCTCTGCTCTTCTTCGACTCATACATCGCCCGGTCTGCTGCCTGCATCAGGGCATCGGTGTCGGCCCCGTGCTCCGGCCAGCGGGCGATGCCGATGCTCACCGAGATGCGCAGCACCTCGCTGCCGTGTAAGCCCGTGAAGGGCAGCCTCAACTCGGTCTGGATACGGTCCGCCAAGTCCATCATTGTCTCCAGATCCGGGGCCTGGGGCAACATCAGGATGAATTCGTCGCCTCCCTGGCGGCAGATGGTGTCGGTCTTACGCAGGAAGGCCTCTAGACGACGGCTGACAGCAATCAGCAGTTTATCGCCGACGTCATGGCCGAAGCTGTCGTTGACGGCCTTGAATCCGTTGAGATCCATGAACATCAGACCCACCATGTAGCCATAGCGCTGGGCCATGGCGAGGGCCTGCTCCAGGCGGTCCACCAGCAGGGTTCGATTGGCCAGGCCGGTGAGCGCATCGTGGGTGGCCTGGTGCAGGATCGCCTGCTGCTCCGTGTAGCGCGCGGTGATGTCCTGATACATGGCCACGAAGTGCAGCGGCCGCAGCTGCTTGTCGGTCACCGTGGTGATGCTGACGTCGTGCAGGCGGACCGTGCCATCCTTGCAACGGTTCCAGATTTCCCGGTGCCAGCTGCCCTCCTGACGAAGCTCCTCCCAGAGTTGCTCATAGAAGCTGAGCTCATGTTTGCCGGATCGCAAAATGCGCAGTGATTTGCCGCGCAGATCGATATTGGTGTAGCCGGTGAGTTGGGTAAAACTCTGATTCAGCGATAGCACCAACCCTTCGGGATTACTGATCACCACCCCCTGCACCGTGCCCTCGAACACGGCCGCGGCAATGGCCAAGTCATCCGCTGCTGTCGACAACTGATTGAGGGCGTCGACGGTGCGGCGATGGCTCAGCAGAAGTTCGCGGCTAACCATGGCGGCCAGCGCCGAGATCAGGCTGCCCACCAACAGGGTCACGGCCTGGCCCCAGTGCAGGCCGTCGGGTCCCGGCAGCGCCCGGGTGAGCTGCACGCCCACCAGCCAGCTGCGCCCACCCACCGTGATCCGCTGGTAGTTGGGATCGCTGAGCTTCGGGGTTCCGAAGCTGTCGGTCGGGTCATAGAGCCGCCCGAAGCGGCTGGGGCGCTCGCCGTCGAACAGCAGCACCTTGGAGCCCGACAGGTTGGGGTTGTTGATGCTTCGCAGGGTCGCCTCCATCAGCTCGTCGATGCGGAGCGGGGAGGAGGCCCAGCCCCAGACGTGCCTCAACTGGTTGGGCTGGGGGGGTGGCAGCGCCTCGGGATCAAGGCGAATCACCGTGAACAGGATTGCCCCTGGCGCGTAATCACCCCGATCGTTCTGCATCAGCTCCAGCTTGGCGCTGAGCACGGGATTGCCGCTTGTGGCCGCCTGGATCAGAGCTGCTCTGCGGACCGGTTCGCTCAGCAGGTCGAAGCCGATGGCCCGATTGTTGCGGTGATCCAACGGTTGGAGCACCGTGACTGGCGCGTAGGCCGGCCGTAGTCCCGCAGGGCGGATCGGCACCGGCTGGCCGTAGGACGCCTTGAGACGGGCTTCGAACCTGGCCTTGTCAGCCTCACTCACATAGTTGGCATAGCCCAGCCCCAGGGTTCCCTGCGGCAACTGCTTAGCGTTGCGCAGCTCATCGACGTATTGGCGGAAGCTCTCCGGGGTGAGGGAGCCGTTGGCCTCGGCCATGGCGCTGACGCCGGCCACGCTGGCGCTGACTGCATTCATCCGGGTGATCAGCGCATCGGCCACGTCATCGAGCAGGGCGAGCTCGGCCTGTTCGTGGTAGCGGCGATTGAACAGGATGTTCTGGATGATGATGCCCGAGGTGATCAGCAGGCCCAGCCCAAGCACCGCCATGGGCAGCTGGTTGATCAGGCTGCGGAAGGGCATCTTGGCTGGCGAAGCTGATGCCGTGGGAGGGGCTGTTGTGGGCATGGGCTTCGCTTAGCTCAGGGCAGCCGCCGCGCGCTCCAGCAGGAGCTTGAGGTCGGAGGCCTCTGCTTGCGCTGGTGTGAGCACCACCCGTAGCTGCAAGGGTGGCACCACCGCCTGCAGATCCCGCTTCAGGTCGCTGAGTCGTTGCTCCACCGCGGTGCCATCCGGCCAGATCAGACTGAATTCGCCGCCACCGCTGCGGCCCACCACGCCGGTGGCTCCCGCATGGCGGCGACACACGGCGGCGATCCGCTCAAGGCGCTGATCCAGCTGGCTGGCGCCATCGGCTTGGGCATTGAGCTGCCGGAGCCCTCCCAGAGCAACGGTGACCAGAGCTGGTGTGCGTCCCTGCAACAACGCCTTCTGAAGCACCGGTTCTCCTTCCGCCAGCAGGGCCCGGCGGGTTAGCACCGCGGTGAGCGAGCAGATCCGTGCCTGGCGCAGATGGTTGATCTCGTGCATCGCCATGGCGCTGAACTGCGCCAGCAGCTCCTCCTGATACGGCGTCAGCAGGTGGGGCTGGCGGTCGATCACGCACAGGGTCCCCAGTCGCTGGCCTGAGTGGGTGATCAGCGGTGCGCCGGCATAGAAGCGGATCTTGGGATCCCCCTGGACCAGGGGGTTGTCCTGGAAGCGGCTGTCCTGCAGGGCATCCGCCACCACGAACACCTGATCGCTGCGGATGGCGTGATGGCAAAAGGCCACATCCCGCGGCGTTTCGCGCGCCTCCAGGCCCTGCCGGCTGAGGAACCATTGGCGGTCGCGGTCCACCAGGGAGATCAGGGCGATGGGAGTGCCGAGGATCTCAGCGGCTAGGGACACGATGCGATCGAGCTGGGCATTGCTCGGCCGATCGAGAATGCCGTGGGCGTAAAGGTCGCTGAGGCGCTCCTCCTCTGGGAGCGATGGTGATTCGCTTATCACTGCTCCGGCCTGAGGATGTGCATCAGCAGTCATGCATCCCGCAGCGTTTTCATGAGGCTAGGCAGGAGACTTGCAAAACACTGCCTGGGCCGTCGTGTTTTTTCCTTCCTCCTGCCGATCGCTTGCTCTCCAGGCTGGTTTTCGGAGTGCACTGCTGAAATCCCTGCCCCTGGACCTGCAGCCCCTGGCGCCAGTGAGCGCCGCTCCCCCCATGGCTGCCTAGTGGAGAGAAAGGCCACAACCCCATGATCGCCGGGGCTCCGCCACACCTGCTTCAACCTGATGAACAGTCAGACATTGGCCCCGCCCAAACGGATCGCCCAGGCCCTGCCGGCCAACGCCCACCTGGGTGACGGGGCACCAGGGCTGAGCATCAACCGCTGCAGCCTCCAGCGCCATGGGCCCGCGCTCCTCCGCCAGAGTGGAAGGTCAACCGGGCCGGCCGCCTCCATCAATGGACAGGTATGACCACAAGGCGCCCCGACGTCGCCGTTCCGCATCGATTCGCCCGGCCGTAACCGTGCGACGGTCGTTCCGCTCCTGGCCGGCCATTGCCGTTCTGGGCCTTCTGTTGGCCACCGCTGGGATCCTGCTGTTCAACCAGCAGCATTCCGGCCAATCCCTCAAGATCCGCAGGGAACTGCGCAAGTTCTGAGCAGGCCACCGGAATCGTTGCTTCGATGTCGGCGGGGATAATGGCAACACGTTTCCGCCCCAGGACATCCCCTGACCCCAGCCCAACGGCTTGCCCATTCCTTCCTGTTGGCAGCCCTGTTGCCGATCGAGTGGCTTTGCCAGCCGGCCATTGCCCAGCAGTTCCGATCGACGGTCTGCTCCTTCTGGATCAAGGGCAACCCGATCGCCTCCAGGCTGGTGGTTCGTGCCTCCTGGTGAAGGTGCACTGATCGGCAGCCATCAGCGCGAGCAACCGGGATTCCTGGTTGGCCTGGTTCAGACCTGCATCGGTTCCGATTGGACGCAGCCCTGTTGCTCCAGAGTCGTGGCCAGGTCCGCCAAAGCCCTGTCGCGGTAGGCACCATAGCGGCGGCGTTTGTCGCGAATGCGCTCGGGCAACTCGGGCAGCAGGCCGAAGGTGGGGGGCATCGGCTGGAAGCGCCCCTTGCCGCGGCCGTCGCCGCAGGGGGCTTCAGCCACGAAGTGGGTGAGGGCCCCGATCATGGTGGTGGGCGGCAGGCTGATCGGTTCCAGGCCCCGGGCCAGCCGGGCCGCGTTGGTGCCCGCCAGCCAGCCACCGGCCACCGCCGCCGCGTAGCCCTCGGTGCCAGTGATCTGGCCCGCCGCCAGCAGGGAGGGGCGCTGGCGGAACTGCAGTGTGGCATCCAGCAGCTGGGGGGATTCCAGGAAGGTGTTGCGGTGCATCACGCCGAAGCGCACGAATTCGGCGTTCTCCAGGCCCGGGATTAGGCGCAGCACCCGCTTCTGTTCGCCCCACTTCAGGTTGGTCTGAAAGCCCACCAGGTTCCAGAGGCGGCCGTCGCGATCTTCCTGGCGCAGTTGCACCACGGCGTAGGCGCGATTAGCGCGGCGCACCTCGCGGTCGTTCACGTCGCCCCAGCGGGGATCCCAGAGGCCGATCGGCTTCAGAGGGCCGTAGCGCATGGTGTCCTCGCCGCGGCGGGCCAGCTCCTCGATCGGCAGACACCCCTCGAAGAAGTGTGCTGACTCGGCCTCGAAGTCCTTGAGGTCCGCCTGTTCGGCTTCCAACAGGGCGGTGCGGAAGGCCAGATACTGCTCCCGGTTCATCGGGCAGTTGATGTAGTCGGCATCTCCCTTGTCGTAGCGGGAGGCGCGGAAGGCGATCCCCAGGTCGATCGATTCGCCCTCCACGATTGGGCTGGCGGCATCGAAGAAGTGGCAGTCGTCGCGGCCGGTGAAGGAGCGCAGCTGCTCGGCCAGCGCGTCGGCAGTGAGGGGTCCGGTGGCCAGAACGGTGATCTGATTCGGGCCGGGCAGCTCGCTCTGCTCGTGGCGCATCACCGTCACCAGGGGGTGTGCTTCAAGAGCGGCCGTGAGGGCGGCGCTGTAGCGGCCCCGGTCCACCGCCAGGGCGCCACCGGCGGGCACGGCGTGCTGGTCGGCGGTGCCGATCACCAGGGAACCGAGGCGCCGCAGTTCCTCCTGGAGCAGCCCGGCGGCCCGGTCGCTGCTGAGGGCCCCGAAGCTGTTGCTGCACACCAACTCAGCGAACTCGCCGCTGTGGTGGGCAGGGGAGCGGCGCACCGGCCGCATCTCGACCAGCCTTACCCGCACGCCTGCCTGGGCCACCTGCCAGGCGGCCTCGGTGCCTGCCAGGCCGGCTCCGATCACGAGCACCTCAGGCTCTGTCACCCCGATCTGGATTCCCGATCCAGACTCCCCAGCGAGCATTGCGGGCTGCCGGACGGGCGGCTCTGCAGCCAAGGTGGAGAGATCAACGGTGGAACTCACCACACTTGGAAGACTCAGGCCTCCTCACGCTACGTCCGTGATGTGGGGACGCCACCAGTTGAACCGATTCCCATAGCCCAGTGATGAGACTGTAGCGATCGTGCTGGGGATGTTGGGTTTGATCCCCTAGAAACCGATGGCCTCCGGAAGGCCACAAAAGTTGTCACCTCTTGATAGCCGCTGGCATTCCCGAGAGGGGAAAGGAGCCCATTCCTCGGCTCGATTGATCCGCAAGCCACCCCTCCTGTAGCCCCGCAAGGGGCCCGAGCCTCAGGCGGCCCGCTTGATGAAGAGCTGCAGCTGGCCCACGGCGGCACGGCCGATGTGGAACACAGCCCAGCTGGCGGCCAGCAGGATCGGGGCGGCGACCAGGATGAGCCTGAGGTCCATGGAGACAAGGTGAGCGATTGCGTGATCTTAAGGAATGGGCCTGGGTCTCCGCGCCACCTAAAGGGAATCGATCGATTTCGATGCAATGGCCAGCCAGGACCGTGGCCAGCCCCAGGACCCTGGCCATCCAGGACCA
>Ga0114980_10001642_pt1 | contig 15970 bp, 13 predicted proteins | sample S_140806_EF_Meta_FD_87018 | JGI IMG/M metagenome (GOLD analysis project Ga0114980, IMG submission 87018) | Freshwater microbial communities from Lake Simoncouche, Canada to study carbon cycling - S_140806_EF_MetaG | ecosystem: Environmental > Aquatic > Freshwater > Lake | place: Lake...
AACATGACATTCTCGAAAAACATGGAGATTTTGTTAGATCGTCCCAATGCATCACCAAAGGTAATTGTCGATGAAATCAAATCCAAACTCATGAAATTAAAACAGGGCATGGATGTATTCAGGACACCAGAATCTGTAAAGGAAAAATCAATCGGCTATCCAGAAGATGTGTCTCCAGCATATCAACCCACAGAAGAAGAATTAAAGGAAATGTTTGCGAATGCATCAGATTCGCCGGAATATAATCCATTTGTATCGCCTGACGAAACTATACCAGAATTTAGTCCACATAGTCCGGATGAACCACCGCCACAGGATTTATATTCACCACATAGTCCATCTACTGGGCCGCCAACGAATGATTATGAATTCTTAACACAACAAGCCAACGAATATTCAGTTGGCGAAGCAGTCTATTTCCGTGAAGATCCGCCCATGTATGGTCCCAATAGCAGACCTACAACGCCACGGCTATGGTACGTAAAGAGCATTGGGGATAAGTTTTTAACCATTACAACTAGCCCAGTGGATGGCTCAGATTCTCGTGAAACATTACAGGTTGTAAATGCCATGCAAATTTATAAACCCGATTTCTATTCGGCTGCGGATCAAGAACAACTAAATTCTGTTGCGGGTCTTGGCAATGAGTATGACTTAGAGGGTGGTTCAAAAGGTTCATATAGTTCTTTGCCTAATTATGCAATGGCTACGCAGGGCGGAGGTGCAAGTCCGGCGATTCATTTTGCGCCAGTTTTTAAAATCATGAATAATGGTAGTGATTTTTCGACAGACCCATTACAGAATCCAGTAGAAACAAATAGCACTTATCCTATGGCGAACATCATGGAGCAAGCACAAACCACTGGCCTTGTTGGACCATCCAATCCATTTATGGATACAATTAGCCCGCCCATAAAAATAAAACAAGATTCTGATGCGCCAAAGAAGCTCGATTTTAGCCAGTTAGTAATAAAAAAAGTCTAATATGAAAAATTGATAATTATGTAATCATAAATAGTATAATTACATAAATCATCATCATGAATAACTCAAAACTTATTGGTATCATTGAACGTCGTGAAAAACGTCTCAAAGAGAACGGATGCGATTTTACAAAAATGCATGAATATTTTGGTTTCACAAACACAAATCTTATCACACACGATATTTCTATGGAGAGAGACCAAAAAGATCCTTTTCAATATAATATTCAAGTAAAACGATACGCAAGAGATTATGATCTTATCAAAAACAATATCAAGCAATTGCCCAGAGACGTAAATAATTATATTTATGAATTTTTGGTAACAAATACAAAAATAAAGATGACTGTTAACTTACCAAATGGATATCCCTTTACACAACCACTATGGACTGTGACGGAGTTCATAAAAAACGGGAAAGGTTCTCCAAATCGTGCCCTTTTTGAAACCATGAAACATAAAATGCGATTTTGTGATTGGTCATCTACGATGTATGTTGAAAACCAGCTATTATATTATTTGTCGACGCTAACTATGTATATGTAAAACGAAATAAACGTTTCAACATTTACCCAGTAATGGATGACGAATCGAATCCCTTACTAGAAATCATTCAACTCATTGACAGTGCTATCGAATGTGACGAATACGACGAAGCCTTTTTTTTTATTCATAAAATTTGTCAGAACGTTATCCAATGCGGATAGAGATACTATTTTTCAGTACTATGCCAATGGATTGAATGTATTCGAAAAGTGATACGACAAAAAATTGAATATATCGAATCCAAAAAACATAAAGTATAATCTCTATTTATAGAAAGGTATAAATGTCCACAACTAGTAACCGTATCCTAAGTATTTATAAATCCCGTCATACAATTATTGAACTTCTTGACCACCAAGAGTACGATACCAAGGAATATGAGGGGTTTAGCATCAATGAAATTGACGCCATGGTAACGAACAATCAATTGGACATGTTGGTAACAAATCCAAAGACGCAACAAAAGGCATATATTAAGTACTATTTAAATGCGAAGCAAATCCGACCCGCCGTTCTAGAAGATATTATTGAGGATCTCTATACGATCGAAAACGTCCTTACTAAAAAAGATACCCTCATTATTATTATTGAGGATGAGCCGAATGATACCATTGTCACCAAACTCCAGTATTTGTATAATCACGATGGTTATTTCGTTATTATTCATAATATGAAGCGCCTTCAATTCAATATTTTGAATCATAAGCTGGTGCCTGAATGCATTATTTTAGACGAACCCGAGATCCAGACTCTCAAAAAGAAACACAACATCAAAGACTTGAAGCAGCTTCCAGAGATTTCTCGGTTTGATCCACAGGCGCTTGCCATTGGATTGCGCCCAGGTCAAGTCTGTATGTTTAAGAGAGAAAGTGCAACGGCGATGTTTTATGAATATTACAGATTGTGTGTATAGCGAACCGGATGAAATATTTATCTCAAAATATATAAACAAAGAATCTATATGGCAAATACAATTTTAGTGGGCTACAGTCCGAATGATTTTTTTTATGCGGATGCCGATTCGCAGGGAATTATGCCAACGCAAGATCAATGTGACGCTTTAAACCCGTATTCATCAAAGTGGGATAAGGATTGTAACGCAATCCATTTTGGTGAAAGAACGCACCCAGAAGATGAAAATAGTAAAGAATTAAACGCCGACAAATGCATAGAAAAAGAACTCTGTAAAAATAGGGATTACGTATCGAATCTCTATACTGTGGAAAAAAAACATTCTGGATCCAATGAAAAACTCTTTAATGTGAAGGATAAATACGACGCCGTATTTATTGATACCGTAAATTTAGGAATTGGCTGTATATTTTTGGGCATCATTATTTACAACAATCGATAAGCAAAACTATTTATCTGAATAATATAACTAGTTTTATTAAATGGCAACAAATCAAGCAATGGAATTTCTTAATAAACAAACAAAAAGTTTGAATTTAGCAAATGAACAAATCGTAAAGGATATACAAACGTTATCGAATGTGCCTATTACAGATTTTAAAGTATTAGAAATTGCTAAGAATATAGACAACTACGGAACGCCGTTATCTAGTGGAAACGATGCATTAAAATTGATGAATTCGAATCGAAGTTATTTTTCTTCTTCTGACATATCCACGTTTAGTAGTCTTTTAACAACTTTGAAAATTAATTTCGAAAGCCTTCGATCCTGTTATACGAATGGGTTAAGTGGGTATACGTGTAGCGGGTCGAGCGGGTCGAGTGGAACTACTAGTTCGACAAGTTCGACTTCGGCTCGTGGATCAAGTGGTTCGTCTGGAACAAGTACAACTACTAGTTCGGCGCAAACTACACAAGAAAACTCGAATAGTGCTGTAACAGCAAGCGATTACGAAGCTAGTTTACTTACATTTACTGGCGGAAATCGTGAATTTTTCCAAGATTATTCTTCTTTTGGTACTATATACGGAAAAAATATGCCCGCCATTGAAGGGTTGACGTTTATGGATAATTATAACATAGAATTACAGTTAATTACACAACTCAACGAATTCAATAAAAAATACGATCGATACATAAAATGCAATGATCCCTTTAATAATGCGGGTTGTGCTCAAGAAGAAATTTGTATTAATAAAAACCCTACAATAACAGTGGATAATTGTAAACCATTGTCTGATGTTTATAAAATGGCAGGAGAGATAAATACGACCTTTTCCACGTTACGTGGCACAAATAATAACCCATATAATCTTGGATCCGCTCCTATTTACCTGACTCCGAATCAATATGAAACGAGGTATCAACAAATTATTCAAAATCATGATTCGGTAATTAAATTACGAAATGAACTAGACAATAAAGTCAAAATTCTCTATAACCCTGCAAAATCCATAGATGCGGATTATAAAAAATCCTTAGATGCGACTGTCTATTCTGGCATTTTAATTACTGCTTTAGCGACATCTATATTATATTATTCTTTTAATCATTTATAAGTAAAAAAACTTCTCAAAATATATTAGATACTCATATATTTTGTGATGGAATTAAAAAAAAACAATGTCATTCCGTTGCAAATCATTCCAATACCATCATCCAAAGTGTCTTTTAGTTCAAATAAACTTATTGTTGAAGATCCAATCATAGATAATAGTTTAAATTTTACCCACACGGGTACATATACCGTAACGTCTTCTTCTTTTGCAAGTAATAATACACTTCCTTATAACGCCTTTAATAACATTAGCAGTAAATATTGGCAATGCGATTATACGAATAACAAGGATTTTGGAAACACAATACCTCCACCAACCTATACAAAAGCTTATACGAAAAATCCATATACGAATTCGGCTACTGGAAATTCGGCATATCAAGGCGGCGGTTCCTCGGAGAATAAATGGTCAACTATAATTGGACAAGGTTCTAACGGAGGAGCCGGAGGTAAGGGATCGGATACAACGCCAATATTCGGCGAATGGATTCAAATACATATACCAAAGGAAATTCCCGCATATCTATTTCGTTATAGTATTTTAACGCCTATTCCTAAAGGAAACGCATTGACGTTTCCAACAAAATTTATTATTTTAGGATCGGAAACGGGACCCGATAAAGAAGGTGAAGCATATAACTGGCAATATGTTGACCAACAGAATTTGTCTACACCAAAAGATACGTCTTCTCAAGTTCCAATTGTGTTTAATTTGAATTCAACAAATAGTTATCATTACTATCGCCTCATTATCACAGAAATGCCTCCAAATAATAGTATTGTTCGCATTAGTCAATTTACAATAGATGTTATGCCTATTTTAACTATAAACCGTGACGCCTTTACTACAATGAGCAATTCAGACATGGGGTTTCGTTCATTACAATATTTTAATTTACTCGATTCTCATCGCAACAGTCATTATGTTGATTATAAACTATCTCAACCATTGCAAGACAAAAAAGTCGAAAATTATATGTTAGAAAACGGAATTTCAAATAAAAAAGAATCCGTTGACCAATACGTTCTCTTACCTGGTTTTTTATTGTCCATTTTAGCAATATCCATATTAGTCTATTCTGTGAAAAACAAATAAACAAATGTATTTTATTATATACATAATTATATAATAAGGTATGTCAACGGATTATGATACAAACTCATCCAAATTAAGAAATTCATTGTTTAATATAAAAACGGATTATGCCTTTACTTATTTTAAACCCGATTCTAGTCAAATTACCGTGGCAGATTTGAATTTATGTTATGCTGGAAAACCAGATCCTTCTATTCAAATGCATGATATAAATATTGATTTAAAAGGACCACAAGTTTATCATACAAACAAAAGTTGCAAGCTCAATGCCTCTTTATTACAAGCTAAATATATTAATACCGATCAGCAAAATATCTTTACGAAAACAATCGCCAATGGATTAAAAAAACAAGGATTAAAATTTGTTGTTGTAGATGGGTATTCTCTAGGTAACCCCAAATATTTCTTAAATAAAAACAGTTCTTATTCTGATTTAGCGACGAAATTTGATACCATAGCAAACGCAACAAAAAATTTAATTTCTGATCCCGATTATGTAAAGTACTCCGTAGAGTGGTATGGATTTTTTTGTCCACCTGTAACAGGAAATTGGACGTTTAAAATATCGAGCAGTAATAATAACATCGGATATGTTTGGGTTGGTGATATCGCAATTAATGATTATGCAAATAGTGACTATATTTCTCCTATAGCAAAAACAACCTCTTCAAGTGGTGGACAAACATCTTTAAATATGAATCGTTATTATCCCATAAGAATTCAGTATGGCAACCAATCAAAAGGGGATATTTTTGTATTAAAAATAACTGGGCCAAATGGGCAAGACGGCATTCCTTACTTATTTAATCTTTATAATGCAGATGGCACGTTATTTGAGAAATCTGTTATTTATTATTCCTTGATTGAGTCAGATCCGAATTTAACATCAAAAGGTCTCTATAATTGTTATGTAACTCGACCAGATGCCGAGACCTATAAACAGTTAAAAAACAATACATCGTCTTCTATATATGAAACCGTGTGGAGTTTGCTCGATGAAGCGGAAGCCAGAGACAATAATAAGTTAAACTCAAATAATTATTTGGCAATTGATAAAGACACGGGGGTTATTTCACTCTATGGGAGTTCAGGCATTTTAAAATCTTTAACCGATTACACTGGCAATCCTATAAAAAGCACAGGCAATATCAAACTTGGCGATGATGGATTGCTCCAGGTGGAAAATTCCGAAGGCGTATATACTTTGGTATCGAAAAGCAATGCCGGGTTGGATACGCCACAGCCCGATGCTACAAATAATAATATGAATAACACCTTTAAAATTACATCGAATCTATCTATGACAAATCGCACAACACCTTTTATTTTATTGTCAACGAACAAAAATTATATGTTATCCATAACAAAATTAGGAAATTTGGCGATAGTGCAAACTAGTAAGGCATGTAAACCGACAAATTCGACCGATTCTAACGTTCATTATACTAGCAGTTCGACAAGTGATCCAAACAGTCGTTACTTATATCGCATTAATGGTGATGAAAAAATGAATAATTTATATATGGTAAATAAATCAAAAGAAACGTTGTTGCCTGTAGAAAAAAATCCAACAAATATTGTATTGCTTCAAAATCAATATACTCCCTATTCGGGATATTATCCATCAGAAACAATTGATGATGTAAAAAAATCACAACCGGAATGCCAAGCAGAATGTGACTCTAATCCAGCATGCTCTTACTATTATGCATATACAAGCGGCGGCACATCTTTTTGCAAAATTCATGTCTCGACTAGCTTTGGTTCAACGCTTACGCCGCCGTCATTTGCTCCAAAACAACCTTCGAATACAGGCGAATCTACGTTATATCTTCGTAATTATGGGATGAATTTATCACCTACCGATGCAAGAACTGCCGTACCGAACGTTCAATCTAGCGATTATGCACAGTATCAGCAATATGAATTGTTGGCCGATAAAAAATTTATTTTGGCTGATTCTAAAAATATTGGATATAATGGTTTTGATACACCATTGCGAAATCAATTAGTAAGAAACTGGAATTATATTAAGGGTTCAGGTCAACCATTAAACTCCCCGGAAATTGAATCCTTTGATACTCATGAATATCAAAACTCCGAAGACGTTCGCAACTTAGGCGGAAATCCAGGAAACGATAAAAACTTACCAGACGAAATCATAAATAAACAGATTCATCCCATGATTTCTGTTGCGCAAGATTATGCGGCGTTACAACAGGCCATTCATGATAAATATTATAGTATTGGAAGTAAATTAGATAAGGTTTCGAACACAAATCGAACTGGCATTCGAGATGAGTTGCAAGATGATCCGAATCAGATCTATGATTTTAATGGAAATACATTTTACTATGGCTCGAAAAAACCGCAGAAACAAGATGCACTTAAAGAGGATATTAATATTATGCTTACACAGACAAATGATTTATTTATATTGGGGTCGTTAACAATAGCGTCGTTATTAATCGCAGCAATTTACTTTGTTAAAGAGTAAAGCGTCGGAATTCTTTACTCTAACTCGTAGAGTAAAGAGTAAAGCGTCGGAATTCTTTACTCTAACTCGTAGAGTAAAGAGTAAAGCGTCGGAATTCTTTGCTCTAACTCGTAGAGTAAAGAGTAAAGAGTCGGAATTCATTACTCTAACTCGTAGAGTAAAGAGTAAAGAGTCGGAATTCATTACTCTAACTCGTAGAGTAAAGAGTAAAGCGTAAAGAGTCTTAGCATGGTAATTCTCAGACGAATATCATTCGGTCACCCGCTACAATGCGAAAAAATATGTTTCGTATTATATATATGTCTAATCCGAATCCGCCATTATTTGATTTAACCGGTGTTTTTCAGGCGCAAAAAAATTACGTATCAAATTTACCAAATCTGCCAGCTACAGATACTACAGTAGCCGATTCATTAACCAAGGTACAAACTAATTTAGACGCTTTGTATAATGATTTCCAACAAGGATCTGGTTCAAGCAATGCCATATTAGACCATCAAACACAAATGGATAACGTTGTTACAACTGAATTAGATCGTCTTCAAAAAAAGAAAACAAAAGTTGATCTTGCGATTGAGGGCCAAAAACGCATGGTTCAATTAAACGATAGTTATCGCAAAAAATATTCCTATTACGTAAAAGTTATTGTTCTTATTATTGTTTTCCTTGTGTTTTTTGTGGCATTAAATATGGCAAGTAGTTATTTCCCATTTATACCCTCTTATGTATTTGATATCTTTTATTTCCTATTGGCAGTCGTCTTTATTTTCACGATTTATTTTATTTATTTAGATATTATTTGGAGAGATAATATGAACTTTGATGAACTCGCATTTAACCCCCCAAATATCACTGATCCTGCTGCTGTTGCTGCAGCACAACAACAATCTTCTAAAATGGGTAACTTATTAGGAACAATTAATGTAATTGGATGTGTAGGAAACAATTGTTGCGACCCTGCTACGGCTATTTGGGATGCAGGAAATTCAGTTTGTAAAGGAATATCGCATTTTAGCTCCATGGGCGATATTTCTGTAACAAATGACGGACCTGTTCCAAATTCTGCATCGGAAGGAGGACAATATGCATCCTATGAACGTTAATGTCAAATAAATATGTATTCATAATATAACTATTAAAATTATATTATGGGATCCGGGTCATCTAAATCATCGTCTTCGTCTTCGTCATCAAGAGGAAGGAGTAGTAATAATTTTGCAAGCGATCAAATTGAACGGGACAGATTAACATATCAAAATAACAGTCTAGAAGCTGAAAAAAGAGGGTTAGAAAGAAGTTTGAATGGTGTCAAAAATTCCAACCGTTTGTTAGAAAATAGTATTGATACCCAAAAAACGAAACTCAATAATGAAAGTGCCGAAAATAACAATATAATCTCAGACCAAAATAGTAAGGTTAATGCATGGACATCAAACAACAAGGAATTGACGGGCACAAATATTCCAAACCAACAATCCGTTGTAACAACAGACGAAAGCACCATGTCACTCAACAAAATGACGGTAAGGGGAAAGATATTTGATTATTTAAAATCGAAATTAAAATCTATACACGCAAAACAAGAATATTATAATGCTGTTAAAAACGAAAATAATGTAATTGTGGATAAAGTCTCTACCATTCACGAAACGTCTTCGGGCGATGAAGATAGTTTACAACACAAACAGACGCAAATTGGTGACCTCATTCATATCAATACATTTTTATTTTTCCTCTATTATGTATTGTATTTTTATTTTTGTTTTTTAGTGTATTTTATGAAAAATATATCTGTATACGCCAGAGTGTTTTTTGTTTTTATCTTACTACTTTATCCATTCTTTATTATTGATGTTCAAACATTTTTTTACTATTTGGGAAACCGTTTATATTTGAATATAAATTCGGTTTACAGGATTGAAGATATACATTGATACACCTACGTTGAATAAAAATCTATCTTTAATATAACTCATGGGTCAAGACTTATCCCAATTACGAAATACTCGTGATCGTTTAGAAAATGAAAACAGAAGTTTGAATTCTCAGATTGCAGATCAAAATCGAAGAAACGCCAATTTAACTCGTGATTCAACATCTTTAACTGAAAAATATAATACAACTATGAAAAATTATAAAATTAAAATTGCGGGGTTAAACCAACAAATTCGTACATTGCAAGAATTAAATGTAAAATATACGAAACAATTAAAAGATTTAACCGCCATGCATGAACCCAATGTTGGTCTAATTAATAGTTATAAACATAAAATTAATGAAATTAATATTAAAATTGGCGAGTTAACACAAGAGATCATTGGTAAAGTAAAGGGATCAGATGGTAATTACATATATGTGCCAGGAACTTATACCAATCAATATTTTGCGATTATGAACCAAAACGAAATATTGACGAAACAAAAAAAATCCCTTGAAGATGTCTATTTGAATTATAATACACGATCGAACTTTTTTTCGGACGCATTTAGTTACCTTGATTATTACAATTCTATTCTATTTTATATTTATTATATTTTAGTTTTCATAGTATTGTATTTATTATATTTTAGAACTCCTTCCTGGACTTGGTATTTTAAACTTATACTTGGTATCATCGCCTTGTTATATCCGATTATCATAAATACATTAGAGCATTATTTATATTTGACTGGAATATTTATTTTAGCCATCTCTACTGGGACGCCATATCAGAAACAAGGGGCTAGTTTTAAAGATATTATTACTCGATCTACCGATTTGTCGGTCGATAAATAATACATGTTTTTTCATAAAAAAATATGTATATTGTTCGGTTTTTACATTAGGTCCGCAGTATCTACATCACCATCTGTTTGCGAATCAGCATCCGAATCGTCTGCATCTACATCATCACGCTCATATTTAATCTTCACACCCGTCCACATCTGATTCTTCTGGCGACCAAACTCCTTATCCATGTACTCATGCAAGTCCTTCGGACTTGGGCCACGACCACCATAATTCGCCATATACCAGATCGAAAACTCATTGTTGAGCTCCATCTTCTTGATACGACCATTAGCATCCTTAGCCACACGATCACGAATGAATTCAGAGATGTAATCCTGGCTCTGACGGTACTCATTGCTCTTCGCCATCACAATATCACAATCTGTTACCACGCCACCCGTCTCATACATAATATTTACCAACATCGCAGCAAATACCTCTTTCCACTCATCGAACTTCTCATCAATGTATTTGTCGAGCTTGTACTGGTACGGCTTCTCCTTATCGCCTTGAATCGGATTCTCTGTGAAAAGTGCCTTGAAAGGAACCGCACGAATACGTCTCCAAGTTCCATGATCATTTGCCTTTACACCCATCAATGTGTTGCAAGTAACGACCAGCTTGAACTGAGGAATAAAGGAAATTGTCTGGGGCATGTATGGCGCACGACCTTGGAGCGGATCCTTACCACTCGTAAGCTGCTTCATCATACCTTCATTAATTACGTCACCCTTTGATGGCTCCTGCATGACTGCATAACGCTTACCCTTGAGTTGAACAATCTCCGGCGCAAGGCCACCGACCTTACCACGCTTATCTGTCACCAATGTTAGTGGAACATCGCCCTTATAATCACCAAGCACCTTGGCCAACAGGTCTACGAGTACTGATTTGCCGTTTGATCCAACACCAATATACATATTGAATGTCTGGTTTGCCGAAGTTCCACACAAGGTCGACGCCATATGTTGCCACATATACTGACATAGCTCTTTTTCTGGGAAAAGCTTATTCATAAAATCATGAATATCGTCCATCGTCTTTTGATGAATCGCCGGATTCAGAGGAATATAATCAATATTTGTACACATTGAAATGTTGTCCTCAGGCTGACCCTTACGGAATATCTTCTCCTTGAAATCAATCACTCCATTCTTAAAACACAACAAATACGGATTCGTATCCATCTTTGCCAAAAACGACCCATCATAGAAGAGTTCCTTCGCCTCCGTCATAATGTTCTTTTTATCGTTTGTGTTTGCGAGGCGCTGGCAGATATTCAAAATACGGATTGATCTTGGCTTTCCAACCTCCTCTGCTTGCGTCGGCTGAACTGGCTCAGAAATCGTACGACTTTCCTCTTGCACATCATCCGTTGTAATTGTATTCATCAAGCCAATCGTCTTCTGATTATAGAGATCACGAAGTTGTACTGAAATCGCCTTTCTCAGTGTCGTGCCTGAATCAATCTCTGACCACCTATTGTTCTTATACTGATACCAAATATTCGCCTTAACACTTACGCAAACAAATTCGTGTTTATAAAGCTGATACAATACGTTTGCCAAATCAAAATCGCCACACCCCGTTCGATCACTATCCTTTTTTGATGCACCCGACGACTTGATCGTCTGCTCCACGTAATAATCGATGGTGCGCCTTCGGACCCGCTCATACTCCTCCTTAGCATCCGTCTTTGCCCAGTGAATCAGCGATAGCTTTGTCAACCCACCATGTTTTCGGAGGTCGAATCCTGCCCATTTTTCACATAGCTCTCTCACACTACTATACTGAAAATTCTTGGCTTTTGCCGAGAACGCTAACCAAACAATCAGCAGCTTCGGACTCGTATTTTTCAAGACCCATCCTACTCGAATCCACTTACTGTAACTTCCGTCGCCATAATACGATTCTGGTAAAATATTCACGAATTCGTAGGTCGCCTTGAGTTCGTAGTCTAAATGTGATTCTGTGACACTATCCAAAAACTGGTTGAGAGCATAAGCCATCTCCTCTGCGTTCGAAATCCTTGATAGTGAGGAGGTATCCAAAACGAGATTCTGGAAGATGTTGGGTGCCGAGGTAATTTGATGTAGTTGATTTGATAATGGCGCTGCTTGCGTTCCTCCTTGCGTTCCGATACGATTCACTGTCTTAAATTGCTCACATCTTGCGATAAATTCGCTCTTCATAAACAGCGACAGATGATTTTCATATCTTACGGAAAGCTTTTCTATGTTGTCTTCCAAACTGAAATTCTTGACAGGAATCTCCTCACGCATAAATTCGCAGTCTGAATCATCAAATGTGACCTCGTAGACATGTGTCAACTGATAGCGCTCATGGTTTGGCTTCCTAGAACCATAAAGCTGCCAATTCACATGTCCCTTACTGATTCCCAAATCAAACACGTCCTCCCATGTATTCGTCTTTGGAAAATCCGACCACATTTCCTGCGCCCTCACCAACATTTTTTGACGCAAGAGTTGCTGCACAACATGGTCTGCCTGGATTCCAAAAATCATGTGAATGCCATCCTTGGTCTTATTTTCCTCCTTTAAACGATTCACACTCGGTTTCTCGAATACATAGACAGGAAACTTCGTATTCTCATCGAGCTGATACATCTTTTTGAATTCTTCTAAATATCCGTCGATAAGATCCTCTATGTGTTCTTTTGTATATTGCCGTTCATCCACTTCATAATCGTGTCGGAAATCAATATCTACTAAGATTGGGCCATTTCCATTCAACTGTTTTTCTGTCAAATATTCCTTCTTCTTTGGCACGATAACATCACGATAATATAGTTTTAGGAATGTCGAATATTCAGCCTGAGGAATATGATAAGAACCGCCATAAATATTGGATGTCTTATCTCCTATCCTGGTATTCGTAATTGTCTTATCCGATCCTTTTTGTATTGTATGTTTTGATAAAAAGTCGTTTACATCACGATAACTATTTTCGGTGGGTATGATCGACTCGGCTTTGGAATTCATAGATTCCGCACGTCTTGGATATATAACTGTTATATTTTTATCCTCTTTTCGAATAATCAATTTTTTACGGGCGGATGATTTATTACACCTTGTGATTGTTCAAAACGACAACAACGTTGGTGTAAATGATTACAAGGTAACGTTGACATTTTGAGTTGAAACGCCAAAATGTTGTATACTATTAACAATTTATGCTACTGTTTTTATTTGTTTTTTGTTAGGATCATTAAGAACATTAGGACCGTGGAAACACATCACTGCCGAAAGACGTTTCACTTGTTACCAATATACAGCGAGATCCATAGAAAATGTCTCGTTCTTTTAGGTAGTCGTTGATGGCATGATCTGTGCACTTTCGGAATCCGTATTTATTGAAATATTCCGACATGTTTTTGGCTCCACGTTTTGTCAAAATATATGCCAATGTGCATGGATTACATGTGTGATTTAACTTTACAACATATGGGTTTACGATTTTTTGGGCTATTTTTGCATCATCATTTTTAGAGTCTAGATTCCATGGTACAAAATCACTATACATTGCGTATTCATGCATACCTAAATTTACCATTTCTGCATCTTCTGGTAAATTATTCATAATGTTGTTTACGTAGTCGACGAAACCTGTCTTGAGTTTGGCATCATCTTGAAAGACAATGATATTGTCAAGACCGGTTTTAAGCATATTTTCTAAGATTGTAAAATGGCTCATTTGATTGCATATAACTGTGCTTCTGTAAGGATATTGTAAATAGTCTGCGTTTTTGAATAATTTGAGAGTTGTTTGAGGGAATTGGTGTGTCTTGCCATCAAATGCTTCAAACCGCTCAACCAAATTTTGGTCTATATTATGTTTCTGGCATTGAGTTAAAAAATGGGCCTTACGATCTGGGCGCCTAGCTAAGTTGATATAAAAAATCTGGTCGATTTTGTCAATTTTTTCCATACTTTTTAGGAATAAAAAAATGTATTTATATCTGTTTTTCTTCATGTTTATAGTCTAGAAACTGGATGCAATGGGTTTACTTGTCCATTTGGCCAATCGTCATATTTATGAGTTTTTGTATGCTTATTCACTGAGGCTCGATCATCCTCCTCGTCCTCTTCAGAACTATCCTCCTCGTCCTCTTCAGAACTATCCTCCTCTTCATAATAATGATTTGAGGATCCCTGATTATAACTTATGATACCAAACTTTGATGATGATTATGAATTATTATGGTTCAACAAATAGTTTTGTAATTCTATTTCCAAAAAACTCATCATTTAATAGTGTGGCTATTTCATCTCCCTCCATATCTTCAGAAGAATCTCCATAAAATGGATCTACCATTTTACCAGTAAGTTTAGAAAACATATAACTATATGATCCAAAATTGCACTTTATCATTTCATCTGCTGTATTTTCTGAAACCAAATTTTTAGTATCAATTTCAAATTTTACATATTCACCGCCATCCATATTATCATAGTTCGCCTTTGATATAAAGTTGGCGAATGAAGTTAGAGTTTTTTCATTACCTGTATATTGTATAAAATATACAAAAGATTCATTTTCTTTACTATTAAATTCATGCAATAAAACAAACTTCTTATCTACTCCTCCTGTTTGTACTTCCTCCTGCATTTTAAAATAATTTTAAACGTTTTGTAATAATTTCTTTTTAATCAAATTTTTTAATCAATTTTTTAATCATTTTTTTGATTTTTTATGCCAACAAAAATCGGCGTTTGAAATGAAAAAAGGTGTAATACTATCTATAAAAAAATTGAATCCATAAAACTGTTTAAACAAAATACAACATAGATATATACAAAACATGAAATTCTGCACCAAATGCGATAATATGTACTACATTGGCATCAATGCCACGGACGCAAATCAACTCACTTATTATTGTCGTAACTGCAAACACAAGGATGAAACTGTCACAGAAGAGGGCATTTGTGTGCTTGATACACAATTTAAGCAAGGTGAGCAAAAGTTTAACCATATCATCAATAAATATACGAAAATGGATCCAACACTTCCTCGTATTTACAACATGAAGTGCCCGAATGAGGAATGCAAGTCGAATTTAGCAAAAACAGTTCCGGAAATTATTTATATGCGTTATGATGATGCGAACTTGAAATACTTGTATATTTGCACGGAATGCGATACGACCTGGAAGACGAATGAGCAAGCGTAATTTTGATCTATATATGTTTCATTCCATATTTTTTATTGAATGAAAAAATTGAACAACAAAAGCCAAATCTATTTAGAAATATCCCCCACTATTTTATTATAACAATGGACCCCGATGAAGATTTTGAATCTGGCGCTGAGGAATCTGGTGCGAGCGATTCTGAGAATGAAGGCGATGTCCCGACAATAACTAAGAAAAAGGCTGCTATCCCCGCAGGAACAGTTGCGGATGATAGTGATGTTGAGCCAGATGATTCAGAAGCAGAAGATGATGACGATGTTAGTGACGCAGATGAAAACGGTAGTGATGTGGCTAGTGATATTGGTGAAGAAGCTGCGGATCTTTTGGATCCTGCTCGCCCATTTTCCGAGTTTGATAATGATTTTAGTGACGACGAAGATGAAGAAGAGGATGA
>Ga0114980_10001643_pt1 | contig 15966 bp, 17 predicted proteins | sample S_140806_EF_Meta_FD_87018 | JGI IMG/M metagenome (GOLD analysis project Ga0114980, IMG submission 87018) | Freshwater microbial communities from Lake Simoncouche, Canada to study carbon cycling - S_140806_EF_MetaG | ecosystem: Environmental > Aquatic > Freshwater > Lake | place: Lake...
GCATCAATAATTGTGGGGTTAAATCTTTAGTTCCGAGAATAAAGAGATGAAACAGAGCCAACCCAACCCCCAACCCACCCCTCCTAGTCAGAGCGCTAATACCAAATTTAGTAAAATAACCTCCTCGAACAATATCCACAATAACAATATCCAAAAAGTACCCAATGTATCCGCCCATGTTCAAGGCAATACCTATACTACCTCCAGTATGCCTGGTACAAGTTTTACTATCGGAGATTCCTCTTTGCGATCTTATCTAGAATTAAAAGAACTTCTAATTAATCTCGATCCCATTAAGGGTAAGGCAACCTACTCGCTCTCCACCTTTCTAAACGACAACTACCAAGTACCTTTTAATAAAGCGCTACTACTTGCAAGTGAACTATTGAAAGAAGAATCCGATTTAACCTCAGAGATCTTAGCCACCATACTATCCGACCAATACCAAGGCAGCTTAGCCTCGCTTCTAGCACTAAGTAGAAATCTAAGTAAAAATTAATCTGTGGCAAAATAATAAGAATTAACTTATTGCTTAATAAAGTTTTTTAAGCTATCAGCAGTGCTCTGGTCGCGGTGCGCTCTAGTATTTGCCAAATATTTCTTTGAGTCTTCAGAATTCATCTTACTCATTGATTCTCTGACATGATTTATGGCAATTACAGTATCTGTGTTGCCCTTCTCTACTATTACCCAGTCAGCCCCATTACCGTGGCAATATCTACCATCTTCCGCTGCTGCAATAACAATCTTAATAAGTTCAATCTGCTTACTGTTCAAAGCCATATTTTCTCCTTTTGTTACCCTTACTATTTGACGCAAATGTTAAAAATCTTATAAAAAATGTAAAAAAACTACCAATCGCAATTTTTACTTCTAATTACATCAGGTTCAACATAAATAAGTTTAATAGCAGGGTTACTAACTCTTATTTTCTTCTCAATGTTATTAATTAACTGAGATACCTCTTTCATAACCATTTTCTCATCAACTCCAATTTTTATGGCTAGTAAAATCTCCTCTGGAGCTAGATGTAAAGACCTCATATGTATTATGCTAATAACCTCTGGGAAACTTTTGATATTCTCTTTAATAAGTTTCTCCTCCACTACCCCTACTGATTCTCCGATTAGTAGGGATTTCATTTCAAACCCCAAAACTCCAGCCACAATAATTAAAAGCCCACCGATTAAAAATGTACCAATAGCGTCAAAGATCTCATTGCCAGTAATCAGAGTTAAAACTACACCGCTAAGGGCAAAAAATAAACCAAGCACAGCGGCTAAATCTTCGAGTAACAATACGGTTAATTCAGGATTTTTACTGAGACGAATAAAAGTACCCCAACTCTTTCCTCCTCGGGTTCTATTTGACTCTTTAACCGCAGAATTGAGAGAGAGATACTCCATGACAATAGCCACCAGTAAGATAGTTATAGCCACATAAGGATAAGTTAACTTATGGGGATGGTGCAACTTATTGATGGATTCATAGATAGCAAATAAACCACCCAAGAAGAAAATAGTTAGAGCCACTATAAAAGAGTAGAAGTATCTCTCTTGGCCGTAACCGAATTGATGAGTTCTACTCGCTCTACGTTTAGCTCTCTTATTGCCCAAGATTAAAAGCAACTGGTTTCCTGAGTCAGCTAAAGAGTGTACGGTTTCAGCTAGCATAGAGCTTGATCCAGTAATTAAAAAACCCAGAAACTTGGATATACTGATCACTAAGTTGGCAGTTAAAGCCATCATAATAGGTTTACGGCTAAGGGAAATTCTAAATCACACCCTTAAAGATAGGGTAAAACAATGCTACCCTACCTAAAGTAGCCAAAATCCTATAACTCACCATAACATTATTGTGCTAAAATCACTATTCCCCGCATCCCCGTAGAATTATTTTACCCCTAAGCATTCTAGAAGAAGTTGACATAAATCACAAAAAGTGCTATAATGGGCAGTATGAGAAAAAAACTGCTTAAATACCCTCTACTACAAATACTCGCTATCTTACTTAGGAAAGACCTAAGAGGTAAACTCCTAAGCGGGGATTGGGGCTACATCTACTTCACTCACCTCTCAAAATTCTCCAACAATAATAACTCTAAAGAAACGCTGATAGAGCTCTTGGGACCTGATGTAGGTAATGTCACCCACACTGGGCTCTGCGCTCCAGCATGCCAATGCTCAGATGCTCTAACTCTCAGGGCTATAACTCAAATATCTTAAATAAAAAGCAGTAGTTGCTTTCTTCGTAGAGCACTACTGCTTTGAAATTAATCTAATGTTATACATTGCTATTAAATTCATTTGCAATTAAAGCAATTAGACCAAATGTTAAAACTGGGACAGCTAACAAAAATATAATCGGGTACATTTTTTTCCTCTCTAATAATCTCTCTAACTATAAAAACAAAACATCTACTACTAATATTTCCCTAAACCGGCAGGGTATTACTACTACTACTACCAAATAAGAACTCGTTCCTCTTGGGCTAGATACATCTTATCCTCAGGAGAGACCGCAAAAGCCTCATGATAAGCCGCCAAGTTTCTTACAATCTGGTTGCAACGAAACTCACCAGGTGCGTGCGGATCTGTAGCGATATCATTCTTGATAGCCTCTAGGCGAACCTTCCCCTTCCATGCCTGAGCCCATCCCATAAAAAACCTTGCCGCTCCATTTAAACCCTCTACAACTATCTCTGGTCCCTCACCCTTTGCAAAAGTATAAGCTTTGTAGGCAATAGAAAGACCAGCTAAGTCACCAATATTTTCCCCCACAGTCAGTTCCCCATTAAGTTTCAACCCTGGCAAATCTGAAATACTTAGCGAATTGTATTGCTCAATTAATTTTGAAGTAAGTCTTTCAAAATTAACTCTATCCTCCTCTAACCACCAGCTGTTAAGATTACCCTCACCATCATATTTGGATCCCTGATCATCAAAGCCGTGACCAATCTCATGGCCTATAATAGCTCCAATAGCTCCGTAATTTACAGCGTCATCCCAGGAAGGATCAAAGAAAGGCGCCTGCAAAATCGCAGCAGGGAAAACAATCTCATTCATACTAGCCATATAGTAAGCATTGACTGTCTGAGGCGTAATATACCACTTACTGCGGTCCACTGGACGTGAACCCTCCAGCCAATCTCTCATAAATCCATACCTATTAACTCTCTCAATGATGGAGAATAAATCCATTCCACTCTCCAAAATAAGGGTAGAGTAATTCTCAAACTTCTCAGGCTTGCCCACCTTAGGGGTGAATTTAGCAAGTTTCTCCAAAGCCTTAATCTTAGTACCTTCACTCATCCACTCAAGCTCTTTGATACTAACTTCATAAGCCTTAATTAAATTAGCAATCATCTCATTCATCTTAACTACAGATTCCCTAGAGTAATGTCTATTAACATACTCCTGGCCGACAGCATCTCCAACGCATGCCTCTACAAACTCGATTGCCTCTTTCCATCTCTCCTCCATAACTAATACTCCATCAAGTTCGGTGGCAAAAAATCGAAAGTCCTCATCTTTAATAGCGGAATTTTGGTAAGAAGCAAGACCAGAGATTACTGACCAGCCCAGCCAACTCTTCAAAACCTCTATCCCTACAGTAGGTAGATAGCTACTCATTCCTGAAAAGAATGATGGTTGAGAAACCACGATCTCATCTTTCTCACTTAACTCAACCCCCAGGCCATTAAGGTACTGCTCCCAGTTGATCTCAGGGGCTAAAGTTCTCAGCTCTGCAAAACTCATTAAGTTATATGTTAACTCTTCTTCACGATCCCGGACCTGATCCCAGTGGAAGGATGCAATCATACTCTCAAACTCCACAACTTTTTCAGCCACTCCCTTAAAGCCTACCAAATTAAACATCTTCTCGATATGTAAAAGTAGGCCATTTTTTGCAGATTTAAACTCTTCCTCTCGGTAGTAGCGTTCATCCGGAAGTGAGATCCCACTCTGTGAGAAATGTGGAACCATGCGAGATGAGTTACCGGCATCAAATGAGTAGTAAAGAGAGAATAAAGAGTCAGCTTCGTAGAAAACAAGCTCACCCATTAAGTGATAAAATTCGTCATGGCTTGAGATACCCTCTACCCGTTGTAAAAGTTTATTAACTTGAGTTAAGCCCTCAGACTCTATTTTTTCCTCATCCATATAGGCGGAGTATAACCTCTTAATTAATAACTGGTTATGTGTTAACTTATCATCTTCTTGAGCAGTCAAAGATAAGATAATCTCCTTAATCTGACTCTCAACTTTCTCGCCTAGCTCATGAAAAGAACCCCAACCAGACTTCTCAGCCGGAATCTCGCAACTATCCAGCCATCTTCCATTAACAAACCTGAAGAGATCATCCCTCGGAGAGATGGAAAAGTCGACATTTGAGCTGGTAATTCCTAAGTGATCCATATCTAGATTGTGCCTATGAAGAACCCTCGCCCACTCACCTCCTTTTAAAGAGCGAGATGATCCTCTCTAAAACGCTTAACCTCGCCTCCTAAAAAGCCACCAATAGACCCCTAAAGCGTTATCAGCCTCTCAACCCTTGAAAAAGGTAAGAAAAAGTTGAAAAACTCTCATAGTGACCACGGAGCCAAAAACAAAAAGCAAGGTAGAGAAAGAAGTAAAAGCATGCCCCTTCAAAAATCGGGATATAATAAAAAAATGGAGAAAAACAATAACCACTATCACCCTCAAGCCGTCCTCTGGGATATGGAAGGAGTACTAGTTCAAACTGATCACCTCTAGAAAAATGGCTTTATAGAGAAGACAAAAGAGCAGGGTCACATCTGGAGAAGCGAAGATACGGGAAGTATCAAATAAAACTTATAAAAGCCTATACAGTAATGATAAGAGAAAGGAATTTAAATGCGTTGTAAATCATGCGGTGCAAAAATAGAGTATACCAGTAGCCAAGACGGGATTTATTGGTCCTGCCAAGATTGCGGCACGCCAACCAAAGAGGAAGTTTAAAGTAAGCTTTACTGCTTAACTAAAACCGGAGGATCAAAATTGTAAGCATTCCTATATATCACCCTACAATTTTCCATACTTATGGATGGAGTAACTCTACAAATACCATCATCAATCTCTTTACCCTTAAACCTAAAGTCCAGCGCCTCGGCATGGAGGAACCCTTCATAACAAAATAGATTCTCTTTGCAAGCACTAAGGTACTCTAGGCTATTTTTTTCTCCTGCATATCTATAACTTTGGTAAGCTACTACACCAATACCAAAGCGACACTCATCTGCATGCTCGAGATCCTTACATGCCGTTAGGTGGCCTCCTAGCCTACTCATATCGCCGCTGCTAAGATAATTGTAAATAAGTTCTTCACAAAAAATACTCTCAGTAAACTTGTCGCAGAGAGCTATCCCATCTTCTTTGATCAAATTATTTCTCTTTAACTCCATATCACCCTCTTTAGAGTAGAGAGTATTAGCAAAACTCATAAAAGCCCCTTTAGAGCAAGCATAACGAACCTTTGGATCTGTAAAATATTTGCAATCATTAATTGCCGATAGTAGTACTCCATTCTCAAAGTAAAAGAAAGAGTGGCCTGCTGAATGCAAGCAATTATCCAGCCATAAAGGATCATGTAATTTCTTGTCTACTCCTAAACAAACTTTATCAATAATATTTTCGAGCTCTATAATGCTCTCTACACTTCTACCAGCCTCTTCAGTTGCGCCGTGAATAAATCCCCCAGCGCAGATAGTGGCATTACTATCGGCAATTATTTCATCGAGAGTATATCCATATTTATAGTACTTAGCACCTAACTTATGCAACTCTCCATGGCATCCCTCCATCAAATTAAAGTCCTTCTCTTTATTGGCCTGGGCATAGGAACTCAATAACTTGGGTATCTTAGTGAGAGAGCTTTTCTCAAAAAGAGGGAAAGGTTTACTCTCAATACTTACCATAAAAAGGGTGAGAATTAATGAGGAAACCAGTAAGATTAAAAAGAAAAAGTATCTATGTCTAAAATTGGTGATTAGGAAAATGAAAAATATAGCAAAATAAAACCCCATGTTAGGGTAAATGACTCTCTTCTCTCCGATTAATTGATAAGAAATACTACCTTCTTGAGTGAAATTAAACTCTTGATGCTGATGAAAAAATATATTATTGTAAGAAATTTTAACTAGTAACTTATCACTCCCTAAGGGGAGAGCTTTACCGTTACCGAACTCTACTTTTTTAAATTCAAAACTTTCAGATGCAATCGAGCCTAACCCTTTGGAGCGTAAAATATTATTTTCATAAGAATAACCAGCACCAACCAGGGAAGCCAAGAGAAAAACGGAAATAAATAATAAGTTAACTATAACCAATACTCTCTTAAGAAACATAATATTTACTGTACAGCAATCTAGGTAAAAAAATATAAGCCCCCTAAGCAATCTAACAGTAAACACACTATCAATTAATCAATATGTAAGTATAGTTTAATGCCGCTAACAAGATATAGGTAACCATTATATAGATGGATAATGTAATTATTTTAAATGTAACCAATGAGCCTCTCCATATGGTTAATATTAACCATGCCATAAGAATGCTCCACCGTGGAATTGCGGTAATTGAGGAATCTGAGCCAGGGAGAAAATTTGGTCACCATCCCTACCCAAAAGTTCTTAAGTTAATAAGGTATGTGGTTACTAGCTGGAAATACAATAAACGTCCCATCTGGTCCAAACGTCGGGTTCTGGTGAGAGATAAAGCCCTCTGTGCCTACTGCAAATCCCCAGCCAATACGATAGACCACATCATCCCTGTAAGTAGAAGAGGCGAGAGTACCTGGCTAAATACAATTAGTAGTTGTAAGCCGTGTAACTCTAAAAAATCCTCCAAAACCCCCCAAGAAGCAGGTATGGAGCTACTGTTTAAACCATTCGTACCTACCTTTGAGCATGTAAACCGCATGCTAGCTGCAAAATACCTTTAATTAATTTAAGTATCATTGACAGCAAAAACTATTCTCCGACTCTAAAATAAGTGAGTAAAAAAATAGTAGCCTTAATAATCTTACTACCCCTACTCCTCCCTACTAAACTTACCTCTCATGGTGAAGCTGTAAGTATAACAAAAAATCTCCAAATGTTGGTTGTGAGAGATGGTCCAGTAAACAATTTGATGCGCCTCGCAGAGAATACCGGTTACAAAATTCCAGGGGATAAAAGCACTGACCGTTATATACAAAATGCCGATGCCTATGGTCTAGCTATGAGATACCTAGGCCAACCTCCACAAGAAGGTCTATATTTAAAGGTAAACCTCCCCTCCAAAGCATATAAAGCTGGGTTAAGATCTGGAGACATCTTATCTAATATAAGATTCAAACCAAACTGTAAATTCTCTCAAAAAAATATTCTACAAGACTGGTTCAATACCTATGCTTGCGAGAGCCAGGTAACGGTAAATCGGAGTAATAATTTTCTATCCTTACGCCTACCTGCTGGTTCTACTTTAGGGGCAAGCGGTAATAGAGTGCTAACTAACTATGCTCCCCCTACTTTGAAAGTCACAAACCAAGATACCGGTCTCTCAGGTGGTTTAGTGCTCTCTCTCTACTATTTAGATAAAGAGACCAAAGGCTCTCTCTTCTCGAAAGATAAAGTGGCCGGATCGGGTATGATTAATCCTGTAACTTTAGAGTTTAGCGCCATCTCTGAGCTCTCAAAAAAATACAACGCTGCGGTGGAGAGCAAAAGTACTATCTTGCTACTAGCAGATGATCAACCCTTAGCGGAAATTAGTAGTATCAAGCCAGAATCAAGCCTAACAATAAAGAAAATAAAAAATCTTGCCCAAGCTGTAAAAATCCTCTGTAGTCGCGGCGCCGATGACTATCTTTGTACTAAAAAAAAGTTAAACATTTAAAGAATTATTTTCAATAACTTGATAAGGGAATGGATATGGACTGTTAAAGAAGACCTTACTCTCAACAGGATTTAACTCCCTACTAGAACAGTAATTCTCCTTCATTAACTTAATGCAAGCTTGAATTTTATATATACTAAGATCGATAGGAAGCGAGAATTCAAAATCTTTTAAACTCTTCTTATCATTAGTGGGTAAAACCTTCGTAGTAACAACTTTACCACTCTTGTTAACAGTATATATAGTAGTTATAGTATTTTTCCAATCAACTTCTTTGAACTTAGAAGTCAAAAAAGGTTTAACCGTTCCCGAGATCACTCCTGAATTGGTATCCTTTACCTTAGGTAAATAACTAGTATCCTGATTAACATAATCTGGAAGAACGGTAAAAACTTGTTCAGCGGTGAGGGTGAAGCCCTGGGCTGTACAAAATCCAAAACTATTACATGCACTTATAGAAGCGACCTCATCTGTAAGCGGTAAAACAAACTCCCCGCTACTGTTAGTATTAACTACTCTAATTGCTTTACCAGAGCTATCTAAAGATTTAACAGTTGATCCTAAAGCTAAAACTGTAGCCCTGAGCTGCATCCCATTTGGCCGATAAAAAACCTTGCCCTTAGCCTGGTAATTGAGAATCTGGGCTAAATTACGCTTAGAGTAAATCTCTCCAGGAAGAGGTGGGACAAGCCAGTTCATATCAAAACCATTGTTATTAGGGGTCTTTAAAGCGGTGCCATCTAGATAACCTAAATTACTATTGTCTACACACTTATTAGCTGCATTACATTGCGTTAATCCGCCAAAATTTTTAGAGAATAAAGCGGTGAAAACCCCTTCACTATTAGCGTAGTATTTAGTGTATTTCCCGGAAACCTTATCCTTAATCTTTACATAAGCCCCAGGCTCAATATTAACAAACATACCATTTCTCAAACTTGTACCATCACTAACGCTATAAAGTAATCCACTCATAACCGTAGCATCTAGCAAGGTGTCAGGTTTCAACTTTAGATTTAATTCTACAATCTTTTTTGAACTATCTGCTGGATACTTACCCTTAAGAGAGAACTCATTACAGCGCTCTGAGGTACAAAAAGATAAAGTTACCGCTTTGCTAGAAAAAGGTATGGAGAAGTTACCGGAGAAAGAATCTTTCAATTCACTGTGCAAATCATTATCCTCAGAGTCGCTCTCAGTTAGGTAATACCAACCTCTATAAATCTTTCCATCAAAATCTCTTACCGTACCACTTAAAGTAAGTGGCCCAATCGCTTTAAAACTAATATTTTTATTAATCGTCGCAGCACCTGAATTAAGAGCCAAGGTAGAAGGGTCAAACTCAATGCATTCCATGCCCAGTTGACAGAAAGTTACTCGATTAGCAGTTGGGGGAACAGAGATCTCATATTTACTTCCAAACACATTCATGCCCTCAATTAAACCCGCCTCGCTGTAAACCTTTACCTCAGTCACGCCATATCCACCGGTGATTTTTTTATTAGGAGATAAGATGCTCCCAGTTATAATTCTCCCAGGAGTTGTACTGTAATTAAAGTCATAGCTATAAGTAAGAGGAAAATCTCCAATTTTCTTATTAATTAAAGCAACATCAAGATAAGAACAATGGGAAGAATTTGTATTGTAAGGCTTATCTCCTCTAGTGGAGTAACAAAAGCTTAAGACCTTCACATCACCAGGGACTCTTATTGAATAAGAACCATCCTCCCTACTTGATGCTCCCTCATAACCTGCATCAATACTAAAGTAGTGCTCACTAGGATCATTACTTGTTAGTAAACTGCCATTTAATAAAATATTACCAGTTAGCAGAAAGAATTGATTATCCTTAGTCAAACCAGCGTGAGCAGGTGAGAAACTTGATAGAGTAAGAGAGATAATTAGCGAAAAAAATGAGAGATTTAAAAATAGTTTATGTTTCATATACTATACTTTACATGCTATCGGAGAAAATCAACTCTATGGTGCAAGAATCAATACTAATAGAGAATAAATCCTGAAGTTAAGGCTAAGCAGGCTATTCTATTAAAGGTTGGGGGTTATACTATCAAAAGTTTTAATGGTAAAAAAGAAAAAGAGGCGTCCGAAGACGCCTCTTTTAGGGGTTAACCCCAAATAAAACAAGCAGCAAGTGCGAGTCCAACTCCCACAAACGCTCCGATAGGTCCAGGACCATCTAGATTTTCATTCATCCAGTCAGTTATAGAACCAAAAAAATCACCAATAGCTTCAAAAACAAACATTTTCAAACCTTTCGTAATTATATATAGTAGATAAATACTACTGTTATAGGTATATAGATAAATACAACATATATATATAACTAAACTCAGAGTATGCTCTAATAACCTAAAGTTTCTTTACTTAATCAGAGAAAAGAGAGCAATACAAGCATAAGAAATTAAATAACGAAAAGTAGGAAAATGAAGTTAAACGCCGAGATTCTAGTAAAAGCGGCAGGGAAGATCTGTAAAAATCTAAATCTCAACTCCTACGATTTAGCAAAATATCCAGATCTCAATCCTATTTTTTCCTTAAGCTCAAAGCAAATCTCAAAACAAGAATATGATTCTTTGTTAGAGTTTATACAATTTTACAAAAATCTAACCTCACTCCTACCCGGGCAAGAGCTACTCTGGCTCTCCTCCCCAAACGCTAAATTAAATCCCACTCCAAGAATGGTTATTACTAGAGGAGATCTAGAGTTGGTAAAAAGCTATCTAGCGAGCCAAGCATACTAGCATAAACCGAAAAAGTAAAATGCGGCCCTATATATATATATTGTTCATCACACCGTTAATCATAAAATCGTAAAAGAATATCTTGCCCCTCCTTAACTTCTCAGGATAATAGAGATATGAATAAACTTAACCGCACCCTTGCCCTAACACTTGGTATTACTATTATTGGCGTAGCCTCGGCTAACGCAGCAACCACCAGTAAACCTGTCGCCCCTAAACCAGGTAGTGTTCAAAATAACCCCGCTCCTGTTGCTACTAAGCCTCCAACAAAAGCTCAGATAGCCGCTGATACCGCTATGGTAGTATACGCCAACGATCTTACCCAGTATGTTGCTAACCATGGAGGAGAAAAAGCATCCAAAAATCCAACTATTAATGATATTATTGCAGCTATCAAGGGTCTACCAGTACCTAGTACTCTAACCCAGACTCAGACCGCTACCTCAATCTTTCTCTCTCCTAAAGCCTTTCCTCAAGATAAGTTGGAAATTGTAATAGTTAAAGGCTCGATCGCCTTCATGTCTAATGGCTTCAAAATGCCTACGCTTCCAGCACCAAAAGGAAGTAAAGCGCCCGTTACACCAGCCCCAAAGCCTAAAAAATAACAACTCCTCTCAACTCAACCCCCTATTCACAAATGGAGTAGGGGGTTGAACCATTTTAGGATAAAGAAATATAATAAAGCAGTGACATAACCCATTTCTCCTCACATTATATAGCATGGCTATACATCCAACCAACGCTCAGCCTTATTTGTTGGCTATGGGAAGCGAGGAGTTAAGATGAAAAAAGTAAAAATACTTCAAAATCAAACTGTAAGCCTGGGTATTCTCTTTCTACTTCGTACAACACTTGGCGTTATTGCTGGCTTAGTAGTACCTATATTGGTGATTAAAAGCATCGGTCTAGCTAAATATGGGGAGTTTATCTTCCTAAGTACTCTCAGCTTAGTCTTACTCATAATTTCAGAGCTAGGCATTAACGGTGTTTTCCTCCGTAATGCTCTACACCTTGAAAAAGAGCAGGCCAAAGAGTACCTCTGGAAAGCCTTTCTACTAAGGGTATTGACCTTTATTCCGTTTGCGCTGGTAAGTATTGTCGGCGTAGTAATCTTCAATCATTTTCACCCCCTACCAAACTTAGTAGCAAACCTTCTCTGGGTAATTCTCTCAACCTTCTTTCTAACTCTTCAAGGTATGTTCTATCTAACCAACTTGGGCCTAAGAAGAAATTACCCACAAATGGCTAGCGAATTTGCAAGTCGTTTAGTTTGGATACTGGGAGCTTACTTTGGAGCAAAATACTATGGAGTATCTGGTTTACTAGCGGTCACAACACTAGCAACCTTCCTCCAAGTTCTTATAGGGGGAGCAGGTTTAGTAAAATACTCTCTAACTAAAAATTATAACTTTAAAGAGATTTGGGATTCCTCTCGTCACTTTGGTGTTAATACCATATTAATGGGTTTACTAAATAAAGTAGATATTCTAGTAATTGGAATATTCTTTGGCGGAGCTAATACAGGGGCATATGGCTACGGGTCGAGGATCAGAGATTTTTTCATAGATTTTGTAGGAACCGCCACCTCAAGTTATTTTAAAAAATTCAAAAGCGAAGAACGGAATATGGTAGTGAAACTACAAAAAATATTAGCCTATCTAGCAGCGCTCCTCGGCTTTTTAGGCCTCCCCTTCGCTCTACTTGTAGGAAGTATTTTAAAAGAGCATAACCCTAGAGAGGTTATCCTCTCTATCACTTTCTTCTCTTTCTTAGGGGTGATAATAGTTTTAAATCAAAATATCCTCTGGGACTTAACAGCTAAAAATCTAGTAAAAGAGTTAAATCAAGCCACCCTCTACAACACCATAGCTAAAACTATTTTAATCATTCTAACGGGTTTCACTCTAGGATTTCCAGGCTTACTCCTAGGATTATTCTTTGCAGAGATACTCTATCTTCTCTCCTTAACTCAAATATTAAAAGATAAGCATAACTATGACTATCTGCTTGTATATCTTCCTTTAGCTCTTCTAACCCTCCCCTTACTTTTGGCTTATAAGTTTGGCTTACTCCCACTATTTGTAGCAACAGTAATAATACTGCTTATTCTCTATGCTTTGAGAGAGAGAATTAAAAGCTACTTCTAAAAAAATAAGAGCCCGGTTCAGGGGCTCTTATTTGTGATATTAAGTTTACACTTTAAACTCTGTTATAACTCTAGAGATTGAGTTATGAGAGACTTGGTAGTAGGAGGCAATCTGCTTAACAGAAAAACCTAATTGGTAGAGATTGATAATATTTTTAAGCCTAGCTTGGTATTTCTTAGTTAAATTACTTTGAAAATTACTCATTATTTCCTCTTACTAGTAGGAGAATGGTGACAATCTAATACCTTATATGCAAAAGAGAAATCTTAAATAGCCGCTAAATCTTGTCAGCAATATACCAGAGTTCCTGAACACCTTGGTAACCGTACTTTTCTTTGCTCTCGTTTAATAGTACTTTGAAAACAGGAAGGACTTTAGCAAAATCATTAGTAGGGGCAGGGAGAGTCATTCCATATGGGATCTCCTCATCAGATAGTTCTGGATGGAGATAGAAACCATTCTCAAAACAATGATCCCCCCTATGGTCAATGGGATATGTTTTTGGCACCTCTCCTTTTTTAATATAACGGTAACTTGCTGCATTCTCAAAGAAAGGGGTAAGAATTCCAAGAGTTTTAAGTTTCTCATATATCATAACCTCTTCCTTGGATCTTAGGTTGTCAGTATAAGAAAATGCATAAAATTCAAACATTAACTCGAAACTATTCCTGCTTAAAAAAGCATTGTTAATCTTAATTACTGAATGGTAGCACTTTCCAAACCAATTATATATGAATCCTTCCTCTAAATAAGATCTTATGCAAGCAAGACAATGATTATCTGTATTCGCCATCTCCTGTAATGTAATTGAGGTTAACTTATCACTCTTCTTAAGATTCCAAGAGTCCTCACCCCCCACCTCCTCGCACCGACTATTAGCATGAAGTACCCCTTGGGAGAGTACAGCAGACCATTTTCTCTCAAACTCAGTAGGTACCCAGTAAGATAAAGCATTAGCGATAGCAGTGAAGTATATCCTACTCTCATCGGGCATCTGTGGCATAATAATATAATTACATCCACCTATCTCAAAGCAAAAGTTATAAAAACAATTTTACCATCCCTCCGCTATCACTAAAAAACGAAAAGTGGCAGAACTTGCCCCTAGCAGGAAAGTAACCCTATGAAAGAAAAATCTAATCCCATAAATGAAGATATTTCTATTCATTACCAACCCCTTATCAACCCTACCGATCAAGAAACACTAACAAAAATTCTCTCTAACCCTGTAACCTTTCAATACCACACAGATTTAATGCTCGAAATGGAGTATGATCAAAGTTGGTCAACCCCAGTAATCAAGCCCTACACAAACCTCTCCATTGATCCAGCAACCTCAGCTCTTCACTACGCCCAATCAATCTTTGAAGGAATGAAGGTATACTCTCAACCCAACGGCATCTCATTATTTAGACCCCTAGAACATGCGAAAAGATTCAACCTATCAGCCGCTAGAATAGGGCTTCCCACCCTATCCACTTCAACTTTTCTAAAACTTATCACCGAGTTTACTATTAGCCAGAAAGAATGGGTCCCCAAAGGTAGGAATAACTCTCTCTACCTAAGACCCCTACTCTTCGCCACCTCACCAACTCTGAGGTTAGCCCCATCTACTCAAGCCAAGTTTCTACTCTTTGGCTCACCGGTCTCTAAGCTCTATAGTAAAAACTCAATCTCGGTTTATGTAGAAGATCAACTCTCTAGGGCCAGCAAAAACGGGACTGGATCTGTTAAATATAGTGGTAACTATGGGGGAAGTATGACAGCCGCTACTAACGCAGCCAAAGCCTCCTGTGATCAAGTGCTCTGGTTAGATGCCGCTAAACATAAGTACATTGAGGAGTTATCTGGAATGAATATATTCTTTGCGGAGAAATCTCAAAGTAAAACCTACCTAGTAACCCCTAAATTAAACTCAACAATCCTCTCCGGAATAACCCGTTCCAGTATCTTAATCTTAGCTAATGATTTAGGATATAAGGTTAAAGAGAGAGATGTAACCATCCAGGAGCTGATAAGTAAAATAAAATCAGGAATTATTACAGAGCTATTTGCCTGCGGCACTATGATAGAGGTCATGAACATCTCCTCCCTGCATTACAAAGGAGAGAATATAACATTAGCATCTAAGAAAAATAGTGTGACAAACTCACTGCAAAACTATCTAGCAAATATCAAACATGGAAAAATAACTGATAAACATAACTTCAACTACCCTCTCTAATTACTTATGATCCTTGCAGGTAAATTTACCGAAAAACTGCTCATCTTTCTTCATGACCCTATTTCGGTAAGTGGTGCAGGTTGAGCAATAAATAAAACCAATTTTGATCCCCCTTGCCTCCCAATCATCAACTAAATCAAAGTTAACCGTCCTACCCTTAAATCCATCCTCAATACTCATAAGTACCTCCCAAGAAGAAACAGTGAGCAGTATATCACCCCGGCGCCATATACCTTAAAAAAAATTAAAAATATAACTCTTAAAAGAAAGTAGCATGTAAAATTTAAGCCATGAGTGACAATCTAAAACCAGTAGGTAAAGTATAAAATATGGATAACTTCTTTAAACTCCCAGCAGTAGCAAACGTACTAAGTAAGTCCAAAAATACTCTATGGTTAGGAAGTAACCCCAACTCTGGGTATGAAAACCTAAAGCTCTACTCCAGCAACCTCTACCGAGCCCCAGCTGAGAAACATGGTAAGTACTCGGTAGTGGTTAGTAGCCAATCTCTGGATACTCTTTCTTACGCTTTTGATGCCTATCTCGATGAAGCTGTTAGATTATTAAAGAAAACCGGCCATCTTATCCTAAACTTCAAAGAGACAGATGTTGTAAATTTAATCAACGTAAAAAGCCTCTTGGGAAGATCCATCCTCTCCCATTTCAAGGTAATAGAACAGCAGAAATCAACAGATGGAAGTATCTATCTCTTACTTAGCGTGACTAGAATTAACTTTGCTTCGTATAAGGATAAGTCTTGGAGCTTCATAGTATTAACTAATGGAACTCGACCTACTCAGCTACAAAATTTCATTAACTCTGTTCAGGAGATAAACCCTAAAGCAGAAATACTGGTAGTAGGTGGGGATAAAGAACCTAAAGGTACAACCCTAGTAAATTACGACTCTAGTAAATTAGCCGACATCGCCGCCAAA
>Ga0114980_10001645_pt1 | contig 15952 bp, 14 predicted proteins | sample S_140806_EF_Meta_FD_87018 | JGI IMG/M metagenome (GOLD analysis project Ga0114980, IMG submission 87018) | Freshwater microbial communities from Lake Simoncouche, Canada to study carbon cycling - S_140806_EF_MetaG | ecosystem: Environmental > Aquatic > Freshwater > Lake | place: Lake...
GCCTGAAGGCTGGGATGAAAACCCAGATCGCTTGCAGCAAAAGGATTTAGATGCTCGCTGGACAAAAAAGAACGGCATCAGTTACTACGGTTACAAGAACAGCATCTGCATCGATGTCGATCATGGATTCATCCGCCGATATGCTGTCACTCCTGCCAATATCCACGATAGCCAGATGCTTCCACGCCTGCTGGATCCAGAAAATGAACATGACTATGTCTGGGCAGACTCAGCGTATTCCGGTGAATGCTTTGAGAATCTTCTGAATCTCGGTGGCTTCGAAAGCCTGATCCACGAAAAAAGCGCTCGCAATCATCCGCTTAGCGACGCAGCCAAGGAATTGAATCGTGTCAAGTCGTCAATCAGAGCTTGTGTGGAGCATGTCTTTGGCGGCATGACCATGTCCATGGGTGGAAAGCTGACACGAAAGATTGGGCTAGAAAGGAACGAGGCTTGGTGGGGCCTCAAGAACCTGACATTCAACTTCCTTCGTTATCTCCAGCGCTCTTGTCACACAGCAGTGGTTGCATGAATCCTGAGGAGGACCAACTAAAGTTTAAGCAATCTTGTCAATAGTCGATATAGCATTTTTCTTCTCTGCCGCCTCTTTGGCGGCTTCTTCATGTCTACAAAGCTTCTGCGATTTGCTGATTATTCGAGGTGCCCTATAGTTTGTTGGTAGGATGGGCGATTGTTCGTTTGACTCCCTTTCGTGTAGGAAATCTACTAAGCATGTTGTGCGTAAAGGTTCTGGTACAGCATGAAGATTTGATTAAACAGGATGTGGAATCCAGCTTCCTTGGTAGTAGTTGCTTACTTCTACTGGATATTCATGCAGTTCTCCATTGACGCTCGTTTCAAGGAGTTTCCTCACGTACGAATTTCAGTGAAGGATACATGTGGCCCTTCGTCCCAAGTAAAGCCTCCTATGGGATGGCTGTAAATGTGCCCCCCAACATGAGATTTTTGTTCAAAAATAAGACAATTTTGATGACCAATGTGATAGGAGCAACTTAGTCCGGCTAGGCCAGCTCCTAGGATTGTTGTTTTAGTCATTTTTTTTGAATCTGTAAATTAGGGAATTAATAGTATATGCGGCAGGATGAGATTTACTTGTGGTAATCTGTTATTTGAATTTTGTTTGTTGATAGAGATTTTAAAGGGCAAATGGTTTACTTGCTGACGTCCCCTATCCTTTACCTCCTCTGTTATTCGCATGGGTCTGCTGATTAGGAGTCGTGTTTGCATCCTTGAGAGATGGATGGTTTAAATGCCCTGTATATAATGTTGCTTTGATATTGTCTGGAAACATGAATCAGATTGCTAATTTTCGAAATGATGCTGGGACTCCAGCGGCGGGGGATTTCGTCAGTAGCCTGGGTATTCAGGACGAAACGACGTCTTCAGAGCTTTATTGCCTGCCCGCTTTGGCGATGATCGTGCGTCACGATCTTGATGCTGGCGTTTCTATGACGGTGGCTGCATCACTTGGCGCAGCCATGACCTCGGAGCAGACCTCATTAACGGTTTGGAAAAAGCGCTTGAGATAATCTGGCATTAGGAGATATTTTAGTGTGTGAAATACCGACACCGAGAAGGGAACGCCACTGCTGACTATACCCATATAGAAAGATCTGAGTACTCTATGCTCTTTAAGGCGTTTCTCCTGAGATGCGGTACTCATGGGGTTGCTGTTATCCACATGCAAAATCAGCGGCTGTTCTTTCTCCCGGATTATCCGATCCTTGGGGCAGTCACTGGTCACGAGATCGACGGTGATCGGAGGGTCTTCTCGTTTTGTCACGATTCAGTATATGATTTTAGGGATCTAGTCATGAGCCTCTAAATAAAGTTGAATTTAGAGCCTATTCACTGTGATGGGCGCGAAAGGAGATTCCAATTTTTGGTTAATACATAGGTGTGGGATGGGACGGTGATTGTTTTGCATGGCGGCTGGACTTGCCTCTTCCGTTTGGCCTGATCATTGGCTTCTAATATTTGATAAAAGACGATCTTGCAAGGTTCCATTGGAGCGCAGGTTGGTAGCACGTAGTTAGATTTCGTTGTGCTCTTTATCCTTGCAGCGGTGATGAACATGATGATAATAGTCTTTATTGCGATCAGGTCCGTTCTCCTCACCCACGATCGACACTTGTAGCCCTGCAGGGTGGACAGGCCGTCGCTCTTTGGCTTGTCAACTTGCAGGGCTGTTCACCTGGTCATCTGCGGACATCGTGAATTCTGAGCGTCATGCGCTGATCAGTGGGCTGGCTCATTCCCAACTGTCATTTCCCATTGGGGATGCATTTTTAAGGGCATTCAGAAAGGCCCCCGGCTCCGCAAGGGTCTTGGCATTGGGGCGCCGTTTTTGTTGGAGTGGTTCGAACTCCCACTGATTATTCTCTTTGTGCTGCTGCGCGGGAGACAGGCGTTTCTCACGGGATGACTTACTCGATTTAATTGGGTTCAGCCACGTGATTGACAGTACGAGCGTGAGCTAGCCGGCGGGGCCTCAAGGTTCTTGTCTCTGACTGGTTGATAGGTACCACTTTCGCCTTTAATTGCGAGGCCTTACCCACTATGGAGAGGTTGATCTTTTCGTTGTCCAGACTTGGCTGGGAAATCTTTACCATGCTTTGGCGCCTAGCCTAATTTATTCCTTGGGTGATATATGATTAATTTCTTTGCAGAGGTCTTGGCCAAGTCGAACTAACTGTATAGAAGAATTTGCCGGTTTCATTGGGCCCCGCCCCTTGGTAGTTAAAGTGGACGACAGAAGGAGGGATTGTCTTCTCTCGCCTGCGAGGGAGCGGGTGGGAGGGGGAGATTGTATTCAAAGCATACCATTTGGATTGTGGCTTGGGGGATTGCGGCTCGTTTTTTTGTTTAATGCCGGCACTTGCCTGAAGATTTTGCGTCGGAGGAATTTGTCAATTTAATTTATTTTTAAGGTGAGATGGTTTGGGCCTGCAACGTATCTCATGACTTCTGCGTCTCTATAGGTGACTTGGCCGGTTAGTAGCTCTCCGCTGGCGTCCCAATGCTTCCACCAATGCTCTGCGAAGGCACGAATGGTGCAGGATTTTCCACTTGTAAGATTAAAAACCGTAGTCATTGAATTTAAATCATTCTCGCGTTCGGCTCGGCTCAAAAATGCTTGTGCAACTTCCTCCACAGGTAGGAAATCACGTATTTGTTCCCCTGCAGTCATTTGGAAATCTTCCCCAGATAAGGCAGCACGTCGAAGAGAGGGCCAAAAGCGAGTTTCTGGCTCACCTTCTCCGAACACATGAAACACTCTGAGGATTTCCAAAGAAAGCTTGTTCTCTTCAGCCCATTGAAGCAGCGCAATCGAGGCTGCAGCCTTTGAGGCTGCATAACTGTTGGTAGGTTCTAAGGGCGCATCAGTGGGTATTTCGGTATAACGCTCACCGCTTTTGCCGTATTCGAAGCAGCTGCCTGCCACGATAAAGCGCTGAATCCCGGCCAGCCGTGCCTTTTCAAAAAGGTCTAGTACCGCGATAAGATTCCATTGCAAGCAATTGGCAAGAGTGTCGTATGGTACGTTGCCTGTATGAGCAGCGAGATGAACTAGGACGTTGCATCCCTCAAGCTCACTTGCAGGAACTTGATCCATAGGCAGATCTAGCCACAAAGGCTGATGTTCAAGTTTAATGCGCGGCATGCTTGCAGGGCTGCGACGCAACGCAATGATGTTGTGACCAGCAGCAAGGGCTTGGTTAAGAAAGTGTGAACCGATAAAGCCTGTTCCACCAGTGAGGAAAATTTTCACTTTAATGTCTGGATCAGTGGGTGGCGGCTATCTCTGTCGGAGAGAATTGGTTTCTGGATTGGCCAGTGAAAATCTATTGAAGACCAAAGTACTCCTCGATCAAGGGGAGGGCAGTGGACGGTTGAGGTGAAGTACAGCATCCAGCTGTCGTCATCAAGGGCCAAGAAGCCGTGGGCATAGCCCTTTCCGACAAGTAAGGCAGTGCTGGTGTGTTCCGATAGTTCAATGGAAAATGGCTTGTTAAAGTTTTCGCTCTCAGGTCGTATATCCACAACTACATCAAGAACACGACCCTTGGGGCACGCGACAATTTTGCTGTGGCTCGCTTCACCTATTTGAAAATGCATTCCCCGAACAACTCCTGTTTTGGAGCGCGTGAGAAATGACTCGGCTGGGGTGAACTCGATTCCCTGCTCTAGCAAGGCATCGGAATGAAACAACTTAGTGAACTCGCCGCGGCTATCTGGATAATGTGGACATTCAATCGCATAGACACCGGGAAGCGGTTGATCGATAATCTTGAGCTCAGCCATCGTTTTTGGCCACTACAAACGTCTGGATTACGCCGATCTCGGTAGCCAACATCTCAGCCGTAAGCCCTGGATAGGTTCCCAAAAACAGCGTGGTATTCATAATCACATCGGAATCGGCTAACTCACCCACCTGGCGCAGGGCTTCGGGACGATCGTGCTTGAGTTGGACAAAAGCCGGCTGGCGCATCAGATTGCCCCCGAACAACATGCGGTTGCCGATCGCGTTGTCATCGAGCTTGCGGGCGAGGTCGGTGCGGCTGAAGGGTGCATCGGGACGCACAGCAATTTTGAAGCCAAACCAGGAGCAGTCGGTGCGGCAACCGGTGTCATCCCAGCTGAACCCGTTTTCGGCATCCCAGCCGGTTGCATGGGTGGGTAAGGCGAATTCCAGGACGTTCTCATGGTCGGCAAGCCCGCGCCTGAGCGTGTCCCAGTTGCGTTTGCGCGCTTCGATGAACTCCGGCAAGCGGCGGAGTTGCACCCGGCCGATGGCGGCCTGGGGATCCAGCGGTTTGAGGTTGAAGCCCAGGTGGCTATAGGTGTATTTGTGGTCGTAGCCCTCAGGGAGTTCTCCCAGCTGCCAGCCAAAGCGCTTGTTGCAGGTGTTATCGATGCCGCTGGGGCACCAGCAGTCGCGGCCCCAGTCGCGAAAACTCTCGGCGATCACCTTGAGTTTCTGGTCGTTCACGATATTGACCGCTCCCCCTTCCCCCATGGTGAGGTGGTGGGGCGGGTAGAAGCTTTGGGTGCTGATATCTCCCCAGGTGCCGGTCCAGCGCACCACCCGATCGGGGCCTTCATCGAGGCCGGGGCTGTTCTCACGGAAGCCCAGGCTCTCGGCCAGGGCGCGTGGCATGGAGTAACTACAGCCCAGGGCATCGCAGTTGTCTTCCACCAGCCAGAGGTTGTGTTGGCGGCAGAAGGCCAGGGTGACCGCCAGATCGAAGGGGTTGCCGAGGGCGTGGGCCATCATCACGGCTTTGGTTTTGCCCGGGCTGTAGGCGGCCTCCAGCTGATCGCAACGGGCGTTGCCCGTGATCGGATCCGCATCGATGAACACCGGCACCGCGCCCACCTGCACGATCGGCGCCACCGTGGTGGGGAAGCCCGCCGCCACCGTGATCACCTCATCGCCGGGCTTGAGGCGCCGGGTGTCGGGCAGCTTGGGCGAGGTGAGCGCCGAGATGGCCACCAGGTTGGCGCTGGAACCGGAATTCACCAGCAGGCTGTGGCGGACTCCAAGGAAGGCGGCCAGCTCCTGTTGGAACGCTTCTCCCTCCTTGCCCAGGGTGAGCCAGAAATCAAGCGTGGCCCCCACCGCGGCCTCCACTTCGTCTTCCGTGAACACCCGCCCGGCATAGGGGATAGTGGTGCCCGGCTGCCAGGGCTGCCGATCGGCATCGGCGGCAGGCCGGAAGGGGGCATGCACCTGGCGGGAGTATTCGCGGGTGAGGCGGAGGATCTCCTGCCTCAGGGCTGAGGGATCAGACATGGCTGGGGGTTGAGACATCAGGAGGACAAGCCCTGGTAGGCATGGAGATCAGCGAGGCAACATTCCAGAGGGCTGCCCCCCTCGTGCACCGCGCGGTACCAGCCCACGGTGCGTTCGATTGTGGTGGCGTAATTCCAGCGGGGCTGCCAGTTGAGGCGGTGATGGGCTTTATCGATCTGGAGATGCAACAGGCCAGCTTCATGGGGCGCGGCTGGATCACTCTGATCCACCCACGCACCGGGCCAATGCTGGAGCATGGTGTGCACCAGATCGCGCACGGGACGATTGCTCTCCAGCTGGGGGCCAAAGTTGAAGGCCTCGCAGGGGGGCTCGGGATCGTTGGACAGCGCTTCCGCCAGCCGCAGATAACCGCCCAGGGGTTCGAGCACGTGTTGCCAGGGGCGCGTAGCGCTTGGATTGCGCACGGCGATGGGCTCGCCTGCGGCGAGGGCACGCATGGCATCGGGCACGATGCGATCGGCGGCCCAGTCGCCACCACCAATCACGTTGCCGGCGCGTGCGGTGGCAATGAGAAGGTGGGGTGTTTGGTGGGGCGCCGTGCCACAGAAGCTGGAACGCCAGCTGGCAATCGCGATTTCGGCCGCAGCCTTGCTGGCGCTGTAGGGATCGTGGCCGCCCAGTCGGTCGGGCTCGCGATAGCCGTAGGCCCACTCGCGGTTTTCGTATACCTTGTCGGTGGTGATCATGACCACCGCGCATGGGTGGCTTAATCGCTTCAACGCCTCCAGCAGTTGCAGAGATCCCATCACATTGGTGGCCCAGGTGCCCATCGGATCGGCGTAGCTGCGCCGTACTAGGGGCTGGGCGGCGAGATGGAGTACCACCTCGGGCTGACACTGCTCCACCACGGCCACCAGAGCTTCTCCGTCTGCCAAGTCAGCAATGTGGTGAATCCACTCTTCACCAGGGGGCTTGGCGGCGGAGAGAACTCGGAACAGGTTGGGCTCGGGCTCTGGTTCGAGAGCCGTAGCCCACACACGGGCACCCAGCTGCTGGAGCCACAGCAGCAGCCAGCTTCCCTTGAAACCGGTATGACCGGTGAGGAGCACGCGGCGGCCTTGCCAGAAGTTGAGATCAAGCATCACCACACCTTCCAAGGGGCCCGGCCTTGGCTCCAGAGCTCCTCCAGCAGTTGGCGATCGCGCAAGGTGTCCATAGGTTGCCAGAAGCCGTTGTGGTGAAAGGCTGTTAGCTGTCCGTCGGCGGCTAATCCCTTGAGAGGCTCTTGCTCCCAAATAGTAGAAGCACCTTCAATCCTGCTGATCACTTCGGGCTCAAGCACGAAAAAGCCACCGTTGATCCAGCCACCATCACCCTGGGGCTTTTCCTGAAACCCCCTTACGTCATCGGCCTCTCCGAACTGCAGGGCCCCGTAGCGGCCAGGTGGCTGCACCGCTGTGACTGTGGCTAGCCGCCCATGGCTGCGGTGATGCTCAATCAGAGCTTTGACGTCCACATCCGCCACGCCGTCGCCATAGGTAAAGCAAAATGAATCGTCGCCCACGTAGTCGCGCACATGGCGGAGGCGGCCGCCAGTCATTGTCGCCTCCCCAGTATCCACGAGAGTGACCTCCCAGGGCTCAGCTTTCTTGTGATGTACCTCCATGGTGTTGTGCTTCATGTGAAAAGTCACATCACTCATGTGCAGGAAGTAGTTGGCAAAGTACTCCTTAATCACATAGCCTTTATATCCACAGCAGATGACGAACTCGTTGATGCCATGTGAGCTAAAGATCTTGAGAATATGCCAGAGAATTGGTTTGCCCCCGATCTCAACCATTGGTTTTGGTTTAAGGTGGGTTTCTTCGCTGATGCGGGTGCCTAGGCCCCCAGCAAGGATTACTGCTTTCATGAGCTGATTAGATGGGGTCTTGTGCCGCCAGGCGTTGGAAGCCGGCATTAGTGGCTTCCAGCTCTTGGTAGGTGCCGATTGCGCTAATGTGGCCTTTTTCCATTACTATAATTCGATCACAATTGCGAACAGTAGTTAGTCGATGAGCTATGATTATAATAGTTAGATTCCGATCCAGGTCTTCAATGGCTTCCATTACCTCTGCTTCTGTGCGATTGTCTAACGCGCTCGTGGCTTCGTCAAGAATTAGTAGTTCGGCTTGCTTGTATAGGGCGCGTGCGATGCCTATGCGTTGCCGTTGCCCTCCACTCAGTCTAACCCCCCGTTCTCCTACCATAGTGGAGTAGCCTTCTGGGCTGGTCTCGATCACATCTGCTATACGTGCTTGCTCTGCGCAGATGCGAACACGATGATGATTAATCTGGTTTTCGGGAACACCAAATGCTATGTTTGAGGCGAAGCTTGCATCGCTTAGATAAATTTGCTGAGGGACATGGGCAACTCTGGATTGCCAATAAAAAACAAATGATGGATCTATGTGCAGATTTAAGCCATGGGTAAGTACGCTGCCCTGAGTAGGCATTAGTAGACCAAGGATAAGATCACTGCATGTACTTTTCCCGCTTCCGGTGCTGCCAACAAAAGCCACCCGTTCGCCGGATAATATAGACAAGTCAAGATCCTCTAAAATATATGGCCCCTTGGGATTGTAGCGGAAGCTAATTTTTTGGAGCTGTATCAGTGGTTTAGATGAGTGTTTGGTAAAATAATCTTGATTATATTTACTTATTGAATGAACGCTATTCTTGTTAATGGTTAAGAATGGTTTTATTCGATTTAGGGAGGCTTGATTGGCTTGGAGGCCACTTATTCCATTGAAGCATTGTTGTAGTGGTTGCAACAGTCTATAGGCTCCTAATGCTAGGGTTCCGAGTAATGGTAATTGCTTTTCAATTCCTTGGCCAGATAGGGCTAGATGAATAGATAATGCTACTATCAGAATTATGGAAAACCCTTCGATTAGATAACGAGGTACTTGCGCTTTTGTGTTAATTGAAGCGCCTGCTAGACGAAAAAGGAGATTTTTATTTCGGAAGGCATCTAAAAAGAACTTTTGAGTGGAATCTAAAAGAACATCTCTGATCCCTCCAAGTGCTTCTTGAGCTACCTGTAGACTGCCCTGATAGTTTTCTGTTAGTTGAATTCCGTCTGCCCTTAGTGCACCGCGAGTAAACTGAAATACGGCTATGTAAAATCCAGTAAGGATTAGAGCTAATGTTATCATGATGCTGGGTGATATGGCAATTAAGGATCCTCCTAGAAGTATTACAATCGCGAAGTTTACTATCACTACTAGAAGGCCTTGGACACTTGCTGAGACTTGGTCGACATCCTTTGTAAGATATCCCATAGTTGTGCTGCTGTTGTGATTTAGGTGCCACGAGTAGGGAAGTTTCAAGACAGAGCTGAATATCTTTTCTCCCAAGTCGCTACTTATAAGCGCTGCAAGTTTCAGTTGAACTCTAATTGTGAAAACTCGTAGTAATGTACTTGCGGTTGCTGCCACAATGAACCCGCTTCCCAGGGCAAGCAGTAAGTATTGAATGGGAACTGATCCAACGAACAATGTTCCTATTGGTCCGATAGCTTCTAATGCTTGTTGTGGATTGGATAGCAGTTTAAGGAAGGGCAGAAGTGCGCCTAGGTTGGCTACTTCTCCGATTGCCGCTCCGATGCTTAAAAGCTGTAAGGCAAGCAGCTGGCGGCGGCGCTTAGGGCTTAGAGCATCCCAAAGAGGTTTAAGCGACTTCAGCTTTAAGAAAAATAAGATTTTTGACATTATTTTGGAAATATTTTTATTCTTTGTCTTCGAGCCAGTTGAGAATTTTTTTAGTTCCTTTTTTGACGGACGACTCTTTCTTTTTGGATTTCATTGATTTGTCGACGTCGGCATAGTGATTGTAGCCATAGCCATAGCCATAGCCATAGCCATAGCCATAGCCATAGCCATAGCCATATCCCCCCCCTTGCTTGGCCAGGCTCGCCTTGGCGGGTTGGTTGGCTAGGACGCCAAGCACATCCACCCCGGTATTGCCGATGCGATGCAAGGCCTGTTTCGGCAGTTCGCGGTTCACCCGCTCCAGTCCAACCACGAACACCAGACCATCCAGATGCTCGCTCAGAAGCACCGGATCGCTGAGGGTGAAGGCTGGCGGTGTGTCGAACAACACCAGGTCATAGTCTGCGAGCTGCCGGATTACGTTTACGACCTCGGCGCAGCGCTCGGAACTCAGCAGCATTGCCGCATCTGGGGGTTTGGGACCGGCACTTAGCAGATGGAGATTGGACTGAAGAGGCTGGATTACTTCGGCGATTCGAATCGCCGGATCGCTGATCAGGCTTGAGAAGCCCAGGGTGTTATCCCCGCCCACGTAAGTGTGCAGCATCGGCCGGCGCATGTCTGCATCCACCAGCAGCACTCTCTGGCCAAGGTCTGCCAGCGTTTGGGCAAACAGGGCCGCAGTGGTGCTTTTGCCCTCTCCTTGAGTGGCGGAGGTGACTGCCACAAGGCGCACCGCTTTGTCCGCCCTCAGCATCCTGAAATTGGTGAACACGTTTCGGAGGGATTCCTTCAGGGCAAAGCGCTCGCCGCTCTCCAGTTCCGCCACCGTTTCGCTCACCGTGCGGGCTTCGCGGCCGGGCAGATAGGGAACCACTCCCAGCAGCGGCATTGCCAAGGAATCCTGCACCTCCTTGGGCCGGTGGAAGACATGGTCGAATCGATCACGCAGCAGGGCGACGCCCACACCGGCCAGGCCCCCCAGTATCAGGCTGAGGGCAAGGTTGCGAGGCACGCTTGGCTTCACCGGGCTCGTCCCGAACTGCGGTGGGTCAATCACCTTCCAGGGAACGGTGCGTTGGGCTACCTGCAGACGGAAATTTTCCCGGGCTTGGATGTACGAGGTGAGGTTGGTTCTTGCGACGTCCAGTTGTTGCTGGAGTGCATCATATTTTTTGATCAGTTGGGGATTGCTTGCAAAATCTTGATTGAGGGCAGTGAGCTGACGGCTGATTTCTGCTTGTTCGCCACGGTTTTGGGTGAGCCCCGCATTGACGGCATCCTGTTCTTTTTGCTGGAGCAAGGGTTTAAGGCGATCCCGCTTAGAGCGCAGTTCCTGCACTTGCGGGCTGGCCGCTTTGAAATTGGCCTCCGCCTGGGCCAGGTCTTTCTCCACCGTGGTGAGATCGCTCAACAGCTGGCTGAAGGCTCCCCCCGCCAGGGCTGAATCACCTTTCCCTGAGCCCTCTTGAAACTCTTTGGCACTGAGCTGACCTCGATTCACCGCTTGGGCCAGACCGATGAGCTTGGCCTGATCTTGCTGCAGGCTATCGAGTTTCTCCGTCAGGGCTGCCTTTTGGGTTTGGAGAGCTGTGGCCTGCTGCAGTGGCTCGACAAAGCTGTTGCGCTGGCGGAAATTGGAGAGCTGTTGTTGCAGTTGGTTGACTCGTCGCTGCAGTTCGGGGGCTTGCTGGTCCAGGAAGGCCAGGCCCTGGGTGAGCCGCTCTTGGCGCTGCTGCAGGGAGTAGCGCAGGTAGGTCTGGCTGAGACTTTGAAGAATCGCAGCCCCTTGCTCCGGATTACGCCACTGTAAGCTTACTTGAAGCACTCCGTTTTCATCGCCAAATCCACTTTTTACAGCCGATTTTAAGGGAGTAACGGTGATCTTGCTTGCCAGGGCATATTCATTAACGCCTTGGCTTTCGGCCAAGGGGGTGATCAACAGTGGGCTAGTCAGCACCTGGATCAGGGTGCCGGTATTGGTGCGACCGGAGGGGCTCATGGCGAGATCCTGCAGGCTGCTGGCGCCATCGGCTTTGCCACCGCTGTCGTCCTGATTGATCGGATCTTTGACGAGTAGCTGGAAGCTGCCTTGGTAGGTGGGTTTGAATACCCGTTGATAGGCTGTGATCCCGGCTCCCAGCAGCAGCCCAAGGGCGGCAATCGTAAGCGCCAGTCGACGACGTCGGCTCAGGGCCGCCAGGAGCTCCTGGAGGTTGATTTCATCTCCATCCCCGCTAGGGCCTGAATCAGGCATGTGCTGCACGCCACGTCCTGCCAAGTTGTTGGCGGTCGCGTTGGCGCCGTGGGTGGTAGGGGGGGTGATCATACCTCTAATGATACTGCATTGATCAGTTGTGATGTAATTGGTTTTTGTTCTTTTTAATCATTGCCAGAATCTAAAGTTTCCAGAATGGGTTATGATTTTGATCGCACCATTGGTGTTGATGGGATGCCGGGCGCGAGCTGAGCTCGAGCGCCATGCGGCATCATCTTCGACCTTATCAGGTTTTGATTTTTTTCACAACTGTCCTTTGACTTGGTTTTTGGGATGAGTGTTGTTGTCACAGCTCAGCATCAATAATGAGGACGCTAAGACTCATCGTAGATTCACTTCCTCTGATGCTGTTGTTCTGATTCAGGGGAGGCACCGCTTTGGCCTCCTCCGAATCTGGCCTGAGCCTCAGGCGGCGGCGGCGAAGTTAGCAGCCACGAACTCCCAGTTCACCAGCTTGTCCAGGAAGGTGCTGATGTAATCAGGACGGCGATTCTGGTAGTCCAGGTAGTAGGCGTGCTCCCAGACATCCATGGTGAGCAGGGCAGTTTGACCGTGGGCCAGTGGCAGATCGGCATTCGCGGTTTTGGTCACCTTCAGGGTGCCATCTTCAAGCACCAGCCAGGCCCAGCCGCTGCCGAATTGGGTGGCGCCGGCGGCCTTGAATTGCTCAACAAAAGCCTCAAAGCTGCCGAAATCGGCGTTGATCTTCTCGGCTAGAGCGCCGCTGGGGGTACCGCCGCCCTCGGGCTTCAGGCATTGCCAGTAGAAGCTGTGATTCCACACCTGGGCGGCGTTGTTGAATACCCCCGCCTTGCTGGCATCGCCAGCGATGGCCAGGATTGTCTCTTCAAGGCTCTTGCTCTCCAGTTCCGAGCCCGCCACCAGGTTGTTCAGGTTGGTGACGTAGGCGTTGTGGTGCTTGCCATGGTGGAATTCCAGGGTAGAGCGGGAGATGTGCGGCTCAAGTGCATCGAGGGCGTAAGGCAGAGCGGGCAGCTGGTGCGCCATGGGTGTTGCTGGGGATTGGGGAGAAAACCAGACGAGCCTGGGTTGGCCCAGGCATCCTAAGGATTGCTTCACATTTGTGAGCAGCTTAGCTTCCAACTCCCAGCAGTTCCACCTCGAACACCAAGGTGGCGTTGGGGGGGATCACGCCGCCGGCGCCACGCTCGCCATAGGCCAGATCGGGTGGGATCACCAGTTTGCGCTTGCCACCCACCTTCATGCCCGCCACCCCCTCGTCCCAGCCCTTGATCACTCGTCCACCGCCAAGAGGGAAGCTGAAGGGACCTCGGCCATAGCTGGCGTCGAATTCGCGACCATCCAGCAGGGTGCCGCGATAGTGCACCTCGACAACCTTTCCGTTCACAGCTTCAGCGCCCGTACCGACCACCAGGTCGGTGATGCGAAGGCCACTGTCTGTGGTCCGCTCCTTGGGAGCCACGATCTCGCCGCCCAAGGAGGCGGCATTGCTGAGGTTGGTGGTGTCGAGAGCCATGGCGAAGAGGGTGGGGTTGGGGTCGTCGGGATCCAGTTCCAGGGGGGCGCTCACCGCCAGCGCCATCATCGGAACAGTTCCGATCTCGGGGGCCGTCACCCGCGCCAACGAAGTTCTCGCTATGGCGTCCACACTGGCGGGGGCCACAGGGGTTGCCGTGACTGGGGAGGGGGCCACCAACTGGCTGACCAGGGCCACCAGCAGGCAAGTGACGCACACCGCGGTGCTGATCAGGATCTCGCGCATCACGGGGCCACCGCAGTGAAGAGATTGTGGCAGCAGCCGTGAGCGCCCTGAGTGTTGCGGTGCGGCTTCGGCACTGGTCCGCAGCCCCGGTTGGCGTGGTCGTTGAGGCTGGCGGTTCAGTCGAGAGGGTCCTGTTGGCGCTGCCGCAGGCTCTGCTCGAGCCGGTCGATGCGGCCGCGCAATTCATCCAGCTCCCGCTGGCGGGCCAGGCCCAGGTCTTGCAGCAGCTGGTCGCGGTTGCGCTCCAGTTGGCGCTCCGCCTGCTCCTCCAACCCGGGCGAATCGCCCCGCAGCGCCTTGAGAACATCGTCTACAAGGGCTGAGGCGTGGCTGGGATCGAGCTTGCCGCTGCGCACCCATTCCTGGCTCACGTACCGCAGCCGATCGGCCACCAGCGAGGTGGTGCCGAGGCCGCGCAGCAGCAGCATCTGCAGAGGGTTGCCCTGGTCCATGGTGGGAGGCATCGGATGGAGCCATTAGTGGCCGTGCTCTGGCAGCTTGACGCTTCCTTGTGAGGACGGCCATGGGGAAGAACCGTCGCCCTGGCCTCCTGCCCTCCCTGGCCCTGGCCGCCGTTGCCGGCCTGCTGGCAGGCCTTGCCCTGCCGCCCCTGGGGCTGCCGCCCCTGCTCTGGCTTGCCCTGGCTCTGCTCTGGGCCCAGTCCGGTTCTCCGCACCCCTGGCGCGGTGGCGCCCTCTGGGGGGCGGCGGCGGTGCTGGTGAGCCATCGCTGGCTGCTCTGGCTTCACCCGCTCGACTGGATTGGCGTGCCCGGCCCCCTCAGCCTGCCGATTTGCCTCGCCCTGTGGCTGCTGATCGGCGGCTTGGCGGGTCTCCTGGTGGCCGCCTGGGTGGCTCTGGCGCGGCGGCTCAATCCCGCCCTGCCGGCCACGGCCCTGCTGCTGGCGGCCCTCTGGGGCCTGGCGGAGGTGGCTCTTGCTCGGGGGCCTTTGTTCTGGATTGGCCTCGGCGTGGCTCCCCTGCCGGCCGATCGGCCCCTGGCCGGTTTGGCGGCCCTCGGCGGCGCCGGTGCCCTGGCCGCCCTGCAATTGCTCCTGGGCTGGGGGATCTGGCGTGCCTGGGTGGATCCATTGGCGCGCGGCCGCCTCCTGCTCGGATTGGCCCTGTTGGTGTTGGTCACGCACCTGGCTGGGGCGGCCGCCCTGGCGGCGGTGCGGCCTGGGACCGGCAGGCTGGAGCGGTTGGTGGTGTTGCAGCCCGCCATCCCCACCCGCCACAAGTTTGAGGCGGCGCGCCAGCGCCAGTTGCTCGGGCGGTTGCTCGACGCCCAGCGCCAGGCCGCCAGCGCCGCCGCCGTCAGCCTGCTGTTGCCGGAGGGGGCCCTGGCCCTTGGCCAGCCCCTGCCGGAGCCCCCGGAGCTGGAGGTGCTCAGCGGCGGCTTCCGCCAGGAGGACACCGGCACGCGCGCCAGCTTGCTGCGCTTTGCTCCCGGTGATCGCGATCCGGTGGGCTGGCTGGACAAGCACCGCCTGGTGCCCCTGGGGGAATGGGTGCCGCTGGCGGGGCTGGCCCGCTGGAGTGGTCTTTCCGCCGTGGGCGGCCTCGAGCCAGGCCCCAGTTCGCGGCTGCTGGAGCGGCCCGCCGGCGCCATTGGTGTGGCGATCTGTTACGAATTGTCCGATGGCGCTTCCCTGGCCGCCGCCAGCCGCGCCGGCGCCCTCTGGCTGCTCGCCAGCGCCAACCTCGACCCCTACCCGCCCCTGCTCCAGCACCAGTTCAGTGCCCTGGCCCAGCTCCGGGCGATTGAAACCGGCCGCTGGCTGGTGAGCGCCGCCAACACCGGCCCCAGCCTGGTGATCGACCCCGCGGGGCGGCGGGTGGCCTCCCTGCCGGCCGGTCGCAGTGCCGTGGCGGCGGTGGAACTGCGTCAGCGCTCCACCCTCACCCCTTACGACCGTTGGGGGGACTCGCCCCTGGTGCTGCTGGCGGCCGGGGCTGCCCTGGCCCGCTGGCGCCGGAGTGGAGCCAAGGGGGATTGGAACCGCTGACCCCCTGGGTTCGGCGTCTGCCCGAACAGATCAAGGGCCATCTCCGTGATGGTGCTGCCCTGCGGCGTTTCAACCTCACGGTCGTGATGGCAAAAGCTCCGTGGACAGAGTGTCAGAAACTCGTGTAGCCTTCTGACAAACCAGGACACAACAGGATCGATCCAGTCGTCATGGCCGTTCCGAGGAAGAAGGCTGTTCCGAGCGAGAAGACTGTTCCGAGCGAGAAGACCGTGCTGAGCGAGCAGATCCTTGAAGCGGCAGGCAAGTGCCCTGAGGGATTCCTGCTGGCTGCCAAGCAGTTCCTGGCGCTGGGCAAGCGCGATGCGGTGGACCAGGCCCTGCGGCGCCTGGCGGCCCGGGGCAAGCTCGTGAAGATCACCCGCGGCCGTTA
>Ga0114980_10001647_pt1 | contig 15948 bp, 9 predicted proteins | sample S_140806_EF_Meta_FD_87018 | JGI IMG/M metagenome (GOLD analysis project Ga0114980, IMG submission 87018) | Freshwater microbial communities from Lake Simoncouche, Canada to study carbon cycling - S_140806_EF_MetaG | ecosystem: Environmental > Aquatic > Freshwater > Lake | place: Lake...
AAATTTTTCGTATCGCCGCGGGCAAGTCAACAGAATACCGCAAGCGTGGCGGTCTTACTCAAGCAAGTCCTGCATCAACCCGAGCTCGCAATCGATCTCGTCGGGGCGGATGCCCTCGCGCTCGAGGAGCGTGCGCAGCGCATCGCGAAGGCGCGTTGCGACCACGCGGTTCACATGCGACGCGTTCGCGAGCGTGATTCCCGTCACCTTGCACGCGTCGGCGTACCCGAGCCCCTGCACCGAATGCAGCCGAAACAGCTCCCACCACGCGCTCTTGCCGTCGGCGTCGAACTCGCTGCGCACGCGGTCATGCGCCTCGACCATCGTGCGCATCGCCCACGCGCGCTCGAGCGCGAGGAGCGCCCCGGTCTCGGCGTTGGCCGCGACGCGCGCGAGGATGTCGGGGTCGACGGCGCCGAGCGTGCTGCGGCGGCGCGACTCCGTCATCGCGCGGTTGCGCGTGTGGGTGATGAGGCCGTTCACGAGCCAACGCCGCAACGCGAGGCCGCTCGTGCTCCATCGCGCGAGGTACGCGGGTTCGGTGAGCCGCGCGGCGAAGAAGTCGTTCACGAGCTCGGTGGGATCACCGAGCACGCGAAGGCTCGAAGCGCGCACATATGCACAGAGCGGCTCGAAGTAGCGCGACATGACATGGTCGCGCGCGGCGAGCGGGTTCGTCTCGACCTGGGTGAGCAGCCAGGTCGAGTGCGTGGTGGGGAAGAGGTCGGACATGGTGTGGATGCGCGCCGCGGGTCAGTGGCAGGCGCCCCAGGCGTTGAGCACCTCGGCGAGATCGGAGCCGTTCACGATGCCGTCATGGTTGATGTCGCTGCGTGGCTGCTTCCCGCCTGCAGTTCCCCAGTTGTTGAGGACGGCCGCGAGGTCGACGCCGTTCACCGCGCCCGACTGGTCGACGTCCGCGCGGCAGGGATCACACGAGCCACCGTTCTCGCAGCAGTCGGGGATGTTGTTGTGGTTCGCGTCGGCAAGCGTGCCGTCGCGAATCTGTCCATAGTCGACGATGCCGTCGTTGTTGCAGTCGGCGTCCCATTCCACGATCGATGGCTGTGGCGCTTGATCGCCATTACCGTTCGTCGAGGTGTCATCCCAAGCGCCCTCGTGACCGGGATATGTCCGGATGAGAACGAATCGAACGTCCGACCCACAGCACCCGTTGGGTTCGCCTGCATCAAAGTTCGAGTAACTCCATTGCTCGCCAGTCGACCAAGTCCATGCTCCGCTGGACGCACGGACGCCGCTCGTCCAATGAGCAACCGGCGCACTGAATGGACCATAGGGATAGTGTTGATTCACCAGGAAGGAGTTCTCTGCGGCGCTTCCAATGCTCACGAGATGACCACCTTCCAACGCCGCGGCAGCAACCGCATCGGGTTGACTTCTCAGAGAAGCGCGTTCCGCATACCAATGCCCATTCCCTCCCTCGGAAACCGGCCACTGCACCGCCGTCTGCGCCATCGCGCCTGACGCCACTGCGAACGACGAAGCCGCCACCACCGCCATCGACTGGAGAGAACGCATCCGGGACTCCTCTTGCGACCATTGGTCTTGCTGAGGCGCGGGCAAGACAGAACCCGCGCGTGCGAAGAGGAATGCCCTCACCCCCGTCCCGTGGGGAAATCCCACGATCTGCTCGGAAAACACCGCCGTCGCGACGCACGCCGCCGCGAGCGCCGCGCACGCAAACCGCTGCGAGTACGCGGCTTCGCGCGCGACGGCGACCGTGCGCGCCGCGCGCAACATCGCCGCGAGTTCGCGGCGCGTGACCGTCACTCCGCCTTCCACACCAACCCGCCGGTCACCTGCTTCGACTTGCGCGAGGCGATGAAGAACCCGACACCCGCCGCGATCATCGTGATCGAGAGCAGCATCGGCAGCGTGAGGAACCCGAGCGCGATGACAGGCGAGTCGGCCTCGCGGAACTGCTCGGTCGCGAACCGCAGCGAGCCGTAGCCCGCGAGGAACACGCCCGCGATCACACCCGCGCGGCGCGGCGCGAGCCATGCGAGCGACATCAGAGTGAGCAGCGCCGGACCTTCAGCAAACGCCTGAAAGAACTGGCTCGGGTAGTACGCCGTCAGCACCGGCGTGATCGCGTCCATCACCTGCGCGTGCGCGGACGACGCGTGGTCGTACGCCGTCCCGATCACCCACTCCATGAACTGCGCGTTGTTGCCGCGCACGGTTCCTGGCGCGAGCGGCCGCAGCGCCTCGATGCGCGACGGGATCTGCGTGAACAGCTCGAGCTCGTGCGGGAACTTGACGCTCCACCACGGCGGGTTCGCCTGCATCGACTCGGGGAGCGCGCGGCCCCAGAGCTCGCCGTTGACCCAGTTCGCGAGGCGGCCGAACATCAGGCCCCACGGGACGACGAACGCGACGGCGTCGGCGATCACGAGGAACGGGATCTTCTCGCGGCGCGCGAAGAGCGTGACCGCGATGGCCACGCCGATCACGCCGCCGTGGCTCGCCATGCCGCCCTTGTGGATCTCGAGGATTCCCCAGAACGGGAACTCACCGGTGAACTTCGTGAAGAGATGCGGCTCGTAGAACACGCAGTGCCCGAGGCGGCCGCCGACGATCACGCCGATCACGCAGCTGGTGACAAGGTCGCCGATCTGCACGACGGTCATCGGGATGCGGCCGGACTTCGCGAGCCAGCGCAGGATCAGCCACCCGAGGACGAATCCGCACATGTACGCGGTGCCGTACCAGCGCGGACCGACGCCGGGCGCGATCTCAAACACGAACGGATCGAGCGTGTGCACGAGCGATTCGGCGAGCGTGGCGATGGGCGGAAGCATGGGGGCGGATGCTACGGGATCGCGGGTACGCTACGGCATGGCCCTCGAAGGACTCCCCGAATTCGCGAAGACGAGCCGCCCCGGCGAGCTCACGCCGTACATCAAGAAGCTGCTCGTCGGCAGCGCGCTGAGCGAGGCTGAATCGCACGCGGCGTTCTCGGAGATGGCGACGGGCGAGTCGCATCATGCGGAGATGGGCGCGTTTCTCGCGCTGCTCGCCACGCGCATGCCGACGGTCGACGAGATGGTCGGTGCGGCGCGCGTGATGCGTGAGCGCGTCGAGCGCGTGCCGTGCAAGACGGACGCGAGCGGCGTGGTCGACACCGCGGGCACGGGCGGCGCGCCGAAGACGTTCAACGTTTCCACGCTCGCGGCGGTCGTCGCCGCGGCGGCAGGTGCGAAGGTCGCCAAGCACGGCAATCGCTCGCGCACGGGCCGCGGCTCGGCGGAGGTGATGGAGGTGCTCGGCATCAACGTCAACGCGACGCCCGCGCAGCAGGCGCGCTGCCTCGACGAGACGGGCATCTGCTTCTGCTTTGCGATCCACCACCATCCTGCGGCGCGGCATGTGATGCCGGTGCGCAAGGCGCTGGGGTTCCCGACGATCTTCAACCTGCTCGGGCCGCTCACCAATCCGGCGGGCGCGGGGCGCCAAGTGATGGGCGTGTACGCGGGGCATTTCGTGCGGCCGATCGCGGAGTCGCTGCTGCGGCTCGGTTCGACGCACGCGATGGTGCTCCACTCGGACGACGGGCTCGACGAGATCTCGATCGCAGCGCCGACGCGCGTGGTCGAGGTGCGCGACGGCAAGACGCGCGAATGGACGATCGATCCTCGTGCGCTCGGACTTGAGCGTGCGGATTCGGTGGCGCTGGCGCCGCATTCGCTCGAGGAGGCGGCGTCGATCTTCATCAACGTCCTCAGCGGCGAGGAGCGCGGGCCGCGGCGCGCGATGGTGCTCGTGAACGCGGCGGCGGCGCTGATGGTCGCGGGCGTCGTGACCTCGATCGAGGACGGCATCGGCGCGGCGGCAGACGCGATCGACTTCGGTCGCGGACTGGCGACGCTCGAGGGATTGCGCGCGACGTCGAACGCGCAGTGAGAGCATCGTGAGATCTCCGTAAAACACGCGCGCCTTCGATGGCGCGCGTTTTTCACATGTAGATTCGCCGCGCGAGACGCGGGGTGATTCCACATGCAAGCAGGGGACGAGACAACTCCAGCCGCGGAGGGCGGTCGCACGCCCACGTTGCGCGAACGGGCGGAAGCGTGCAATCCGCAACCGCTCGTGCCGATCGCGACGTGCGTCGTGGCGGTGTTCGTGTGGATCGGCGCGGCATGCGCGGATGGGAGTGCGTACGCGTGCGTGGCGCGGGCGGCGTGTGCGGCGCCGATGGCGTGGGCGATGTTGTTCGGCGCGGCGGCGGCGGGAAGCGGGGCGATGGCACTCGTTGTCGTGCGCGCTCCGCAACGTGACGCGCCGCGATGGCCGTGGTGCGCCCTCGCGTTGCTTGCGATGGCGGCGGGGTTGCTTGGCGCGGGATTGCGGTTGGCGCAGGTGACGGGAGACGCGCGCGTGCCGCGGTTTGTCGCGGCGGGTTCGCGCGCGCATGGCGATGCGGACAGCGGCGCGCTCGTCGTCGTCGAGGGCACGGTCGCAAGCAGCTGCACGACGGTTGGATTCGCGACGGACATCCTCGCGCGCTACTTTCGCAAGGCGCCGTCGCATCGATGTCTGCTGCGCGATGTGTGCTTTGTCGGCGACGACGGCGTGCGCATCGCGGTGGACGATGACGCGGGGGCCGCGTGCTTTCTCAGCGTGTCGATCTCCGGCGCGCGACCGGAGTGGCATGTCGGTCAGCGTCTGCGCTGCGTCGGGCGGTTTCATGCAATCGCACGCGCGACGAATCCCGGCGGCGGCGACTTCGCCGAGGTTGCCGCGCGGCGGCATCTCGTGGGCACGCTCGCTCTCGACTCGGAAACACTCGCGAGCGAAGTCGCAGGCTGGCAATCGCCGACGCCGATCGCCGATGCAGTCGCACGCGCGCGTGAAGCGTTGCGCGCGCGTCTCCGCGACGGCCTCATGTCAGGCTTGCCCGACGACGACCCGGACGCCGTCGGACCGATGCTCGTCGCGCTCGTCCTCGGCGATGTCGAAGAGGGCTATCGCGCGGTCGAGAATTCGTTCCGCGCAGTTGGGCTCTCGCACATCCTCGCGATCTCGGGGTTCAACCTCGCGGTGCTCGGGTGGATCGTGGCGATGGTCGCGGGGCTCGTGTTTCGCGATGAGCGCTGGCGTGCGGCGCCTGTCGCGCTCGCGGCGATTGCCGCGTTGTGGCTCATGGCGCCGGCGGCGAGCGCGGTGCGTTCGGCGCTCATGGCCGCCGTCGGCGCGAGCGGTCGCACGCTCGGCCGCGAGTGGAACAGCGATGCGATCATCTCGCTCGCCGCCATTGCGATGATCGTCGACGACGCGTCGTGCGCAGACGATCCAGGCTTTCAGCTCAGCTTCGGTTGCGTGATCGCGCTGCGCTACCTCGCGCCGCACATCCGCGCACGCTGGCTCGCGTGGATGCCCGACGAAGGCGGGCGCAATCTCGGATCCGCATGGGTCGCATTCGCTGGGCAAATGGCGGCGGGCGCGCTGGCGGCCGGACTCGCGGCATTCATCGCGAGTCTGCCGGTGGTGCTCGTGCGATTCGGCTCGGTGCAACCGTTCGGCACGCTGCTCACATTTGCGTGCACGCCGCTGTCGACGGCGACGCTTGTGGTCGCGTATCCGAAGGCGATCGTCGGCGCGATGTGGCCGCCGCTGGTCGCGCCGCTTGGGTGCGTCGTGTGGTTGTTCGCGTGGCTGCAGATCAAGCTCGTCGAGTGGTCGATCGGCGTGTGCGGACCAGCGGTGTCTGGCGAGCCGACGCCGTTGTGGGTCGGTTGCGCGATGTTCGTGGCGATCGCGGTCGCGTTTGTTCCGCCGATGCGTGCGGTGCGGATCGCGGGGTGGTGCGCGCTGATTGCTGTCATCGGGTGCGTGTGCGTGCAACGCGCGCGGCCGAACACCGTGCGCTTCGAGACGACGATGTTCGCGGTCGGCGACGGCGCGGCGCATGTCGTGCGCGCGGACGACGCGGTCGTGGTGTTCGACGCTGGCTCGAGCTCGAACGGCGGGATCGCGGGGCGCATGCTGCTGCCGTGGATCAACACTGCGGGCGGGCGCGTGGATGCGGTGTTCATCTCGCACGCGACGCTCGATCGCTGCAGCGCGGTCGCGGATTTGGTTCGGTACGCGCGCGTCGGCGCGATCGTGGTACATCCGTCGTTTCTCGAGAGCGGTGAGCGCATGCCAGCGGTGCGCCACCTCCTCGCCGAGGCTGCAGAGGCGGGCGTGCCGGTGCGCACGGTCGTCGCAGGCGATCGACTGGAGTTTGGCGCGATCGCGTGCACCGTGCTGTGGCCCGCGCGCGATGTCCGCGTGAAATCCGATGGCGATCGATCGCTGGTCGTGCGGGTCGATCATGCGACGAGTGGCGCACGGGTGCTGTTCGCGGGGGACATCGATGCGGTGGCGACGGCGAAGCTCGCGTCCGACGCGCGACGCGGGGCGGTTGATCTCGTGACCGACGTCGCCGAGATGCCGCATCGCGGTTCATGGCGCGAGAGTGCGGTCGACTATCTCACGCGCGCGGAACCGTCGCTTGTGCTGCAGTCAACGTCGCGGCGGCGCTTCGACGACGATCGCTTTGGCGGAAAGCTCCCGCGCGAGAGCGTGCGCCTGGTCACGTGTCGCGATGGCTGCATGCGCGTGCGGCTTGACGACGACGGCTCGATGCACGTTGCAGTGTTCGATCCGGAATGCGCGGGTTCTTGGCGGCCGGCGGGTTGCTTTGTCCCGCGCGCGGTTTCAGCGACGCGCGCCGATGATGCACGCGCGCTCGAGCTGCACGCGGTCGCCGATGATGCCGTTTCCGCCGTCGGTCACCGTGAGCTCGATCGACTTCGCGTCGGCGGCGTTCGCGCGGACAGCGATCGAGACGCGGCGATGCTCGGCGTCGAGCAGCACGCGCTCGCTGCGCGTCTTTCCGAATGCGATCTGCACCTCGACGCGCGCATCGGTGGGCGCGGGTTCGGCGAGCACGAGATCGGTGCTGAGCACAAGCTCATCGCCGGTCGGCCGAAGCGCGTCGGGAATGTCGAAGCGCGCGACGATCGGTCCCGCGAGCTCGACCTCTGCGAGTCCGAGCAGCGCGCGGGCGGGCGTTCCGACGCGCGACGCCGTGCTGGCGCCGTAGTGGAACAGTCCCTCGGGCACGCTCAGCTTGGGCGCGCCGAGCCTGGCGAGCGGAACCATGCGGCTCGGATCGAGGATGCCCGCGAGCGGATCCGCCGCGAGGTTGTCGGTGGTTCGCGTGGCGCGCACCTTGAGGAGCAGCGGATCGGCGAGCGCGAAGCTCCAGCCTGCGGACGCGTCGTAGCGAAGATCGCGGCCGGCGACGATCGAGCCGTCGATCGTCCACATGCGCGCGCCGTCGAGCGACGGTTGCGCGTCACTGCGCGCGAACGCGATCGCGGCAATGCGCTCGATGGGGATGCGGCGGGTCTTCGGTTGCTCGGTGGGCGGCTTGACTGCAGGCTTCGCATCACTGGGCTTCGCTGCGCCCGCAGCGCCTTCGTCCTCACCGAGTGCAGCGGTTGCGTCGAGCGGTTCGAACAGCACGTCCGACCCGATCTTCTCGACAAAGCCTGTCGCGATATCGCCGTTCGCAAACAGAATCGCGTCGCCATCGGCGCGACGCTCGAGCGTGCGCGCGGCGCGAAAGCGGATGGTCGCCGCGTTGTCGATCGCAAGCGGGATCGCGCCGATCCAGCGATGTTCCCATGTCATCGCATCGATGCCGGGGCGCAGCGTGCCTGGGAGCAGCTGGCCGTTCTGCGTCTCGAGCATGCCGTAGGAGATCGGCGACGGCGCCTCGAGGCTGACGGTCGCATCGGGATTGGTCGGCGCGAGCGGACGCTGCGCGAGGAACGCGATCACACGATCGTTTGCGACCGTGCGCTCGGCTCCGTTCGGAGTGTCGGAGATGTGCCACGCGCGCTCATCGACCGAACGCAGCGTCGCGCCGGTCCAACGGCCGTCGACATCGAGGATGCGCACCGACACGACCGAGCCGGCGGCGAGCATCGGCGCACATGCGAGCGCAGCGGCGGTCGCCCGCAGGATGCTGCCGATGGTGGCTGTGGTCAATCGTGTCATCCGCGTCTTGGTCATGGTTCGATCGCGCGTTCAGCGCTGGAAGATCGGAAGGTAGCGCTTCGGCATCTGAAGCACGATGAGCGCCATCGCGGTTCCGTAGGCGTCGCCCGCCTGTGCGTCGGACCACGAACCGTCGGGGTTCTGGCGCGCGAGCAGCTCCTCGCGGATCGCCGGCCACCAGGTGCGCCAGCGGTCGCCGCCCGCGAGGTACATCGCCTGCACCGCGTAGTAGTGACCGTAGTAGTAGTGGGGTTGGATGAACGCAGCGCCCATCGGCCCGCCGTTCACGCCGCGCGGGAACGCGCTCTGCTTGAGGTAGTCGAGGCCCTTGTCGATGTTCTCGCCTTCGTACACGCCGGCGTAGAAGAGACTCGCGATGCCGGCTGCAGTGCGCGGCCACGCAGAGCCACCTGCGTCGCGCATGTAGCGGAACCCGCCATCGGGATTCTGGCACTCGCGCACGTACTTGATCGCGTCATCGATGGTGGTCTTGGGCACCTTGATGCCCGCGTTGCGCGCGCTGCGCATGGCCATGATCTGGCAGATCGTCACCGAGATGTCGGCGTCGTTCGGCACGGGGTTGTAGCGCCAGCCGCCTTCCTCGTTCTGACTCGCGACGATCAGCTGGACGGCGCGGACCAGCGCGTCGCGCACACGGTCGTCCTCGGAGTTCATGCCGTAGACCTCGCCGAGAAACAGCGTCGCGAAGCCGTGGCCGTACATCGGACCGTGCGTCTCGTCGGACACAAGCAGACCGGTCTCACTCGCATGCGCGATCACGAAGTCGAGCGCCTTCTGCACGCTCTCACCGAAGTCGCCGCGACCGGGGAGATTTCCATCGGCCATCAAGGCGATGCCGCACAGCGACGACACGCCGATGTGCTCGCCGTAGCGGCCTTGGCCGAACGAGCCGTCAGGCTTCTGCTGCCGACGGAGGTATTCGAAGCCGCGACGAACCGCGTCCTCGAGCTTGGGCGTGATCTCCTGCTCGGCGGGCGCGTTCTCAGCGGTCGCCTGGATCTTGGGCTTGTCGTCTTTCGGCTTGTCGTCCTTCTTCGCCGCAGGTGGCGCGGGCGCGGGCTTCGCCTGGTCCTGCACAACCGCATCCGCGGGCCGCCCGTTCGCCTCACCAGCGAAGGACAGCGACGAAGTTTGCGCGAACAGCGCAAGCGCCGCTGTCACATGGATCGACCGATGCAGCGCGCGCGCGATCATCGCGACGCCTCCTCAGCAAGACGGCGGTAGTACTCGCGCGTGAGGCGCTCGTAGATCGACGACACGCGGTCGCGACGACCCTGGAGCACGAGTTCGCGCACGCGCTCGGGAAGCTTGCCCCACTCGATGCGACTCTCGGAAAGCTCGCCGCCCTGCGCGACCTCGTCGCCGCGGGTCTGGTTGTTGGCGGACTCGTTGTTCTCGCCACTCTTCGAGGCGTCGTTCTGCTGCTGTTGCTGCGACTTGCTCGGCTTCTGCTGCTGGCCGTTCTTCTCAGAGGGATCCTGCGATTTCTCGCCTTCCTTCTTCTGCTTGGACGAGCTCGACGAAGACGACGACTTCTTCTTGCCTTGCTGCTTTTGCGCCTCTTCGAGGAGGCGATCGAGCGTGCGGACGACCTCCTCCTGCACGCGCTGCGTGCCGAGGCCGGGGTCCTTCGCGTCGGTCAGGCGATCGCTCGCGGTCTTCATGCCTTCGACGGCGCGCGCGACGAGATCCTGCAGCGTCGCTTCGTCGAGCGATCGCTCGAGGCGGCGCTTCTGCTCGCGCGCGGCGGCGTCTTCGGCGCTGGTCGCGTCGGAGGCAGGCTTGTCGCCAGACTTGTCGGATGCCTTCGCCCCAGGAACGCCAAGCAGATCGTCGAGGGAACGCGGGGCGTCCTTCTTCGGCGTGTCGGTCTTCGGCGGCTCCTTCGCCGGCGGAGTCTGCGCGAGCGCGGACACACTTCCGAACGCGAGCGCCACGACACACACCAGCGTGGAGAAGATGAACCGGTGCTCGTGCATCGCGTGGTTCCGTGGGTCGTGCGTCAATGAGCCGTGCGTCACAGCCGCTGGGCAAGAGTATCGGTGCTTCATCGCGGAGCCACTCCTGAACCCTGCGGATTGCGCTGATCGCCCGCGGTATCGGTCGCGCCCTCGAGCGTGCCATCGGGCGTGCCTTCGGGCGTGCCATCGGATTTGGCGGGGTTGTTCGGCTTGCTCGGCTTCGGCGCGTCCTTGCCGCCGTCTTGCTCGGGGCTTTCGGTCGGGCGCATCGTCGCGCCGTTCTGCTGCTTGGGCGCGATCTTGTCGGCGATCTTCGAGCCGAGCTCGAGGATCCGCTGCTGGCGCGCGGCGATCTCCGCGAGCTTCTGTGCGCGCGTGGTCACGTCGAGCTGCGCGGCGCCTTCGGCAAACGAACGCGTGCGCTTGGCGAGCGACTCCTGCATCGTGCGGAGCAGCTTGATCTCCGCGGCCGGCGGCACGGCGCCCGCGGACTGCGACTGACCAGAGCCTTGCTGCTGCTGGTCGCCTTCGTCCTGCTTCTCGCCGAACTGGTCCTCGTCCTTGGGCTTGCTGCTCTCGTCGAGCGCCTCGACGATCGCGCTCAGCGACGCGATCGCGTCGTCTTCCTGCGGGACGGCTTCGGTGGGGCGGCCGCCCGTGAGGTTCTCCTTCGCGTCGACCAGCGCCGAGTCGATCGCGTCGTGCATCTCGACGAGCGCGTCGGACTCCTGCACATCCTTCTCGGCGGTGCGCATGTCGGCGATCGCCTTGCGAAGTTCTTCCTGCGCGGTGCCGAGGCGGCGGCTCTCGATGAGCTCGCGACGGCCGAGCGGCTTGCCGTCGGCGGGGACGATCTTGGCGACCGACGCGCGCATCGCGGCCTGACGCTCGAGGAAGTCGCGGTACTTGGTGAGCAGTTCCTCGCGCTTCTCCTGCTCGGCGCGCTGCTCGGCGCGGTTCGCGGCTTCCTCGGCCTGCTTGAGCGCGTCGTTGAGCGAGACGATCGCGGCGTCCGCGAGCGCGAGCGTGTCGGCGCGGTCGAACTTCTTCGCGCGGAGGTTGCTCGTGACCTTGCCAAGCCCGGTTGCGGCGGCGTCGAGCGCACGCGCGGCGCGCGCGGCTTCGCGACCGGCGCTGCGTGCGTCGGCGGCGACGCCACGCGTGTTCTGCGCGAGCTTGCCGGCGCCAAGCGCGAAACGCTCGCGGTCGGCGTCGGCGGCTGCGTCATCGCCGACCGCGTTCACTTGACCGCGCACGACATCGGCGGCCTCGATCAAGCGACGGATGGAGTCAGCGAGCGACTCGAGCTGGCGCGCGAGTTCCTGCGCGCGAACCTTGTGATCCTCGGCGAGCGCCTCGGCGGCCTTCGACAGCGCGGCGGCAGCGCGATCCTGTGCTTGCTTCGATTGTGCGAGACGATTCTGCTGCGAGTCCTTCGCGGCCTGCTCCATCTCCTCGCGGACCTTGCCTTCTTCGGCGGCCTTCGCGGCGGCGTCGAGCGCGCGCGATTGCTGCGGGTCGGCTTCCTTCAGCGCCTGCGCGCGTTCCTTGAGTTCGGAGATGACCTTCTCAGCCTCGGCCGCGGCCTGCTGCTGCTTGTCGGCCATCGCGTCGACTTCGGCACGCGCGTCGGGCGAGAGTTCCTCGCGCGACTCGCCGTTCGAGCGGCGCGCGGCCTGATCGGTCTCGCGCGCGGACTGGCGGATCTTGTTCGCGAGCGCATCGAGCCGGCGACGGGCGAGCCACGCGTCCTCGTCGCGATCGAGCAGTGCGACGAGATCCTCGAGCTCCTGACGCACGGCGTCCTGGCGGGCCTCGGCCTCGCGCGCAGCCTCGGCGCGCTTGGCGGGATCGGTCTGCTGCTGCGCGCGTTCGATCGCGGTACTTGCTTCGGCGCTGCGCGACTCAGCGGTCGACGCGAGATCGCGCGCCTGATCGCTGAGCTCGGAGAGCACGCCTTGCTTGCGGCCGTTGCGCTCGAGGCGCTGCATCGCCTGCGTGATCGCCTCGCGCATGCGCGCGGTGCCTTCACTCACTGCGGCCTGCGCCTCGGTGAGCGCGCGGTCGGTCGGATCGCGCTCCATCGCGTCGCGCGCCTTGGCCTGGCGCTCGTCGACGCGCATCGCATCGCGACGCACGCCTGCGAACACCGAACGAATCTGCCGCTCGAACTCATCCTCGCCGACAATGCGCAGGATGCGCGGCGCGCTGCGCACGCGACCGTGGGTGGCAGGCGCTGCGCCAGCGTAGAAGTCCTCCGCGTATCCGCGCAGCAGCACGCTGTCGCCCGCAGAGAGCTTGAGCTTGGAAACATCAAGCGTGCGCTCACACGTTGCGTCGACGGCGACTTCGGTGGACGCGAGCTTGGCGGGCTCCTCGAACACGAGGCTGTCCGCAGCGTCCTTGCCGATGCGCGTCGCGATCTCGATGCCCGCAGCCTTGAGGCCAATGTCGTCGCGCGTCTCGGCGCGCATCTCGATCTTCGCGTCGGCGACGATCGACTCGTCCTGCACGGGCTCGGCGATCGTCGCGGTGGGGGCGCGATCCGCGACGGTGTCGAACGCGAGCACGACGGGTTCATCGCGCTGGATGCCGTCGGCGTCGATCAGCTCGAGCGCGAGCCGCGTGGGCTTGGTCGCGGTGCACGAGATGTGCCAGTGCGCGCCGTCCTGCGGGTCGACCTCGATCGTCGCGTCGGCATCGGTCGCAGCGTCGCCGCTGTTCACACGCTTGATCGGCGAATGCGCAGCGTCAAACGGAATCGCGCGCGACAGATGCAGGTCGAACCCAACACGGCTGCCCTCGAGCACCGCGTCGCGCAGGATGCCGCGCGAACCGCTGCAATCGCCGAGCGACGCGGTGATCGGCTTGACCATCGCGCGTGCATACTCGGGCGCATCGATCTGCACCTCGGCACTCACGACGGTTGGCGGAGCAACCAGGCGCACCGCGCCGAAATCGGTCGCGGCATCGCTTGTGACAAAGCGGAACTCAACCGCATCGCCGTCCGCATCGACCATCCGCTCGAACTCGCCGGAAGGCTGCCGTGCGAGCGCGACCTTGATCCAGTCGCTCTTCACGCCGTCGCGCACCACGCGGTACTCCGCGTGCACGCGCTCGCGATCGGCGTCGCCGCGCACGAGCTTGGCGCGCAACGCGACAGGCTTGCCACGCGGCGCGACGGAACCAGCCTTGACGAGGCTCTCGATCGACGTGCGCGCCGGCCACACCGCGTCACTCCACGGCGTGAGCACGCGACGCGTCGCGATCGACACCGATGCCGGATCGAACACCGACGCAGCCGCGACCGCAGCCAGCGCAAAGATCGCGGCGAACACGCGCATCGCCGTCGGGCGCATGCGAATGACCTTGGCGAGCGAGCTTCCGAGCGCGCGCTCATCGGCATCGCGCACGGCGCGCGCGGCGAGTTCGCTTTCGCTGGCCGTGCCCGAAAGCTCGAACTCAACGGCCGACGCAAGCCGACCGCGCAGCTCAGGCCGCATGCGCTCGATGCGCAGCGCGAGATCGACCGGCCGCGGCCTAAACCGCAGCGCCGGAATCACAAACCGCCGCAGATCCACCGCGACAAAGAACACGATCACCCCGAGGATCACCACGCGGATCACCGACGGAAAGCGCACGACCGCATCGACCACCGCCGCACCTGCGACGCACGCGAGCACCAGCACGACGAGCGACGACATCGCGCCCGCGACGCGGAGTCCGCGCGCAAGCGCCGTAAGACGCACGACCGCGCGCACGCTCTCGGAGCGCGGCGCAGCACGATTGGGGCTGGTTCGGTTGTCGTTCATGTGTGCACTGCGTCACGTCAGACGAGCCGCAGCAGCCTCCTTCCGATCCACTCGAGGCCGAGGAGGAGCAGCAGCGCGGCCAGCGCGCCAGGCGTGTCCCACATCGTGCGCATCACGCTCTCGTCGGTCTCCCGCGCGCGGCGCGGGAGCAGCTCAGGCAGCGACGTGATCGACTGCGCGTCGAGCGCGCGGCCTGAAGTTCGCTTCGAGAGATCCGCAAGCGCCTCATGATCGGCATCGCCGCGGCGAAGTTCATCGTCGCGACGCACGACCTCGAACGCCGCCGACGCGCGGCCAAACGACGGATCGCTGGCAACCGCCTTGAACACGCCAACGCGCTCGACGGGCAGCGTGGCCGAGGCGACGCTTCCCTCGCGCACGAGATCGACGCGCCCAACCGGCGTTCCGTCGGCAGCGACGATCTCCGCAGGAACCGACGCCGCGCTCTGCTGCGCGGATTCCTCATCGACAAACCGCAGCGTGATCACGACCGACTCGCCCGGCGCAACGCGCGGCGGATCGACGGAAATCGTCGCGCGCTCGTTGCCTTGCACGAGCGACTCGCGCGCAAGCAAACGCACGAGCGGAACCCAGAACCGCTCGGGATAGCGCTCGCCCTGTCCGTAGCGCCAGCGCCAGATCTCGTCGGTCGCGACGAAGATCACTTCGCCCGCGCCAAAGCGCATGCGCGTGACGGCGGCGGTCGTTTCCTCCGCGCCGATGCCGGCGCCTTCGGCTTCAGCGAGAACTTCTGCGGTCGGCTTGAGCCGCGCGCGCGGGACGCTCTGCACGTAGCGCAGGCGCGGCCATTGGAGGTTTGCGTCGGAAAAGGCGTCGGGCCAGCCGTCCGCATCATCGGCGAGTCGCAGCACACCAAGGCGCTCCGCGACATTCGTTGGCTTGATCAGGCTCGCGCCCACGCGCGGCTCGAGCGCAAGCGGCGGACGGAACGGGAAGAGATCCGCGAGCGGCGTGCCTTCCCACGATGCCGGCGTCGAACGCTCGCCCGCGATCCACAAGAGGCCCGCGCCGCGCTCGCTCACTTCGCCGCGCATCACCGCGAGCTGGTCGGGCGAGAAGAATCCGCTTGGCACATCGCCGATCACGAAGAGATCGAACTTGGAGAACTCCTCCTTCGTGCGCGGAAGGCGCGCGATCGGCGCGGTGCCTTCCTGCGCGAAATCGCGATCGGCGGAGAGCAGCATGATCGAGCTCTCGACATCCTTCTCGCGAATGAGCAGGTTCTTGAAGTAGCGGTACTCCCAGCGCGAGGTGCCCTCGACATAGAGCACGCGCAGCGGACGATCGATGAACTCCACGGTGAACTCGCGGGTGTCGTTCTCGCGCACGAGATCGGGACGATCCGCGACCAGCTCGACGCGCCAGTTGTGCGTGCCGGCGGCGTCGGTCGACGCGTCGAGGACGACGACTTCCTCACCGTTGACGGGCGCGGTTTCCGCGACATCTTTCCGAGCGAGCTCACGGCCCGTCGCGACATCAACGAGCTTGACTGCGAGCTTTCCAGCGATTCCGCCGCGATCCACGCGCACCTCGACAGGCACGCGGTCGCGCACGAACGCGCGCGCAGGCGAAGTCGTCGCGTTGATCGCGGCATCGCCGATCCGCTCGCGCGAACCAAGCGCCACCGTGAACACGGGAACCGAATCGCGTTCGAGCAAGCGCATCGTCTCGGGCGAAACGGGCACCGACGAACGACCGTCGCTCAGCACGAGCACGCCGCTGAGCGGTCGGCCCGCGCCGCGCGTGATCGACTGGCGCAACGCCGCGTCGAGATCGGTGCGCTCGCCCTCGGGCTTGCCGAGCGCGGCGGCGATGTCGAGATCCTTCGCGGCGAGCGAGAACGTTCCGCCGCTAAAGCCGACGACATCGATGTCCTTATCGCGCGCGATCGCACCGAGCGTGCCCTGTGACGAACGCAGGATCGCGGCCAGCTGCTCGTCACGCGTCGTTCCGCCGGGCGCATCCGCGATCGACAGCGAACGGCTGCGATCGACCAGCACGACGAGCCGGTCGCGCTCGGTGCGCGTGCGCTCGAAGCGCACCGTCGGTCCCGAGATCAG
>Ga0114980_10001648_pt1 | contig 15946 bp, 10 predicted proteins | sample S_140806_EF_Meta_FD_87018 | JGI IMG/M metagenome (GOLD analysis project Ga0114980, IMG submission 87018) | Freshwater microbial communities from Lake Simoncouche, Canada to study carbon cycling - S_140806_EF_MetaG | ecosystem: Environmental > Aquatic > Freshwater > Lake | place: Lake...
TATTCGGCCTTTTTGAGCCATTCCTTCCATTCGCGCTCGCTATCGGGAACCAATAAATTCACTTTCTCAAAACCCTGCTCCACCGCAAATTGGGTAGCACCTTCCCCGGCCAGCATCACATGGGGAGTTTTTTCCATGACGGCGCGGGCCACACTAATGGGATTGGCGATGTGCTCCATGCAAACTACTGAGCCGATATTCCCGATCTCGTCCATGATGCAGGCATCCAAGGTGACGTGACCGTCGCGATCAGGCCGGCCCCCATAACCTACACTTCTTTCGGTGGGATCGTTTTCACACTGACGGATACCCTGTTCGATCGCATCCAAGGCCCGACCGCCCCCAGCTAACGTGGGCCAAGCGGCTTCGTTGGCTTGCAACCCGAAATTCCAGGTGGTGACGATCATCGGGGTACCCAGTTTGCGCTTGCCCCCTTTTTTCTTGTCTTTCTCGCTCTGATCTAGGTTGTTGATTGCGGCGATGCCTGCGGTTGGAAGTCCTACCATGGCCGCCAAGCCAGAGAGTTGTTTGAGGAATTTTCTGCGGTTGTTCATGCTAAAATGGTGCTTTTGGACGTGGGTTATTGTTTGTTGCCATTGCGGAAGAACGTGGCTGGCTCCTCAAAAACATGGGGGGCGTAGTTAATGTACTTCCAAAAAGTTCGATGCTTTGTCAAACGGCGTGTGAAATCATTGTAATCTTTCTGCTGCGGGTTCGACCATAATACCTCGGCCAAGGCCGGCATGCGGGGCATGACCATATATTCCACGTGGTCTGGGCTTAACATATACTCCGTCCAAACATTCGCCTGTGCGCCCAATATGTATCGATGCAGACTATCGGGTAGTGCAGCGGGAATGGGGTCGTAGGCATATACGTTTTCCACCGGATTATAACCTCCAATGGAGTGGGGCTCTGTGCTGTCTTTGCTTTGGTAATGGTCCCAGTACAAAGGTTTTCCGGGGGTCATGATGGCATTGTGGTGCTGTTGGGCCGCGGCAATTCCACCTTCTACGCCCCGCCAACTCATCACCGTGGCTTTGGGTGCCAATCCGCCTTCCAAAATTTCATCCCAGCCAATGATGCTTCTACCGTGAATAGTATCGCCCGATTTGGCATCGATATACCAACCCGAATCTTGAAGATACTTTTCGATGCGTTGTATGAAGTAGCTCTGCAGTTCGTGCTCGTCTTTGAGGCCGTTTTCTTTCATGCGTTGCTGGCACTTAGGACAGTGTTTCCAGCGTTCTTTCGGACATTCATCGCCGCCGATGTGGATGTAGGGCGAGTTGGGGAAAGTGCGCATGGTTTCTTGCAAAATATTCTGCAAAAAGGTGAAGGTGGCTTCGTTTCCCGCGCAAAATACATCGTCGAAAACGCCCCAACCTTTTGCCACGTCAAACGGTCCGCCGGTGCAACTCAATTCGGGGTAAGCGGCGAGTGCAGCGAGTGCATGGCCCGGCATTTCAATTTCCGGAATAACGGTGATGCCATGATTGAGATAGCAGAATTGCGCAAATCCTTGGAGGAATTCTTGGATGTAATTCCCTTGGTAGGTAATTGAATCGAATTTTTGCTGCGAATAGGGTCCTACTTGTGTGCCACTGCGGGTTGAGGAGATGGTATTGAGCTTGGGGTATAGTTTACTTTCGAACCGCCAACCTTGATCGTCGGTGAGGTGCAAATGAATCACATTGAAGCGATACTGGGCGGCCATTTCGGCGTATTTGTATAGGAAATCGATATCGAAGAAGTGGCGCGATACATCAAGGTGCATACCACGATAATGGAATCGGGGAGAGTCGGTGATGGTCATGCAGGGGATTTGGTTTTCCCCGTAAAAACTCATGAGCTGCACTAAGGTATTGTTAGCGTAGAGCAAGCCGTTTTTATCGGCATATTCAATTGTGATTTGCTTTTTCTCAATGATGAGTTTGTATCCTTCGGCTGGAAGATTTGGGTTTCCCCGTGATACCTTCTTTTTGAATTTGGTGTAGCCGCCTCGGGGCGATAGCTCTATGCTTTGAGGCGCCGGAATGATGCCCGGGTTGAGTGAATTTTCATAGGGTTCGGCCTTTTGAATGCCTATGCTCGGCGGGTTTTTAGCTGGCGAAACGATTTGAATCGCAGCAGTTTGCGCTGAGGCGATGCTGGGCGCGATGGCCATCGCTCCGAAAATCGAACAGAAAAAAATCGAAAAGAAACTCCGCATCTTGCGAAGATAGGGTTAAGCAGTTTTACTTTTCCATGTCGCCAAGGCCCGATGGAGCTGGTAAAAAGCGTAAAAATGTATCAGAATGGCGAATTCCAAACCCAAAATATACCAGGGCCATTCGCCGACAACGAACGGGTTGTTTGCATCGGGTTTTTGACATAGATACATGTAGTTTGCGCCCAATAAATAGTTGATTCCGCCGATAATGGGGATGGCGAGTTGGGTATACAAGAACACTTTCCACCATGATCCAGGACGAGGCACGTAACCAAGTCGCATCGTTGCGTAAACCGAACCCAAAATGATGATCCCATGGGAAATGCAGTATTCGATGTGGTTGTAAACGGATGAGCCGTTGGTGATTTCAGGCGTTAAAAAGGCATGGATGGCGCCGGCACCCCAGTAAACCAAGAATTCGTAACTGATTTGTGAGCCGCGAATTAGGAGGAAGGCAGCGATAAAGGCCGACATGCCGCAAAGGTGAAGGGGCAAGCTGTTTTCGATGTGCCAACTGTTTTCGATGACCATTTTGAGGTTGCTGGCAGCGAAGTTGAGCAACGATAACGCACCCAATCCCCAACCCAATTTTTTCCTGGCCGATTCGCCTAGGTTTTTCGAAAATATCAGAGTGGAAAATAAAATGCTCAAGAAGATGCCATTCATAATCATCCAGCCGCTTGAACCCGTTTGGACAACGTGGTGAATTTCGTTTAGATTGGGAGTGATATAAGCTTTGTGGGAGGTATCTAGGGCGCTGAGTGTATCCATGATCTCGCAAGATATATATTACTTACGGAATAAAAAATCCGTTAAAGCTGCCGTTTCTTTTGATGACGAAGAACAATAAACACAACCCAATCAAAAAACTCATAACCCATGAGAAGAAATAATGCGCTTTGCCTCCGCAGCATAGGAATACAACAAAACCGACCGACATGATGGCTGCAGTGATGATGGCTAAGGTGTTTGACCAAAAAATTAGGGCTAAAATGCCCACTAGCAATCCTATGGCGTAAATTACAATGGCTGCCGTCTCTAATTTTTTTAATTGGTCTGGGTCGCCTTCGTTTGCTCTTTTGTCGCCTTCGTTTGCACCAATGGCAACTTTGTTTTGTCGCGGATTCTTGTTTGATGCTGAAACGGCGGCAATGCGAGTTTCCGAATTTGGGGCTTTTGCATTTTCATCGCAGTTAACAACTCGACTCTTCAACGGGCCATTCTCGATATTCGATGGGATTGGAATCTGACTTACCGCGGTTGGTTGTGCTGAAAAGCGATTTTCTGCCTGTTGATCTGCCTGTTGATCTGTCTTTTGATCTGATTTGCGCGCTGATTTATCCTGATGATTTTTGTCCGACGATTCCTGATGACCGAAGCTGTGCCAATCTATATGAATCCCACCCTGATGGTATCTGCGTTGTGTCGTGCAGCCCGACAAAACAATCACCAATGCAATGAAAATGAATCTCTTGTAGTGTCGCATCATGCTGCGAATCTAATAAACACAAAAGTTAACGAGTTGCGATAATCCGTAAATTAGATTTGATCTTTTGCGATAATCCGTAATCCCTAGATCTCTTGGATTTACCTTCTAATTATTTGTTTAACCAATTGTTTCAATCATTTTCACTTTGCTATGAACTTCTAACGCCTAGATTTGTTAACTAAAAAGATGTTAGAGGGTATTGAATTCAATCAAGGCAAAGGGTTTATCATCAGTAAACACATCCCGAAGGACATCGAGCCGTTTGACAGGGTATTTGAGATTTTTAAAGAACTCTTGACCCATACTTCGGGCGATTTGGATGAGGCCTTTGATTGGCTTGATTCGCTCGATAAAGAATACAACATTTTCACCGCCGATTATACGATTCACGATTTTGAGGAAGATCTCAGAAAACGGGGCTATATCAAAGAAGAAATCGAACTTACCGATGATGGCGATGGCGATAAAAATGGCAAAGGAAAAAACCTGCTTACGGCCAAGCTAGAAGCGGCGTTGAGAGAGCATGCCCTCGATCAGATTTTTGGCAAACTCAAGAAAAGTGGCGCGGGAAATCATCGAACTACCAAACTCGGTGTTGGCGATGAACGCGATGGCGAAATTCGCAACTTCCAATTTGGCGATGAAATGTCGCAAATTAATATGTCGGAAAGCCTCAAAAACGCCCAAATCAACCATGGCATTTCCGATCTAAAACTCACCGAAGACGATTTGATTATCGATGAAACCAAGCACAAAGCCCAAATGAGCACAGTGCTGATGATCGATATCAGTCATTCGATGATTTTGTATGGCGAAGACCGCATCACCCCCGCCAAAAAAGTGGCCATGGCGTTGGTGGAACTCATCCGACGGAAATACCCCAAAGACGCCATCGATATTATCGTTTTTGGCAATGAATCGTGGTCGATTAAAGTGAAAGACCTGCCATATTTACAAGTGGGTCCTTACCATACCAATACGGTTGCGGGATTGGAGCTAGCGATGGACATTCTTCGACGCAAACGCAATACCAACAAGCAAATTTTCATGATCACCGATGGAAAGCCCAGCTGTGTGAAACTGCCCAATGGCGAACTATACAAAAACAGCAATGGATTGGACGAATACATCGTTTCCAAATGTCTAAATATGGCGGCCCAGGCGCGAAAATTGAAAATTTCGATTACCACTTTTATGATTGCTCAAGATCCTTATTTGCGTCAATTTGTGGAACGATTCACCGCCCAAAATCAAGGCAAAGCATTCCTTACCGGCCTATCAGATTTGGGTCAAATGATATTTGAAGATTACGAAAAAAACAGAATCAAACGGATTTAATTACAGATGAAACAAGAAACCACATTCAAAGCATTGAAAGCATCGGGCTATGCCCACAAAACCATAAATCAAGAGATTCAAGCGAACCTGATTTCTCGTATCAAAGCCAAACAGCCGGTTTTTGAAGGACTTTTGGGCTACGAGGATACCGTTGTTCCTCAACTGAAAAAGGCAATTTTGGCTGGTCACCACATCAATTTGCTGGGATTGCGCGGACAGGCAAAGACCCGCATCGCTCGCAGCATGGTTGACTTGCTGGATGAATATATGCCCATTGTACAAGGTTCTGAAATCAACGACAGTCCCTTTGCGCCGATTTCTAGATTTGCCGTGGATTTGGTGGCTGAACTAGGCGATAAAACACCCATTGCGTGGGTGCATCGCTCGGCACGATTCTTTGAAAAATTGGCTACGCCGGACGTGAATATTTCTGATTTGATTGGCGATATCGACCCCATTAAGGCTGCTACTTTGAAACTGCCTTATTCCGATGAGCGTGTGCTTCATTACGGGATGATTCCCCGTGCCAATCGCTGCATTTTTGTGTTGAACGAACTTCCGGATTTGCAAGCGCGTATCCAGGTTTCGTTGTTCAATATCTTGCAAGAGGGCGATATCCAGATTCGCGGATTTCAATTGCGGATGCCGCTTGATATTCAATTTGTGTTTACTGCAAACCCGGAGGATTATACCAACCGCGGAAGCATCGTTACGCCACTAAAGGATCGTATAGGGTCACAGATTTTTACGCATTACCCCAAAAATATTGCTCTAGCGCGTGCCATTACTGAGCAAGAAGCCAAGATTTCGGCTGAGGATTTGGCTGCGGTTTTCATCCCGGATATGGCCAAAAACCTGTTGGAGGAAGTGTCGTTTACGGCCCGCGACAGTGAATATGTGGATGCCAAAAGTGGCGTCAGCGCTCGTTTGTCGATTAGTGCGATGGAAAACCTTATCGCCGCCGGCAAACTTCGCTTGATCGAAACCGAGAGCGAAAAAACCACCATTAGATTGGTTGATTTTATGTCGATTATCCCATCCATCACCGGAAAAATCGAACTGGTGTATGAGGGTGAGCAGGAGGGGGCCGACGAGGTCGCTCGGATACTAATCGATGCTGCCATTATGGTTCAGTTCAACCAGATTTTTCCACGCATTGCCAAGTTGGAAAAGGCAGGCACTAAAACCCCTTACAGCGATTTGGTGCATTGGTTTGAGAAGAACATAGTGGAGCTAAATTATACGGATACGGATAAGGTATTTTTCAAGAGTCTGAAGGCGATCAAGCCGCTTACGGAATTGATTGAAAAGCACGCTTCGCATTTGAGTGACGCCGACAAAGATTTCAGTATGGAATTGGTGCTTTGGGCTTTATCTATTAGCGACAAATTGGGCAAAACTGCCAACGACGCGATGTATAAGTTTGATTCGCGTTAATTCCCAATTTTTGGGAGGTAATTTCTAGATTTATTTAGGAACGAGGTCAGCAGTATTTTCTGCGGGTTTGATAGTAGTTGCGATAATCCGTAAACTTAATTTGGCAAATGAGCTCATTAACTCATTTTGTTTAACTTTTGTAGGCAATAAGTTTTACATTCGAATTGTATCAACCAAAAACCTACATAAAAATATGAAAAAATTAAGACTATTACTGCTTAGCATCCTGTCACTTCTCTCCCTCAGTGCCTTTAGTCAAACCAAGGTCACAGATCTCACAGATTCTCGGTCATCAAACTTTCTCTATCCAACTACAGAAGTAAAGAATGCAATTACAGGGTTTAATGAAATGCGTGAGGCGATGCTAAACCTAGAAGTCGAGAAGGCCAAAAACCTATCTGATTCATTGGTATCTCTTGACCCCAACTGGGCATCAGCTCATTTAGGCCAACTGAATTACTATTATACGTTAAAGGATTCGGTGAAATTTAGGGAGTGTTATAATCTCGCGACATCGAAGTTGAAAGGTGCATCTACTGCGGAATATCATTTTATTTTAGTTTACAATCCTGCAGGAAACTTGGCGTCCGTAAGATGCCATTTGGATACGGCTTTGATGGCCGCTTCGGATGACCTACAGATACGTGTTTACAGAGCACACTTTGAAGAGAATACTAAATCCTCTATCGACATCCTCTTGCCCGCTTGGAAACGTTTCCCAGAAAATGGATCGGTGAATAATGCGCTAGGATATGCATATATGGAAGATGGACAAATGAAAAAGGCAAAACAGCATTTTGAAAGTTATGTTCGGGCTTATCCAAACGCCCCCAATGCTTACGACTCTTATGCTGATTATTACGTTAAAGCAGGCGATAAGGCCAAAGCCAAAGAGATGTATTTAAAGGCGTATGAATTAGACAATACTTGGATCGAGTCAAAAAAGCGGGCGGACGAGCTCTAATTTTTCTCCGTATTGATTTCGCACTGCTATTTTAAAAAAAGAACCCCCCTTGAGCAACTCAAGGGGGGTTCTTTTTTTAAAAGTATTTTGAATCTTACTTCACTACAAATTTGCAAGTTCTACCGTAGTTGTCACGGATGAAATACACGCCGGTAGCTAAGTTGTCGACCTTGATACCATCGGCCTGATTCTGACCTTGGAAAACAACCTTGCCCACCATGTTTGTAATGGTCATGAAATCTACATTTTTTACAAATATGTGATCCGTTGCAGGGTTTGGATAGGCTACGATATTTTGATTTGTATTGATTGTTTCAACGGCACTAACCAACGTATTGTTGATTATTTCAAATACTGTGATTGTACCACTGATTTCGTTGGCTACAATTACATAAGGCTTTCCAGTGGGTGAGTTGGCATTGCTGATGTATTGAATGCCTTCAGGTCCTAAATCGCCAGTGAGTGCAGTGTTGCTACGTGTGTTTTGATAATCTTCAAAAACGGGTGCTGTTGGGTTGGTGACATCGTAAACCATTACTCCACCGGTTCTTTCTAAGGCAACAAAGGCAAATGAACGACCATTGATTTCAGCAACGGTAACGCCTTCTGGCTCAGGTCCTTTGGCGCGACTTCTACCTTTAAGCGTGATGCCTTCATTGTCTGCGTTGAATATTTTGCTTACCACAGGGTGCTTTGATGTGATCCACTCTAATTGATCGCCCGCATCCCAAACCAAACTCTTGCTTGCCGCATCCCAAATGCTGAATGAACGAGAACCTACAGAGAACAACGCATCGTAATCGCCATCACCGTCTGTATCACCTTGAATATTAGAAATTCTGAATCTTCCCAAAGCATGGGTTTCTTTCAACATTGCTCCCTGAGGGAATTTTGTAGCATCCAAGTTAACCGCTGAAACAGTAGTTCTCTCGTTCAAAGGGGTATACTCTTTTTCGTCGCCTTCATTGGCAGTAATCAAATACGTTTTGTTGTTTACGCTGTAGTTGGTAACGCCATCGGGGATGTAAAACGATTGAACGGGCCAGTTGGCTAACAGTATTGAGCCACTTACGTCGCTGGCATCAAATCCATTTCCGCTGGCATTCATATCTTTGGTGCCCATCGCCCAAATGTCGGTGACAGTGCTGTTCGATAAATCCAATTCGGCAATGGCATTGTTTTCTTGCAACGTAACCCATGCTTTTGAGTTGTCTGCAGCTACAGTGATGTATTCTGGCTCGAAATCTTGGGCCATTGTGCTTTTTGAATATAATTTTCTAACGCCTTTGGTTTTCAAATCTGCTTCCATTGAATTCCAAGATTTGAAATCGATTGTCTTTACTTGCGCCTGAGTTAGGTTGGCCGCACCACCAGAGATGTCGATAACACTGATGCTTCCCTCCGGATCAACTGAATAGTCTAAGTTAGGCTGACCTTCGTTGGCTGTAAGTACTTTTTTGCCATCGGGCGTAAATGTGATCATATCAGGTAATGCACCAACAGTCACTTTGCTGATGTAATCGCCATTGGTACTAAAGAAAACCACTTGGCCATCGAGTTGCTCATTTACATTTGGCGATGCAACAGCAACAACATCGTTCTTCACGGCAACACTCGTGATTCCGCCGTAAGGTGTCATGTCGATCGATTTAATCAACTTGATATTTTTTGGATCGCTAAAATCTGCGATATCCATACGATCTTGAATGGCACTGGTCATGAACAATCGCTGCGACTTGGAATCGTGTACCACAATTTCTGTAGTACTTCCCGCTGCTGGATTGGGGTCAAAACTTCCAATGTGATTCAATTCGATATTTTTTGCTGGAGCAATCACGGCTCTGTCCTCGTCTTGAATGTAAACGGTGAAGAAGGGCAATCCTGTGATAATGCCACCCGTTGGGCTTTCCATAAGGATGTTTAGGTATTCATCTTGCTCAGAAAGCGTATCGTTGAAAATAGGAATAGTCACGTCCACTGATGCGGTGCTACTGCTGAAATTTACCGTAGTTGATGCAAACGTGTGATCCGCAGTCAATGCTGTGCTAAATGGTCCTACGCGGGGTGTCAACTTTACTGAACCCGTACCAGGATTTTTCATATTGATTTTCAATGTGGCTTGGCCCGCAGATTCTTTAACAACTACAAATCGTGTAGCGAAAGCGAATTCGGCATTGAAAGTGAATTTGAAAGTATAGGGGCTGAACAATTTTCTTGCTTCGGCGTCTTTTACATTTGAAATCACTAAGGTATAAGAAGTTCCTGAAGTAAATGGAGTTGAATAGCTTAAGGTTACGGTATCGATGCTGGCAGCGTTGTTCGACATCGTAGCTGTTTGCAAGTTGGCGATGCCGGTGTAGTTGGCTAAGTCAGTGGCAGTAGTTTTATCCATGTCGGCACTAAAAATCACTCGCAATGTAGATGCGTTGATCAATTCGGCTTTGGTTACCGATGGTGAACCTGGGAATGTCCAAGTAGGCCATGTTTGTGCAGCCGAACCCGATGGTGCGCCATTCCAATTGGCAGTATCGTGAATCAAGGCTTTTAATTGGGCGATGCTGCCTTTCATAGAACCTGTATACACGGCGTTGGCAGTGTTTAGAGCTGAAGCACCTTTTGTTAACGCGTGCTGAATGGCGTTAGTTGCATTGGTAAGGCTGCTAGGCAACATCGAAGTGCTTCCAGAACAAACAGTATTGGCGGTTAACCACTGGTTTGAGCTAAGTGCCGTGATGTGTTTTGGGCTTGCGTTCGTACCAGTATAAACGATTACCTGGTCGCCACCGCTGCTCAATCCAAATTTGGCGCCAGTTAGGCTGCCAATATTTACCGATGGAAGGTCGTTCTTTATCGCAATTACTGAACCCGAAGCTACACCAGCAGCAGGGGCCGTCCATGTTAATCCACCTGAACACTGCTCGGGAGAGTTGGTAGTGAATTTGGCGTCGGTAAACTGAATTTTAGTACCTGGCAAAATGTCGACAAAAGTTAGGATCGCAAATTCATCGTCCGTTGTTAGGGCGTTCATACGATATGCTACAAATGCCAAATCACCAGCTTTGAACTGGGTTTGCTCTGTTAGGGTTCTGAATGAAATAGAACCGTTGTTTTTGGTTTTGTTGCCAGTACTGTCTGATGTGGCAGCGGCATTGAAAGCGAAATGATATTTCTGATTGCTCTTTAATAAGGCAGAAGGTGTGATTGTGATAGTATTTCCAGAGATGGTAGCATCAAAGGAAACACTGGCACCGCTTGCGTCTGTTTCTTTTAGTGTAAACATCGTGTCGATGTTGTTGTTGTCGCAACTTGCTCCCGCACTGAGGCGAATTTTTTCGCTAAACAACAATTGTATCTTGCTGTCTATTAGTACGGTAGTATCGTTGTTGGTGATCGAAACGACATAAGTAGGCTGGGTAGTGTCTTTTGCGCCAGCAAATTTGATGTCAGATGTTCCATCGGTGGCCGATGTGCTTGTAGAAGTATGGGTTCTTTTTGAAGAGAATTTGCCTAAAACTGTGCTGAATGTGCCTGAGGCAACGATGTAATTTGCACCTGGATCGGCCACAAGGGTTGATGTAGATGATAATTTGCCACCTGCAAAAAGGTCGTTGTTTGGCAATTGGTATCCTGCGGCACCTGCTGAATTGATCGCGGTTCCAAAAGCACTACCATAAAATAGGGCATCGATAGGAGCGGTAGTAGAGTCGATTTTTGACAGTCCAAGATCAAAAACAGCGACACCATCTGCAGAGGTTCCGCCATTTCCAAATACGCCAGAAGCGTTAGATTGGCCAATGCTACCATCGCCACCTGTGGTCATGTTGTTGATGGTCCTTAATTTGGTTCCATTGATTTTCATACAAGATCCGCCTACATAGACGATATCGCCTTGTTTCACAGTACCTGAAGTGATTTCAAAGGCATAGGTAATGGCTTTGCCTTCTTTCCAACCTCTAACCGTAGCAGTTCCGTTATTACAAACGATTACCGAGTAGGGGGTGTTGGCGAAGTTGATAGATTTCGTAGCTACGAGTTCAACAAATTCTTTGCATGAATCTGTGCCAGCGGGATTAACAAAGATCTCGGATATTACCAGAGATTGGCTTTTTGCCGTGTTGGTTGAAGCGGGTCCGGCCAAGAAAAATAAGGCGACGATACCCAACAGTTTGAATAGATTTTTCATAGTATCTCAATCACTAAACTATCCATGTGTTGTGATGTTAATGTAAATTTTAATTTATGATTGCATGAACCAATCATTACTTTAAGCGCCTGTATTTATCCCTAATTTGATAATGATACCTGGAACGGTTCTGACTCTTGATGGCGTTTTTTCAGCGCCATGAACTCAGTGGGAATCTATTGAATTGCGGTAATCCGTAAAACTATCTTGTCCGACTTGCGGTAATCCGTAAAGTTGTAATGAAAAAGGGTGTAAGTTCGTCTGATGAGAACCAAAATAATGATTATCACCTTGTTGGTGGTAGATGATATCAATACGAAGTTTCTTATTTTCCTTTAAAATTCGCGAGCCATGGCTATTACGATTGCACCCATCGAATTAACGAATTTTTTTATCGCTCTATTGCTTTTGGTGCTATTTGCGCATGTGTTTGGGTTCATCTTTAGTAAATTAAAAATGCCAAATGTTGTGGGTGAAATTTTTGGCGGTCTCTTGCTGGGGCCCACGTTCTTTGGACATTTTGCACCTAAGTTATATCAAGATATCTTTTTGGCACAAGGCGAATTATTGGCGACCATTTATTGGCTCGGACTTGTATTGTTGATGTTTTGTTCGGGGTTTGAGATTCAGAGAAAGTTTGAGAAGCGCGACGAGAAAGTGATTCTAGCTCTAGTCATTGGCACCACTGTAGTACCATTGATTTTTGGTTGGATTTCGACATACTTTTTTGACCTAGAAAATATAATAGGGCCGGCAAATAATATTTTATCTCTAAAGCTCGTGATTACTGTCGCCCTTGCGATAACATCAATCCCTGTTATATCGAAAATCTTTATGGATCTGGGCATAATGCAGACAGCTTTTGCGAAAATTACCTTAGCCATTGCGACAATACACGATATCATTCTTTGGGTTTTTGTTTCTATCGCAACGGGATTGGTGTCCAGCCAAACGTTGTCATTAACCGATATATCTCTTCACGTTTTAGTGTCGATATTATTTTTCGTTATTGCCTTAAAAGCGATTCCCAGAGCGATAAAGTTACTCGATGTAAAGATGAAAGGTTATTTGGTTCCCGAGGGGACAGAGACGCCGATTATCGCATTGATATTGCTGACATTCATCGTAGTAGCAAGCCTTTTAAATGTCAATTTGGTATTTGGCGCATTCTTGGCTGGAATTGTTGTTAACTACATAAAAACCGCAAGATTTCAGGAGTCCAAACTTCACGTTAAAAGGTTTTCGATGGCGTTATTTATACCCGTTTATTTTGCAGTAGTGGGTATCAAACTCGATTTGATTCATCATTTTGATTGGATGTTTTTTACCATTTTTGTTGTATTTGCAATAAGTGTTCAAACGATTGCTGTTTTATCAACTGCGCGCTTTCTAAAATACGATTGGCTCTCCGGTATTAACCTCGCCGTTGTTCTGAATGATAGGGGTGGTCCTTGTATTGTCCTTGCGACATTGGCATTGGATTTAGGAATCATCAATGAAAATTTCTTTGTCACACTGGTACTTTTGGCGATCCTGACATCGCTAACGGCAGGTGCATGGCTCAAATATGTCTTGAACAAAGGGTGGAAGCTTCTGAACGAAGATGTTTAGGTGCTTACTGTGCTGCTAACACCTCTTGTTGGGGTGGATATCGAAGCGAGAGAAGTGTTGCATTGTTCCAACAGATTCATTGCATCGCCAACCGTCGTTGATGTGAAGCCCGCCTTAGCGTTTTCTTTAATTTCTGAAAACTCTGGGTGACGTTCATTTGTAGATTGGGTTGCCAATGCCTGCTTTTTTTCGCCGCCGACATTCTTTTTGTACTCCGCTGTTTGGTTCTTCCCGCGAGTCAATGACGAAAAATCTATATGGACACCTCTTGAATAAACTCGCTTTTCCATCGAGCATGAACTAAAAATAGCTGTCGCCACTAACGCTAAAATGAAACAATTTTTCATCCTCGCAATTTAGTGGAATCCCATTGGCTAACATTGCGGAAAATCGCGAGTCAGCGCATTAGTGGAAAAAACGCGACGCAAAAAGTTATTTACAATGCCATTGTTTTAATTTTAGTGGCAAAAGTGAGTAAAATAAAAAAATGTCACTATATTTGCAATGTTGGCATTTTTTAAGTTAGGTGCTTTAGGTTAAAATTTAAATTCGAGAAAAATCGAAGGATGAATAAAATTGTAGATAGGCAAATACTAAGTCGCTTTGATGGCAAAGGAATATTTGGTCGAAATGACATTGTTTCCTTACTAAGAGATTTAGATCCCGAGATTTCAGATAGTGCAGCATTCTGGCGAATGCATGATTTGGTTAAAAGACGGATAATTAATCAAGTGAAGTTGGGCGTTTATTCCCTTTCAATCAAAGAAATTTACAGACCCTCAGGCTCTGATGAATTGGCAAGATTACACAAAGTTGTAGCCAAGGACTTTCATGGCTTGGGTTATTGTCTATGGACTACGGAATGGCTCAACGATTTTACGCAACATCAATTGGGGACTTCATTTTATGTGCTGGAGGTGGAAAAGGATTTTGTTGAGGAAGTTTTCAATGCATATTCAGAATTCAAGCAATTTCGGGTATATGTTAACCCAACAGACGATATCATGAAAAGATACATCGAACAAGGTAGTTCCATCGTAATTAAGCCACTCATAGGTCGTTCGCCGAGGCAAGAGATAGCGCTGAGGGAGAAGTCAAAAGATACGGTCTTCGTACCCACAGTAGAGAAAATTTTGGTTGATATTTTTAGTGATGATGTTACTTTTTTTTCTATTCAAGGAAGTGAATTGGATACGATATTTAAAAATGCACTTACTCGTTATCAAGTCAACTTTACGAAGTTGATGAGTTATGCAAAACGTCGGAATAAGGATGCGCAATTAAAGACCTATTTGAATACTAATTTTAGTGATTTTGTACAAGGGATTTTAATATGATTAAACAGCATTGTTATACCAAAGAATGGATAAATAGTTTCAAACAGCAAAAGCACTTGAAACGCATCAATCCCCCAATCTTGGAGAAGATGATACACGCACTGTCGTTATTGCAGCAGTTGAAAATGAACGGGTTGAACTTTACATTTAAGGGTGGAACCAGTTTGATTCTATTGCTCTCCCAACCGAGACGGTTTTCGATTGACATCGATATTATCACTACGCAAAGCAGAGAAGAAGTGGAGGAGGTACTCGACAAACTGCTAGCAAATTCTCATTTTAAGAAATGGACACTTCAAGAAAACCGGAGTTATAAAACAGGCGTTCCGAAAGCGCATTATGAGTTTGATTATGATTCAAGTCTGAATCCAAATGCTCATTTTGTTCTGTTGGATATTCTCTATGAGAAGTCAGAGTACCCCAAACTTGTATTGGTGCCTGTCCAAACGCCATGGATTCAATCTAGTATTGAGGTTCAAGTTGCTGTTCCTTCCGTAGAGTCTATTTTGGGCGATAAACTTACAGCGTTTGCTCCGAATACGGTAGGTGTCCTATATGGCAAGGGCAAAGAATCCGAAATAATTAAACAACTTTTCGATATCGGCTGTCTCTTTGACGAGGCTAAGGATATCGGAGAAGTTGCAGCCAGTTTTGAAAAAATTGGATATACGGAAATAGCTTATCGGGAATTAGATATTGAGACATCTAATATATTGGATGATATGTTTCACACGGCTCTTTTGATTGCAAAACGAACCAAGAATACGGAAGAGCAAGCAAAAAGGAGATTCAATGAGTTGGCGAGCGGGATGAGTAAATTTGAGAATTATCTCATCGCCGAAACTTTTAAAATCGAAGATGCAATACTTGCAGCTGGAAAAGTTGCGTACTTAGCGATGCGATTGAAAAATAAGGATTATTCAATGATCGAAAAGTTCTCCGGACAATCAATTGATGACTTGGAAATCGCTGGGGAGTTGAATTTTTTGAATAAACTAAAAAAGTATAGGGACAAGGCCGCATTTTACTATTGGTATATGGCGGTGGTTGGTGAAGCAGAGTTTTGATGTTTATTAGTGCAAAAAACGCTGACGACAAACCCTATTCGTCGCTGTAAACTGATTCATCACCGTCGGTACTACTCACAGCCAAAAATACCCGTTGATTTGTTACCTAATTTGTTAACTACTACCCAGGTAAAACAAAAAACCCCACGAAATTCGCGGGGTTTCTTTTGTTTGTTGTGGTATCGTGGAATAATCGGACAACCAACCCTTCTTCGTCGGACTGAAATTGACCCCTTATTTATGCGACAAGTTAAATGTGTTAACTTCTGAGTTAAACATGGACCAAATTGAATGTTTTGATGGGGTCA
>Ga0114980_10001649_pt1 | contig 15928 bp, 16 predicted proteins | sample S_140806_EF_Meta_FD_87018 | JGI IMG/M metagenome (GOLD analysis project Ga0114980, IMG submission 87018) | Freshwater microbial communities from Lake Simoncouche, Canada to study carbon cycling - S_140806_EF_MetaG | ecosystem: Environmental > Aquatic > Freshwater > Lake | place: Lake...
ATAATTACATCAGCTACAAATATTGCAGACCAAACTGCAATCGGCACGCCTAGCGTTATGAGAAAACCTTGGAATGGTCCGAAGAAATCTCCGGCAATCCAAACAATATAAATAGTTCCAAGAGTCATTATTACCGCATCAATCGATGCTGCGATGTGTCGCTTTACTGGAAGCCCAACAGAGATAAGTGCGAGCCCAGATGAATATAAATCAAGGATTGCACCACCGATAAGTCCAAGTATTGCAACTGCTGCAAATGGAATTAGATACCAAGTTGGAACTAAAGTTGTTAGCGCACCAATGGGATCCATCGCAATCTTCTCACTAAGTTCTTTACTGCTTCCGGCTAATAATGAGCCATAAATTACTAGGGTGATAGGAACAATTGATGCGCCGAAAACTGTCCAACCAACAACACCCTTGCTCGAAACGCTGCGTGGTAGATATCTGGAATAGTCGGCGGCGCAATTAACCCAACCGAGCCCGATTCCGGTGATTCCAAAGATAAGTGCACCTAGGAATGCTTGTAAGTTACCATTTGGAATTGCTGATACTGAACTCCAATTAACTTGATCTGCTGTTAAAACGATATAGCCAGCAGTTAAAACTAGCGTTGAAACTGTTAAGACTTTCTGGAGGCGCATTATTACTTGAAAGCCAAGAACGCCACCAAAGATAGTTAATCCAGCTGCAATCGAGAAGCCAAGAATTCGGGAAATTGTTGGCTCAATATTTCCGACTCGAGTTAAAACTGTTTCGGTTGCAAGTGTTGCAAGTGATACCAAGACTGTTTCCCAGCCTACAAAAATTAGGTATGAAAGGAGTCCTGGAACAATATTTCCCTTAACTCCAAAGGCGGCACGTGAAAGCGTCATCGTTGGTGCATTAGCTCGTTTTCCAGCAAGTGAGCTAATCCCAACTAAAAAGAAGGATGCAACTGTTCCGATTATCGCTGCAAAGGTTGCCTGCCAAAAAGAAATACCGAATCCAAGAAAGAATGATCCGTAAGAAAGTGCGAGTAGCGAAACATTTGCTGCAGCCCATGGCCAGAATAGTGAGCGCGCTGATCCACTTCGTTCATTTTGTGCAATGAAATTAGTGCCATTCATTTCTAACATGAGGCTAAGAGTAGAGGTAATAGCTAAGATTGGCAGATGTTTGCGAATGATGAGTTTCGGAAGGCGAGACTTGCTACTTTAATTGCATTTTTAATAAATGGTTTTTCGGTAGGAAACTTCGTATCTAGAATTCCAGATTTTAAGTATGAACTCGAGATTTCTAATGGTGTTCTTGGAGCCTCACTTTTCTGTGCATCAATTGGTGTATTAGCAGCGCTTCGTCCAGCAAGTAGGGCGGCTGCAAAATATGGAAGCGGCCCAGTAACAAAATATGCGGCGTTTACTCTTCCACTGGCGGTTCCACTTGTTGGATTGCTTTTCAACCTTCCCTGGTTTCTCTTCTCGCTATTTACCTACGGCGTGCTCTCTTCAATCCATGATTTATCAATGAATGCTCATGCGGCAGCGCTCGAAGATAAAGCTGGCAAAAGAGTAATGAGCACTTTCCATGCGATGTGGTCGATTGGTGGGCTAACTGGTGGTGCAATTGGTGGGCTTTTAGCGTCAGCCAACGTTTCAATAAAAATCCACTCATCAATCATCGGATTATTCATATTATTAATTGCATTGATTACTAGAAATTGGTTCTTACCTGCAACTGCCGATCAGCATATATTTGAGAAACACGAGAAACGTAAAACTCCCCGCCGCTTTTTAATCCTAGGTTTATTAGGGCTTTGCGGGGCGCTCGGTGAAGGTGCAGCAAGTGATTGGGGCGGCGTTCTAGCCCGCGATACCTTTGAAGCATCCGCGCTAATGTCGGCCCTCCCATATGTTTTCTTCTCGGCAACAATGGTTATCGGCAGATTATCCGGAGATTACTTGGCTCATAAATTTGGTGTGGTGAAACTACTTACCTGGTCTGGATTTATTGCAGGCCTCGGATTAACTGCTGGTTTATTCGCTGGAAATATTTATGGTGTGATTATTGGTTGGCTTTTATTTGGAATCGGTCTTTCAACTGTAATCCCAATGATGATTAGCGCGACTGGAACTCTCGCTAACGAAAAATATTCTGGTCAGGTTTCGGCTGCCGAAGGTGTTGCCCTGGTAACTGGTGTCGCATATTTCGGCTTTGTAATTGGCCCACCATTAATTGGATTTATCTCTGAAATCATTACGCTGCGCTGGGCAATGCTGCTTCCAGCTGTATTGGCAATAATATTTGGATTGAGTGCAAAAAAAGTATTGTCATAGTAAATTGCATCCATGATTACACCTCAGAAACTCGCATCCAATCAATTTGATCACTTCTATAAGGGCGGCTACCGCATCGGTGCCCTACGCAATGGACCTGGTGGCCCAATGCGACCTGAAGAGTGGATTGGTTCAATGACAACTCGCTTTGGTGAAAAAACTATGGGGCTTTCAACGCTCTCTGATGGAAGTTATCTTCGAGATTCTGTGATCGCAAATCCAGAGCAATGGCTTGGCGCCGAACATTTAAATACCTTTGGTGCAAGCACTGAATTATTAATGAAATTACTAGACCCAGATCAACGACTTCCAGTTCACTATCACCCAAATCGTAAGTTTGCTAAGGAACATTTATCTTTAAAGCATGGAAAGACCGAAGCTTGGATTATTTTAGAAGCACCTGTGGGAGCAAGTGTTGGATTAGGTTTTGGTAAAGAAATGTCGAAGCCAGATGTTTCAAAGATGGTTGATGCCAGAGATTCTGATGGCTTACTAGCTTCACTTCAAAAGTTTGAAGTAAAGGCTGGAGATACCGTCTTCGTTCCAGCTGGAACACCACACGCAATTGGCGCTGGAATATTTGTTCTAGAACTTCAAGAGCCAACTGATCTTTCAGCACTTCTCGAGTGGAATGACTTTGCTGTTGATGGCGTTAAGGATGGCCATCTTGGTTTAGGTTTCGATACTGTTTTGGATGCACTTCGTTACACACCTATTGAAAAAGATGAAGCTAGCAAATTGGTTTTCTCTAATCGGCTATTTAGTAATTCAGACCAATCAGTCTTTACTGCAGTTGCCGATCCATATTTCCGTGCTGATTATCTTGCTGGCAATAACAGCAAGGTTGCTGCTGGTTTCGGCATCATGTTGGTTCTAGAGGGCCATGGAAATATTGCTTTCGAAAACCATTCAGCAATTGATGCGGTTAAAGGCGATGCGATTTTGATTCCACATAGTGCAGGAAATTGGACGTTAAGCGGTGCAAGTGGCGTTGTTTGCCGCCCACCATTAGCAAAAGATGCTCCGCTAGCTATTTAACTTCTTCAGCGGGAAGACTTTCCAGTGCGTTCGCCATCATTGGCGGACATTGCTGGCCTGGGGCAATAACAGGTTCAAAGTGCCACCATTCGTTCAAGTAAACCCGGCATACGCCATAGGTGGCGCCATTCTCCTCTAACCATTTAACCGCCTTGCGATCACCAGGATAGTTAACATCGATTGCAATTCCCCATGGGTGGTGCGAAATATCTTTTGGTAAGACCCATTTCGAAGCTTCAGTTTCACTTCCATATTTCTTGATTGCATCTGCAAAAAGTCTCTGTTGTAAACCCTGTGTTCTAAAGCCTGATGTAATTCGAATGTTAAATCCTGCGGCCTTCGCAGCTGCCTGTGCCGCTAAGAATCTCACTTCAAAGGTGCGATCAAGTTGGACCGGACGAAGCTCTGAATGATTTATAGGTTCTGTGCCGAGAGATTCCTCTGGCACTAAACATCCTTGGTCGGTATCACTTGTTCGAAGTTCGCTGCTTTCTACATTAAAACAGAGAAGTGGTTTAACTACTTTAGGAGCTACTGCAATCTTGCTTTCAACTGGATTAGTTGAAGTAAACGCAAGGACTGCACAAACGAGCAGCAAATACCCAGCACCCCAGAAGTAGAAGTTTGAAGTCTGCTTATCCATGCATCCGGGCAATCTCTGGATAATTAGTAATTACGCCATCCACTTGAAGTAATTTGCAAAGGTCGAACTCCGCTTTTCTGTTTACAGTCCAGATAAAGATTCTTGTTCCCCGGTTCTGTAATTTCTTTACTAGAGATGGATGCTTAGTTACTAAGTCAATATTTAAGGCTAGTATTTTTCTCTTTGAAAGCCTTGCCGATAAGTAGTATTTAGTAACTTTACAGAAATCCCATTTGGATTTAACTCTTCCAATAGCAAAACTTGAGAACGACATGACTACTACTTCAATTCCTGCAGCGTTAATTTCTGCAGATTTCGATTCCAATAATTCTAGAACTTTGAGTTCGATGCGGCCGCCAAACAAATTTGGATGCTTAGTCTCAATTAGTAAATCCCTTTTAGCAGAAATCGCTAAATCTAATAATTCTTTTAAAGTGATTAATTCATAGACTCTTTGGAGCTCTTTTAGATTACTTCGTGAAACCCTTAATCTCTCTCCCGCAATTCGTTTAGTTGTCGCATCATGAACACATACGATCTCGCCATCCTTTGAAAGGCGGACATCACATTCAAATCCATCTGCGCCTTCATCGATAGCAACCTGATATGCCAATCTCGTCATTTCAGGATTATTCCCTGAAGATCCGCGATGTGCGTAGATCTTCATTTGCTAATTATAAAAAGAAGTGAATTCACCAAACCAAATTTCTTAAATGGTGGTTTAGCAAGAAATAGGAAGCGCATTACTGGTGCCCAGATACCGAATACTCTAGAAAATACTTTTGCTCTAGCCTTTCTATCTACGGCAGAATTTCTAAGGCTCCCCGAACTTTCGGTTGGATGTTTTGCAATTACGATTGGTTCGAATTTTCCCTTCAGCCCTGACCTCAGTAAATCCGCTATGAAGATATATTCATCGCCCAAATAGTTTGTGGCGCCTGCACCAAAATTTTCATCAAATTTGATACCTGCGGCTTTGATATCTGAAACTCTGATCATCATTTCATAAGTTGCAGCTTTGGCTGAATTAGTCAGCTTTAGGGCATGGGAATTAGTTGGATAACTTTTTCGCAATTTTCCCTCCTCGTCTACGGCCTGCATCAAAAGGATTGAGATTTGAGGGTCGGAGTTGAACACATTTATTGCTAATTCAATTCCTGATTCATAAAATTCAATATCGTCATCACCAAAGAGTAGATACTCAGTATTTGTGTTAGCGATCGCTTCATTACGACTCTTTGCTACACCCTTATTTTGTAGTTCAACTACCTTAATATCACCACTAAAGGATGGAGCGCTTGTTCCGTCCGGGTTTTGAACTATGACAAGATTTTTTACTGAATTCAAAAACTTTATGTTCTTCGCCCTATTGGCCAAGGTCGAGTAGCCAATTGTCAAAGGCAAGGGGTTATTCACTGTGAGTGCGTGCCCTTGCAAATCGCATTAAGCCAGTCGATATATTGGATAAATTTGAATTCTGCATCCTCAGTCCAAAGAATAGAACAACGGTATTAGCCTTACTTATGTCGCCGTTATAGCTAAAGAAGATAAGCGCGCCCAATAGAACGATCATTGCAATTCCTGATAACAGAATTCCAGTTTCACCAGATTTTATTCGGGTTCCAATTCTTACAACATTTGCAACTGGAATCTTGTTTTTTCTAGCAGTAACAAAACCACGTTGTGCTTCAATCTGATGACGAAATAGCCGGCCATAAACTTCAAAAATAATTAAGAGGATTACCATGTTAACTAGTCCAAAGATCCAATTTACGTACGTAAAGAAGAGGAAGATAACTGCAAGTTGAGTGAATGTGCTCAATAGATTGGTCAGCTCAAATGCCAGTGACCAGCGCCAATTCTCTTTCGCCCCCGTTACCTCTGAATTAGATTCTTTGAACGCCTTATCAAAGACATTAACTCGATAAATTCGTTGTAGAAAGTGACCGGCTCTAGTTCCTCCAAAGAATATAAAGAAAGCCGCGACGAATAAGATTAACTTCGTCTGGCTTAGGGTTCCTTCATTAAGAATAATCTTTGTAAAAAGCTTTGCTACTGCTAACTCTGATACCGAAATAAAAGCTGCAATCAAAACCAGGCTGATTAGAATTATTCGGTATTTCGTTGTCGTAAATAGCTCAAGGAGAGCCAGTCGAAGCTGATTTACAATTGTGAACATGGGTTAATTATTCCGTAGTTTTGCCGAAGATACGATCGCTGCGATGTGGCCAATAGTCACAAAAAGAGCGATTCCGAGCGCAATTTCTAAAGATTCATTGAATGTTCCGAAGAAAGCCACGTACATTGTGAATTCCACGGAGTGAAACATTCGTTGGGCTGGAATAAAGTCAAAGATTTTTCTCAGGCTTCGAAGTAATCCTTTTGTTGGCATATTGATTCCTGATTTATCTTGAATTTTTGAAAGACCCGAGAATGCTCTTGCGACATGAACCGCATCATTTAAACCTTTATTTATAATAACTAAAATGGCTAATAGCGCTCCTAGGAATGGGAATATTGAGTCAGTTGTCTCCTTATTTGGCCAATCTGCAAGGCGTAATCCAAAACAAATTGGCAATAATCCTTCGGCTACATAGTGACCTAATTTATCTAGGAAAATTCCCATTGGAGATTTGGTTTCGCGCCATCTGGCGACTTCGCCATCGCAGCAATCAACCAACATCTGTAAGTGGCTTAGAAATAGTGCAAGTGCGATGCCCTGCCAACCTTTAATCAAAAGAGCTGGCCCAATTGATGCGCCAATAAGAATCATTAACCAGGTAACGCCATTTGCGGTTATCGGAGTTAGCAAAAGAATGCGAGTTAAGTAAGGAGAGATTCTGCGCTGATAAAGATCGGCAATCCAATGTTCAGAAGTTGATCTTCCGGTAACTGAAATAGGCTGTGAAACTTCACGAATCTGCGCAATAGTTGGGCGACTTGGTCTTGTAGTCATGGGTTAATCCGCCTTAGTTTTCCGACTAAGTATCCATTGAATTGAAGATATTACAAAGAACAATACGCTGAAATAGTAGACAAGAATTGTCAGCGACCAACCAAGCCAAATCCAGAGTGCAATTACTAGCAAGCGACCAAATATAAATCCTCCAGCTACTGACAGCCAGATTGGTTTTCTTTCGTTCTGTAGTGCTCGATACATGTTGTCGTAATGATTAAAGAGAATCGCGAACAGGAGTAAGAAAATTGCAGATCGATCAAGATTTTGAACGAAAGCGAGTTCAATCAAAATTACACCTTCGAGTAACCGTAGTAGTGAAGGAACAAGCCAATCGAATCGATTTGTTGAATTCTTACTGTTTATTGAATCTAGCTGGTCATCAATTAAGTTTTTATTAACCCGGGACTTAGGCCAGGTTAATGTTTTTCTGATTCTGCCTCGGAATACCAGAGCGATGGAAATAAGCGCAAGTATTGGCATTATTGTGAATGTAAATGCTGCTCCACCGATAACTGATGACGCACTTATAACTAGCCAGCGCTCACCGATAGGGAATTGCACGGCTTTCTTTGACCAATATTCTAAACGTGTTTTCTTATCGTGTTCAACTGCAACAAAGCCATCGCTCTTTAAATTGAAATCTAACGGCTCTAGCTCCGAGCTTCTAATTTTATTTATACGCGCAAAGTTGTAATCAGAAAGATGTCTAAAAGTTTGAAATAGCATCATTCCAATTGCCGGAATCCACAAGTCTCGCCCACTTTTTGCAGCACCATTTGCAAGACCAAAGAAAACTAAATATTCTTTTATTCGATCGGTTATCGCGTCAAGCCAAGCGCCAAGTTGTGAAAATTGCCGGGTATATCTGGCTAACTCCCCATCGACACAATCAATAATAATGCTGAGCTGAAGCAAAACTGCTCCTGCAAAAATCGCCCAGAAATTTCCCTTACTAAATTCAAATGCTGACCATAAGCCGATTGCAAATGAAATTAAAGTGACTTGGTTTGGCGTCATCTTTAGACGAACTGCCAGCCAAGTAAATAACTTTGAAATTTTTCGTAGGAAGAAGACGGAATAGAAACCATCATTGGCCCGGTTCGCTAGTTTTAAGCGCAATCGAGCATCATTTAGTTTCGCAATTTGAATCTGAGTTGTAGCCCGCGCTATCGGATCTTCATTTCTAATAAATGGCGCTCCTGCAACCTCCGCCGGCGCTATGACTATTGCTGCTCTCACAAGAGCTACAAGAATTAAATCGATGATATTTCCGGGATGGTTTGTATTTTCAACTTTGGAGAGAGTGCTAATAATTTCTTCTCTTTGAGATTGCGAGAGCCGAATTATTCCGAGGAATGTGTGAGTTCCATGCCCAACTTCGTGATACCCAGAACTTGCCCCAGTAATCCGACTTTGGCTTACTCTGGTTTCACCATCTTTTACCTTTGATACCAGAGCCGTTGTTACGGTTCTTGGGTAGTCAGTCAATAATTCAAGATGCGGTTTGGTGACCACAGTATTTTCATCAACCAAAAGCAAATCTTGGTTGCTTGATTCAAATACCTTTAAAACATCTGAAATCTTTGTGCCCTGATCAACATCGAGGGTTCGAAGATTTCCGGTCATAAGCGGTAATCTATCGTGTCTAACAGGGATTCTTTAGGAAAAGATGGGTTGGAAAGATAGAGATGGCTATTCAAGTTGTGATTTTAGCGGCAGGTATGGGTACTAGATTAGGAAAACCTTGGCCTAAACCGTTAACTGTTTTATCTGATGGCCGTTCAATCATGCAACAGCAGATGGAGAATGTTTCAAAAGTTTTTGGAGAAGCAGCGAGAGTCACGGTTGTAGTTGGATTCAAACTTGAAATGATTATTGAAGCTCATCCAAGCGCTAGTTTTGTTTACAACGAAGTTTACGACCAAACAAATACTTCAAAGAGTTTGCTTAAAGCACTTCGGGCTAGTCAGGAATCTGGTGTTCTTTGGTTAAATGGAGATGTTGTATTCGATGCAAAAGTTCTAGAACGAGTGGCTGATCGAATTAAATCCGAAAAATCATTTGTATGTGTAAATACCTCCGCTACAGCAGAAGAAGAAGTTAAATACACTGTTGACGAAAAAGGATTTATTAAGGAACTTTCAAAGACTGTAAAGAACGCATTGGGCGAAGCGGTCGGAATTAACTTTATTGCGTCACATGAAAAAGCAGATGTAATTAAGCAATTGGATGCGTGCGCTGATCAGGATTATTTCGAACGTGGACTAGAGCTAGCGATTGAAAAGAACGGCATTCAAATGGAACCGGTTGATATCTCCGATTTATTTGCCGTAGAGGTCGATTTCCAAGCAGATTTAGATCGGGCCAACGAGGGACTTAAGTAATTACTTTCTAAGCCTTTTAATTCCTTCTTTAATAGCAGCTTCTACCTCTGAAATTTTTCTTTCAGAAATTCTAATCTCATGAGTAATAGGAATGATTTCAGAAATATCGAGCTTAGGATCTATCGAAACCGGGTTCAACTCTTTTACTCCGGCCCCAAGAGCGTAATCTGAATATTTGATTCCATCCCCGTGCACATATTCTTCAAAGCCTTTGAATACGATTAGAGCACAAGGTATGCCGTAACTTTGACAAGTAATCATCACATGCATCGCACTTGTTACAACGCTGTCGTATTCATGAAGCTTTTCAATAAAGGAAATTATGTCGTTTGGATGTGAAATTTGCACTGATAACTCATCGAAATTTTCTGGCAGCTTTACCGGCGCTTGTAAGTGTGTGTGATGACGGATTAAAGCAATGCGCCCATTAGTTTGCCCGCGGGTAAATGGCAATATTTTGGATAACACAACAGCTGGATCTCCAAAACTCTCAACTCTTGGACCACCAGATTGCAAAAGTAGCTCTGCGGTATGCGGCCCGCGAACTGAAACATATTCTGCCTTTGGATTTAGCGCATGCTTAAATGAGCTAACTCCAGTTCCGACAACCACTGAGTTAGTCTTAATGAAACGTCCAACTGATCCCAAGCTAACTAAGTGTTTCTTTGGCGCTTGTGTAGTTAACCCTTGAAAAATTATCCGATTTTCGGTGTAATGGTTGAAGATAAATGGTGTTAACCAATCCCCATAGTTACCGGGGTATGGGTTCTCCCACCAAGCAATAGTTAGCTTTTCCGCACTTGGTTTAGCTGAATATGCCAAATAACTTGAAGCAATATTTATTGCGGCGCTTTCATACCTATTTGGTAGAACTTTGCGTTGGAATAATTGCAGAGATTCGTTGTATTTCTTAAGATCTCCGGCTTTTCCGGCTTTAACTAATTCGCCGATAGTTTGATTATTCAAATTGTTATGTTTTTTGCCAGTTAAGAATCCAGTGATTCCTGAAGAATCTACCAATAACCGTAGGCGAGCGGATAATCTCTCTGGCAGTTTTTCTTCAACATACTTTGCAAATTCGAGTAATTCTCTCTTTGGGTTGAGAAGCTTCTTAGCCTTGTTGCCTTTATGTTGCTCTACTTTATTCTTGAAATTCTCAACTTGCCCGCTTGACCCAAAGCGAAAGAATACTTCGTGACTCTCAAGACTTCCTGACCCTTTATCTACCGCACAGTTAGATGGGATCATTTGAAATGTCATATTTGGTGAATTTGCGCGCCAAGCTTCTTCAAAGAAGAAATCATCTGTTGCTCTAACGGTTGCAACCTGTTCAAACTCTGCTGCCGCTTGAATCATTTTTCTCGCTTGAGGTGTGTTATTTATTCCCCAGAAGCAAGGCTCCCAAAATCTACCTCGGTTCTCATAACCAATCTTTATTGGATTACTAAATCCACGTTGAAATCCAATAATGTCAGCTGTTGAATTAAGAATAAAATCAGGGATTGAAAATAGTTCGCAATCTACGTCAATCCAAAAAACCTTTTTATCAGGATTGGCTGCACAAACCTCAGCGATAAATCCAACTTTCCTGCGACAAATAGCTGCCCAATCTTCGCCCTCTTTTTTGGAAATTTCACGAAGATCAACTGCAATCCCAAGTTCTTCTAAATTTTCCCTAAGTCTTGCACCATGGCTCTTGTAATAATCATCACTGGTGTAGAAGGAGCAAACTATTGCGTTCTTTATTCTTATTTCTGGCTTTGATTTAGCAGCTACTTTCGGAGCGAATTGGCTTTCTAAAGCGTCAAGTATTTCGCCACCTTGAAAATCAATTGTGCTCATTCATCAAAGATAGGCTTATCTAATTAATTCTTAACGAGACTAAGTAAAACTCGGGTTATACGCCAGGTGAACAAATGGGTTTAGGTCGCCCCGAATAGCGCTAGCTCATCTGGGATAACTGCAAAAACTTTATGCCGAGGATCGATTAATTCGAAGTGACCAATGTTCTCTACTTCAATTAATTTGATATTAAATCTTTCTGCGTAGTCTCTTGAAAAGGCGGGTGGCACCCGAATATCTAGAGCGCCGTGGATCAGGGTTGTTGGGCTAGAAGGATGTGACTGGAACATTGGGTCTAAATCAGTTCGCATCGAGGCTGGGGCTCCAAGAAAATCAGAGACTGCACCTTCATCTAAATCTAGTTCTTCAGCCAAGGCTAGGTTTGTTACTGGTGCCAGCGCGATGATTCCTGATACTTCGACTTTCTTTGCCGCAATTAGCGCGAGCTGCCCACCTGCAGAATGACCAATAAGAATTATGTTTTTGTGCTCACTAGCAACTTCATTAATTGCGCTAACTACATCGTTCAGCGCTGCATCAGGATTTCCAATAATTCTGCGATATTCAATTAACGCGACCGGCCAACCCAATTCAGCAAATTTCCGAGCTAGCGGTGCCAGATGTTTACGATCATATTCTGGGCGCCAATAGCCGCCATGAATCAAAACAATTATCGAGTTATTGGCTTCCGTTGCATTGTAGAAATCGATTACCTGATCTTCGGATTTTCCGTAAGAAATAGTTTTATCAGGACTTACGTAAGGTATTTCAAAGACAGAGCGGTCTTCGACGTTCATTGCTTTAGATTGAATCCATTACAGTAATTTTCTCGCCATTTACAAAATCAGTGGCAACCTTCTGCCAAGCTGCACTTGCTTCATTGACCATATGTGCATCCCATAGCGCACGACTTGTCCAAACTTCCCAGACACAAACTTGATTTGCATTCTGTGAGTCCGTAAGTATCTCTAAAATTTCGCAACCTGCTTCGGTTCGAATATGAGCGCCGTGGACCTTAATTTTTTCAATAAATTCCTGAGATTTTCCTGGCTTTACATCAATTGCTACAAAGAGATAAACCTTGCTCATTTGCGACCGATTTTAGGAATTCTAAATTCTTTTCCATTTGTTACACCACTTGATCGCCAGAGCAACATTCCAACGAAGGTAAGTGCGATTATCACCGCTCTTGAACCAAGTGGAATTTGAACTTGAATTCCAAATACCGGAAGGTCTTGCTCCATCATAAGTAAGACTTGGCCAACAGCGGTAATAATGAAGGTCCCAACGAGTGCGCCCCAAATGCTTGCGCTTCCACCAACGATGAGCATAGAAAGTGTTATGAAGGTAAATTCTAGATAATAATCTTGAACTTGAAATGTTCCAGCAACATGCGAATACATTCCACCAGCAAGGCCTGCAATTGCACCAGAGATAATGAATGAAATCAACCGAACCTTGAAGATACTAATTCCAAGAGCTGGTGCGGCCATTGGATCTTCGCGGGTGGCACGAAGAGTTCTTCCAATTTTCGAAATATTTATGAAGTAAACAAGGACTAATGAAATAACTGCCAAGAGGAGGAGGATCCAATTGTTTTCAATTAACGGAACACCAGGCAGCGCTTGTGATCCTGGTCCAATCTTTTTGTTATTGAAAAATACGTTATAGGCCACGCCTAGAAGTGCAAAGGTAGCAATGCCTGCAGCTAGACCATTTAGTCGCATCAGAAAAACGCCAGTAACGGCTGCGATTAATGCACTTACTGCGGCGGAAATAAGCAATGCAACATAAATATTTACCTGGGGTGAAACTAGTGGCTGCCAAAGTTGGTTCATTGACAAGGCATTATCTTTAATATTAACCGGGGCAGTTAACATCGCAGATATATATGAGCCAATAAGCGCGAATGCCCCGTGGCCGAAGGAGAGAACGCCTGAGTTTCCTACAAAGACTTGAAGCGCAAGAACCATAACAAATAAGCAGAGGGCGAATTGAGTAATCAGTTGCAAGCTTGTTGATGCACTGCCAACAAAATGAGTTAAAAGAACTAAAACAATTATTGGTCCAAGTAAGTTTTGAATCGAGAACTTTGTTACGCCACCATGCTTCATCAGACACGCTCCAATTCAGAACCCTTACTTAAGAGTCCTCCAGGTCGCACTAGCAAGATGACTAGAACAAGTAAGAAGAGCCAGCTGTAGGCATAGACGCGACCATTTCCAAGCAAGGTATTGAGCGAACTTAGAACGACGCCAACTATGAACCCACCAAGTGCCGCGCCACGTAATGAAGCGATTCCACCGATAACAATTCCAACAAGAGAAAGAATTGTGATGTTAAGACCATAATAAGGACTGATCTGTGGATTTTGAATCACAAGTATCAAGGCAACACATGCTGCTAAGACTCCACTTAGTCCGAAAGCTGCACTAATTAATCGATTTGATCTAACTCCGAGAAGTCTTGCGGTTTTGAAATCTGCTGATGCTGCGCGAAGTTGCAATCCAAGAGAAGTGCGTTCGACCAAGTAACCCATTGCAAGCAAAATAGCAATAGTTAAGACAATAGTAATGATGCTTGAGATGGTTACTGAAAGACCTGCGATTTTAAAATCGCCACGAAGGAATGGTGCCACTACTGCTGATCTTGGCAGTGCGCCAAACATTAATTCATAAACGCGCTGTAAAACTGTTGAAAGCCCGAACGATGCAATTAACATAATTGCTGGATTTACTCCACGCAATCTGCGATAAATTGAAATCTCCATTAAAAGCGCGACAAATACTGTGACAATAATCGTGAATAATAAACTTATAGCTAAGGGGAACTGTGTAGTTAAAACTAAGGTGTAAGCCGCAATTGTTATTAATTCAGCATGAGCGAAATTCACTAAGCGCATCACTCCAAAAACTAGGCCAAGCCCAAGCGCTGCTAATGAATAAAGCCCACCTAGGCTAATTGCATCAAGTATTGACTGAACCATTTACTCACCAGCTCCAAAATATGAACGTTGTAGGGATTCGGAATTAGCAGCATCTGCAGGAGTTAGCGTTGCTTGAACTTTTCCATCTCTAATTACAATCGTCTTTTCAGCGAATGAAGTTACTAAGTTTGCGCGCTGTTCAACGATCACAACCGCAGTTCCCATCCCGATAATTTCTTGTAAGCGTTCAAAAACATCAGTGATAACAGTTGGAGCTAATCCCAAGCTTGGCTCGTCAAGTAATAAAACTTTTGGCTCTGAAATAAGCGCTCGAGCAATCGCAAGCTGCTGCTGCTGTCCACCACTCAACATTCCAGCTTGATGGTTTTCGTGTGTCGATAGAACTGGAAATAGTTCACGCATTTTTAGAATTGCTTCGTTAGCGCCTTTCTTATTGCGTCTACCAGTCAAACCAAGTGCAAGATTTTCCTTCACACTTAGCCCGCTAAATATTTGACGACCTTCTGGAACAAGTGAGAGCCCCAGTCGCACAATATCTTCGGGCTTCTTGCCAGCAATATTCTTTCCATCAAAAATTATGGAACCTGATTTTGGTGCAATTCCACCGGCAATTGCTTGGAGCAGCGTTGATTTTCCGACACCATTTGGCCCAACAATGCCGATTGATTTTCCTGGCTCTAAGCTAAATGAAACATCTGAAATAACTTCAACTTTTCCGTAGCCGGCTACCAAATTTGTTACTTCTAATAGAGCCATTAGTGAACACCTGCATTTCCAAGGTAAGCAGATTTAACATCGTTATTATTCAAAGCATCTTGTGGGTTGCCATCAAAAATCAAAACTCCGGTGGCTAATACAACAACCCTGCTGCAAGCCTGGGTAACTAATTTAACGTTATGTTCTACTAGCAACATTCCACACCCAATATTTTTTCTAATCTCATCTAGTGCGTGTAACAATCTTGGAGCTTCATCTTCATTAAGTCCGGCAGCTGGTTCGTCCATGATCAAATACTTTGGTTGTGCGGCAACCGCACGCGCAAGGCCAACTAATCTGGCATTTCCGTGAGAGATGCTTCCCGCTGGATACGGTGAAAGCTTTTCAATACCTAAAATTTCTAAAATTGATTCGGATCTGGTGCGGGCAACTTTTGCAGATTCACCTAAACCAATTGCTCCTAGCGCAACATTTTCGGCAACTGTTAAATTTCCAAAGAGTCTTCCGGATTGAAAAGTTCTTGCAATTCCAGCACGAGCTCTAGCATTTGGTTTTAAACCATCAAGAGGTGTTCCTTCAACAACGACTGTGCCGCCATCTTGTTTTTCATATCCGGCTAAAATATTTATAAAGGTGGATTTACCAGCGCCATTTGGGCCAAGTAGGCCAACGATTTCTCCCGGATTAATATTTAAAGTTACATTATCTAAAACTTGAAGGGCGCCAAAAGACTTGCTTATCTCGTTGGCGTGAAATGATTTTTGATTCAAGCTTTTTACTCCCTTCGGCTATGAACGCAGAATAACAATAAAAAGAGGGTGTGCGACGTGATGCCGCACACCCTCGTTACTTATTTACTTATTAGAAGGTTGGCTTCTTTGCAGCCGCGTACTTCACAAGCTTTGTCTTGCCATTGGTGGTCTTTAGGATCGCCATTGGACGAGACACGTTAACGTGAAGTGTTGGTGTAAATGAAGTTGCACCAGCAGTTAGAACTTCCTTGTTGAACTTGTCCATTTCAGCGGCAAGCTTCTTGCCATCTGTTGAACCAGCACGCTTTGCAGCAAGTGCAAATGCTTCAAC
>Ga0114980_10001650_pt1 | contig 15926 bp, 16 predicted proteins | sample S_140806_EF_Meta_FD_87018 | JGI IMG/M metagenome (GOLD analysis project Ga0114980, IMG submission 87018) | Freshwater microbial communities from Lake Simoncouche, Canada to study carbon cycling - S_140806_EF_MetaG | ecosystem: Environmental > Aquatic > Freshwater > Lake | place: Lake...
ATTAAATCTTGTATAATTAGTAAAATAACATTAAAATCAGAATTATTATCAAGTAAAATATTCTCAAAATTATTAAGACTGTTAAATTTAAGTAAAAAATTTTTTTTTAATATTTTCCAGCTTTCACTTTGTGGCATTAAAAATGTATTTGAAGTGAAAGATATAGTTTTCATTTAATAAATATTTAATTAGTTGTTGATCTTAAATTTAAAATTGCTTTTTGAGCGTATTTATTTTTTTTTAAATAATCAATGAGATTTTGTTGTTTGGAATTTAATATAGATACCGACTGCCTAGAATTTATTGCTGGAAATCTTATTATTTTTACAGTCTTTTTATATTTTTTTCCTAAAATTTTTAATTTTTTCTCTGCTTTTAATTTTATTTTAGAATAGGGTGATTTTTTGCTTACCCTGATAAATTCTGTTGACGGATAAAAAAATGCAAAATTATATTTTTGGCATTTTTTAAATATTTCAATTGGAGAAAATAGAAATATTTTATTAAAATTTTCTTTAGTCTTTTGATCAATATCTGTTTGAAAATATATTTTTGGTGAGGCAAAATAGAAAATATTTATAGGCTGATATTTCTTAACAATTTCTACAATTAAATTGATATCATTAGGAAGGGTTATTTTCTTTATAAGAATTTTTCTTTTTTTATTCTTAATAGATCCAGAACTATATGATCCAATTTTTATTATCTTCTTGTTGCGTAAAAATAATTTAAATAAATCTTTCCCTATCCCTTGGCTTGCCCCAATAACCAAAATATTTTCTTTTAATTTATTTATGTTCTTTAAAAAAGATTTTGGAATTGATTTGAAGTCATATTTTATACTAGGCCTTATTAGAGTTTCAAAATAAATTTCAAAATTCTTGTATTTTAGATTATTGAAAATAATAGATATTTTATTTTTTATAGACTTTGAGGATATATAAATTTTATTATTATTATTATAATTATAATTATTATTCATTATTGTAATTTTTTTTATTATTGAATTTTTTCCAGGGTAAATCATTCCCACATATCTACTAACATAGGAGAGTGCTGCATTAATTTGAGTATTGTTATTGTTATTATTAAAAATATGAAACCTATTATATTTAATATTTTTGTAGAACTCTAAATCTGAATTATTATTAGGATTTCTAATATCTATAAGGCATTTTTTTTGTCCATCTTGAGTAAGTATATAATAAAAAAATTTTTTCTTTTTTTTTTTAAATATTTTAATTTTTTTATTATAAAAAAAAGGTTTCAGAAAATTTATTTCTATAGAATTTTTTTTTATATTTAATTTAGAAACCTTTAAAAATTTTATTATTACTAGCGCTCCGTGGCAAATTGTTTTTCCAAAGATAGAATTATATCCATACTTTTTATCTAAATGAATCTTATTAAAATCTCCACTTTTATATGAAAAATTTTTACCCTCAGAATCGTTTATAATAAAATTTTTTTTTTGTAACACAGTATTTAATAATTAATTGAATTTATATTTGAGTATTGACAGCATTACAAACTCAATAATATTGATATAATTTAAATGTTATATTTTTATTTTAGTATTTATTATTTTATATGATAAATTTTAAGTTTTTTTTTAATTACTAGACTTTTATTTATTAAATAACTAGTATTACTTTGGTTTATTAAAACTCTTAACATTTAAATTTTTTTACAAAAAAATATGAGATTTGAACAAGGTAAAAATATATACATTAGAAAAATTACTAAAAACGATTGCAGTTCGGAATGGGTTAGTTGGGTAAATGATAGAGACATAACTAAATTTCTAGTCAATCAATTTTGGCCAATTACACTTCGTGATCAAAAAAAATTCGTTGAGAGCTCACAAGAATTTGGCCAAAGGGCGCTATTTGCAATTTGTGTAAAAAAAAATAATAAGTTTATAGGCATAGTTTCATTAAGCGGTATAAATTGGGTTCATGGTTTTGCTGATGTTGCTTTTTTTATAGGCAATAAAAAGTTTTTAAAAAGAAATATTGGCTTAGAAGTGTTCACACTTATATTAAGGGTCGCTTTTTTGAGATTTAATCTCAAAAATATTAAAAGCGTTTCTGCCAACCCTCTTATGAAAGAACTTCATAGAATTCTTGGATTTACTACCGTCGGAGTAATTAAAAAATTATATTTTATTAATCAAAAATTTTATGATCATACGATATATAATTTAACTAAAAAACATTGGTTAAATTTTAAGCATTAATTTTATGAGTAAAATTATACCTTACAGCAAGCAATCGATTAATAAATCAGATATAAATGCAGTCAAAAAAGTTTTACAATCTAATTTATTAACACAAGGACCCACAGTTAATAGGTTTGAAAAATTTTTTGCGAAACATGTTAATTCAAATTATGCAACATCATTTAATAGTGCCACTAGTGCATTGCATGGATCTTGTTTTGCATTAGATTTTAAAGAAAAAGATATATTATGGACAGTTCCAAACACCTTCATCGCCTCGGCTAATTGCGCATTGTATTTAGGTGGAATAGTTGATTTTGTAGACATTAATTACTTTAGCGGAAATATAGATATCCGACTTTTGGAAAAAAAACTAAAATCAACAAAAAGTAAATTTCTTCCTAAAATACTTGTTACAGTTGACTTTGCGGGATTGCCTGTACAGCAAGATCTTATTTGGAGTTTATCAAAAAAATACAAATTTAAAATAATAGAAGATGCATCTCATGCTTTGGGTGCAAAATGTAAAAATTATAAAGTGGGATCTTGTAAATGGAGTCATATTACCGTTTTTAGTTTTCATCCAGTTAAAACAATAACGACAGGGGAAGGGGGGATAGCAACAACTAATAATCTTTTTTTAAATCAAAAATTACAAATGTTTAGATCTCATGGAATTACAAAGAATCTGCATGATTTTAAATTTAAATCAAACAATAAAAAGAAATGGTATTATGAGCAGCATTTTTTAGGATATAATTATAGAATGAATGAAATTTCTGCTGCATTAGGAATTAGTCAGTTAAAAAGAATTGGTATTTTCGTTAAAAAAAGAAATTTGATAGCAAAATATTATACCAACAATCTAAAGATGAATAATATAATTTTGCCATACTCACACAATAATTTATATTCATCTTTTCATCTATACGTAATTAAAATTATTGGAAAAAAATTTAAAAAAATTCATCTGGAATTATTTAATTTTTTAAGAAAAAATAAATTTTTTGTTCAAATGCATTATCTTCCAATTCATTTGCACCCCTTTTATAGAAAAATGGGATTCGGTCCTGGTGATTTTCCTAATTCAGAGAAACATTCTAATTCTGCTATATCTTTACCCATATATCCAGATTTAAAAAAAAATGAAATAAATAAAATTATAAAATTAATAAAATTATTTTTTGAACGGAAAGTTTAAATAGAAATTAATGAAAACTTTTATAATTGCTGAATTAGGCATCAATCATGATGGAAGTTTTGATAAATGTATAAAATTAATTAGAGAGGCAAAAAAATCAGGGGCAAATTCTGCTAAAGTACAAATAATAGATCCAAATAGCAGTTATCAAAAAAAAACTAAGTCTTATAAAGAGTTTTTAAATAAAATTTTAACAATTGAAGAATTGTTTAAGATTAAGAAGTTTGCTGATGAAATTAAAATTGATTTTTTTGCTACAATTGGCGATCTTGCAAGCTTAGAGCTAGTTAAAAAGTTATTTATAAAAAAAATAAAAATTTCTTCAGGTTTAATTACCAACATTCCTTTAATTGAAGAGATTTCTAAAAATAAACTTGAATTAATTATCTCCACTGGCATGGCTTTTAAAAAAGAAATAATGGAAGCTATTAATGTAGCAAGTAAATATTTGCCTAAAAATAAAATTAGCCTTCTAAAATGTACATCTCTATATCCAGCGCCAGATTATTTGCTAAATTTAACGCAAATTCTTCTAATGAAGAAAAAATTTAGTATAAAAATTGGTTATTCCGATCACTCTTTGGATGATTTGCCTGTGATTGCAGCAGTGTCTTTAGGAGCAGAGATTATTGAAAAGCATTTTACTTTAAATAATAAATTATTAGATGCAGATCATAAAATCTCATATGAACCATATCAATTTAAAAAAATGGTTGATTCTATAAGAAGGGTCGAAGACAGTATGGGAAATAGCAAAATAATATACCCCTCTCATGAGGAGATTAAGTTAAGAAAGTTAAGGCATAGATATTTAGTTACTATTAACCAGATAAAAAAAAATGACATTTTTACATATAAAAACTTAGGATTTAAAAGATTATATAAGGAATCAAAGAAAGCAATTAAAGCAAAATTTTACAAATCATTTATTGGAAAAAAATCAAAAGTTAATATAGACCAAGACATCGTTGTAAATAAAAATTTTTTAAAATAGCAATAAATATTTTTGATAATAAAATTTGTAATAATATTTTTTTCGTAATTGAAAAAAAAGAGATTTATTTATGAAAAATATTTATAAAAAAATTATATTTGGTACCGCTAATTTTTCAAAAAATTACGGCATATTAAATAACATACTTCCCAAAAAAAAAATTAATTCAATTCTTAAATTATTAATTAATAAAGGTATAAATGAAATAGATACAGCTGATGATTATAATGCATTTTTAAAAGAAAACTATTTCAAGTTAAAAAAATTTAAAATTTATCAAAAAATCAATTTAAAAAACTTTAAAACAAATAAAAAAATAAAAAGCAAAATTTACAAATATTTATTTCTAAAAAAAAATATTAAAATAAAAAATTTATATGGAGTAACCCTTAGAAAACCAGAGATTTTACTTACAAAAATTGGAAAAAAGATTTTCGATATTTTGAATGATTTAAAATCAAAAGGAACTATAAAAAAAATTGGAATTTCTATATATTCTTGTAAAAAATTAGAAAGTATTTTAAAAAATTTTCAGATTGATTATGTTCAAATCCCAGCAAATCTTGTAAATATTTCTGTTTATAATAAAACAAAAAAAATTATAAAAAATAAAAAAATTGAAATTCACGCTAGATCAATATTTCTTCAAGGTTTATTATTAAGAAAATGGAATGAATTACCAAGCGAATTAAAATTTCTTAAAAATTACTGGAAAAAAATTGATAAAAAACTTAAATTAAATGATATAGATAAATATCAGGCTTGTGTAAATTTTGTTACAAATTTAGACGTTGATAAAGTAGTAGTAGGTTTTGATAATGAAGATCAATTAAAAAAATTATTAAACGTAAAGAAAATAAAAAAAAGAATTCCACATTTTAATATTCCAAATAAAAAATTCATTGATCCAATTTATTGGTCAAGGCTAAAAAAATAATTTTATAAATACTTGATATAATGTTTATTAAACAGGCGAAATTAATTGATGCTAAATTTATATATCACGTTGTTAACATTTCTAGAAAGTATGGCCATTTTACCAAAACCAAACCTTTAAATTATAAAGCTCACATCGTATGGTTTAAAAAAAAATTAGATTTGAACAAAGATAGAATATATTTAGCTTATCATGATAAAAAAAAATTAGGATATATAAGATTTGATTTTATTTCAAAGGGACTTTTTGAAATTTCCTTAGCTTTACTACCAAAATATTTCGGAAAAAATTTTGGTACAAAAATGTTATCTTATAGTGTAGCAAAATTTAAAGAAAAATTTAAACTTATAAAAATAGTCGCAAAAGTTAAGAAGCACAATAAACGATCCCAAAAATTTTTTATAAAAAATGGGTTCAAAAATATTCGATACTGTAAAAAAGTTTTTAAAAAATTGATTAGTTACAATAAATATGTATTTTATAAACTTAACATAGTTTAATTTTTTGATGAAAAAAAATATTTTAATTCTTGCTGCTCATCCTGATGATGAAGTTTTTGGTTGTGGTGGGACTGTCGCTAAGTTAATAAAAAAAAATTGGAACGCACATCTTTTATTTTTTACAGATGGAGTTTCTTCACGAAAAAACAAAAAAAATTTAGAATCTAAGATTAAAAGAAGAAAATCTGCGGCGTTAAAGTCTTCAAAGTTATTGGGTATTAAAAATGTAAAATTTTTATCTTTTCCTGATAATGGACTCGATAAAATTAAGTTAATAGAGATTATTAAAGAAATCGAATTTTACATGAATCAATTTAAACCTGAAATAATTTTTACTCATTCTAATACTGATTTAAATATTGATCATGAAATTATTAACAGAGCAGTAGTTACAGCGACCAGACCGCAGCCTAACTTTTATGTAAAAAAAATTCTTCTATTCGAAACATTGTCTAGTACTGAGTGGAATTTTTCTAGTAAAAAATTAAATTTTAGTCCAAATTATTTTGTTGATATTAAAGATACTATAAAAATAAAAATTAAAGCAATTAAAGCTTATAAGTCTGAATTAAGAAAATGGCCTCATCCTAGATCGGTAAATGGCGCAAAGACTCTAGCAAATTATAGAGGGCAAAGTGTCGGGCTTGAATTTGCCGAGGCTTTTTTTTTATTAAGAGAAAATTCTTGAGAATATTATTTAGATTTGATTCATCGCAAGTTATTGGTCATGGCCATCTATATAGATGTTTTGAATTAGGAAATTTTTTTGAAAGCAAGGGACACGATTGTTTTTATTTAACTAATAATTTTGATATTAAATTAAAAAAATATTTTTCTATAAATACAAATAATATTTTTTTAATTAATAAAAAAATTTTTTTTAAAAATAATAATTCAATAAATCATTTTCAAAGATGGGAAAATTCATTACAAATACAAGACGCTAAATTAACAAAATATTATATTGTTAAAAATAATATAAATATTGTTTTTAGAGATCATTACGGTCTTGATTATATATGGGATAAAGAGTTGTCAGCAAATTGCAGACTAATAGTTATAGATGATTTAAAAAAAAATAAAAATTATTGCGATATATATATAAATTACCATTACAAATTCTTTAAAAAAAAAGATTCTAGTTTATTATTAAAAAAAAAATGCTTACCTTTATTAGGTGAAAAATATTTTATATAAAAGAATATTAAATTTTATAAAAAAAAAATTATTAAACAAATATTTATTTATATGGGAGGCGCCGACAAAAATAATTATGCTAGTCATGTATTTAATTGTCTAAATAATATAGTTCTAAAAAACTATAAAAAAGTTTTCCTTTTTAATAAAAAAAATAAAATCCATAATAAGTTACAAAAAAAAGCTAAAATGATTAAAGGTTACAAAATATTATTATCACCAATTAAAAAAATAGAAAATTATTATATTAATTCCTCCTTGTGTATTACAGCTGCAGGAGTGTCAATGTATAAACAAATCCTTTACAAGGCTAATAGTCTAATAATACCTCAAACATACAATCAAAAATTAGCCGCTAAATTGTTAACAAAAAAAAAATTATTTCATATTTTAAATAATATTAATTTTTTAAACGTAAAAAAAATTTTATTTGCAATAAATAATCCACGGTTTAATTTAAAAAATAAATTTTTAGATCATAATGGAAAAAGCAGAATCTTAAAAAAGATAGAGCAAATAAATTAATTTTAATATATTTTCTTATTAAGAAATAAAAATTAACAAATTAAATAAATTTTAATTGATAGAAATTTAAATACACCCAAAAAAGAATCAAATCTTATTTAAAAATAATCTTTTAAGTATATATTTGTATAATATAGAACTAATGTAACACTAAAAATTTTTATTTAATTTATTATGAATGTAGGAATTATAATTCAGTCTCGAATGGGTTCAAAAAGATTGCCAGGAAAAAATCTTCTTTCTATTACTAAAGATGGCACGTCTTTAATTGAATTGGTAATTTTAAGATTAAAAAAATGTAAAAAGATAGATCAAATTATTGTAGCAACCTCTAAAAGTAAGAAGAACAATATTCTAGTAAAAAAAGTTAAAAAATTGGGGGTTAATGTATTCAGAGGAGATGAAGATGATGCTTTAGAACGATACTATTTTGCCGCAAAAAAATTTAAAGTTGATAATATAATTAGAATTACTTCCGATTGCGCCTTAGTAGATCCGAAAATGGTGGATGAGTTTATTGATGTATTTAATAAAAAAAAATTAGATTATTTATCCAATACTTTTAATTATAATAAATTTGATCTAGGAAATTGGAACTACTATGATGGATTTGATGTAGAAATTTTTACTTCAGATTTATTAAGTTACGTACAAAAAAAACATCAAAAAAAATTAAGAGTCGAAGGAGGAGTAATTTCGCCATTTTTAAAACAATTTCCAGAAGAAAAAAAAAGAATTAAATTTTTTATTCCAAAATCAAGAATTTTTTTAAATCGCATTTTTAAATTATCAATCGATACATATGAAGATCTTAAACTTGTTAAAAAAATTTATAATCATTTTTATCCAGATTTATATTTTAATTACGATGATGTTATTTTGTATTTAAAGAAATATTTAAACAACCCGAATATAAGTAAAAATACGATCGCAATTAAAAAATCTGAGAGATTTATATTAGGTCAAAATATGTTGGTATCAAAAAATCATAATATGATATTACCTAAGTTATGGCCAACATACTTTAGTAAAACTAGCGGTTACAATATTTGGGATCTTGACGGTAAAAAATATTCAGATTTATCTTTAATGGGTGTTGGCACAAATACTTTAGGATATTCTAATAAATACGTAGATAAAGCTGTTAAAGAAGTCATTTCTTTAGGCAATATTAGCACCTTAAATTGTTATGAAGAGGTTAAGTTAGCTGAAAAACTATTGTCTTTACACCCGTGGTTTCAAAAAGCTAAATTCGCAAGAACAGGGGGAGAAGCAAATTCAATAGCGATTAGAATTGCTCGATCTAATACCCAAAATACTAATGTTGCTTTATGCGGATATCATGGATGGCATGACTGGTATTTATCTTCAAACATAGGAAACAATTCAAGTTTAGACAGACACTTATTAAAAGGTTTAAATCCAGTTGGCGTTCCTAAAGAGTTAAAAAATACTTCTTTTACTTTTAAATACGGAGATTTTAAAGGGTTAGAAAAACTTATAAATGAAAAAAAAATTGGCATTATAAAAATGGAAGTTTGTAGAAGCACAGAGCCTAATATTTCTTTTTTAAAAATGATTAGAGATATCTGTGATAAAAAAAAAATTATTTTAATTTTTGATGAATGCACTTCTGGGTTTAGAGAAACCTTAGGTGCCTTACATAAAAAAATTGGGATATATCCGGATATATCGATTTTTGGAAAGGCTTTAGGAAATGGTTATGCAATAACTGCAATTTTAGGAAAAGATTCAATAATGGATTCTGCTAGTAAAAGTTTTATTAGTAGTACTTTCTGGACAGAAAGAATTGGCCCAACTGCAGCATTAAAAACTTTAGAAATTATGGAAAAAATTAGATCTTGGGAAAAAATAACTGATATTGGTAAAAATTTCATTAAAATTTGGAAAAAAATTTCACAAAAAAATAGTTTAAACATTAAAATTGAAGGTATTCCATCCTTAGCAAAATTTTTCTTTGAAAAAGATCATTTGGTTTTAAAAACTTTATTAACACAAGAATTTTTAAAGTATAATATTTTAGGAACAAATAGTATTTATGCATGCACTTCTCACGATGAGGGAGCTCTAAAAAAATACGAATATTTTTTAGACAAAATATTTTATAAGATTTCTAATATTTATCGAGATGGAAATGATCCAAGAGAATATTTGATTGGGGAAGAGAGTTATGCTCCTTTTTCCAGATTAAATTAAGTTATGAAAAAAACTATTAATATTTTAATTACTTGTGTGGGTGGTGAATATGGACCTGAGTTAATAAATAGTTTTAGAAATAATAGATTTATAAAAAAAATGCGAATAATAGGTGTTGATACAAAAGAAAGTTTAGTTTCAAAAGCATTTTTAGATAAATTTTATTTAGTACCCAGTACTAAAAAAAAAAATTACCTAAAAATAATTGATAGAATAATTAAAATTAACAAAATTAATGTAGTTTTGCCCACTTCCGATGAAGAAAGTTTAATTCTTTCAAAATTTTATCAAAATTCTAGAGTTAAAATTATTTGTTCAGATTATAAGCAATTAAAAATATTAAGTAATAAAATAAAAACTTATAAAGTGTTAGAGCTTAATAATATCCCTTTGCCTAAATGGTTTGAAATAAATTCTGAATATGATTTTATTAAAGGAATAAAATTTTTTAAGGAAAATAATAAGCCATTTTGTGTGAAGCCAGCTATATCAAGAGGCTCTAGAAATGTTTTAGTTATTAATAATAATTTAAAAAGTATCCTGAATATTGGAAACAGTAGAGAAAGACACTTGAATTTCAAAACTTTCTTAAGAATTTATAAAAAAGTTTATAAAAATAAATATCCACTAATTATGATGGAAAAGCTTAAGGCTCAAGCCTTTGATATAGATATATTGAGTAAAAACGGAAAACTAATAAATGCCATTTGTAGAAAAAGAGTAGATTCAATTTTACATTATAAAGGACATATAATTTTTAATAATAAATATTTATATAATTTGTCTAAAAAATTATCAAAAATATTTAAGTTAAACTATCTGCATGATTGTGATTTAATGCTTGATAACAAAGGCAACTTTAGAATATTAGAAATTAACCCAAGACCTAGCGGGAGTGTTGCTCTTAGCATTGCAGCAGGAATTCCTTTAATTGAAAATTTACTATGTATATATTTTAATAAGAATAAATATTTTAAGATAAAAAAAATTAAAAAAAATGCTCTTCCTTATACCAAAATCTTAGCAATATAAATTTTTATATTTATTGATGAAATATTTATTAACTATTATTCTAATATTATAAATTTAGATAAGATTTTTTATAAGAAAAAAATTATTATTACAGGACATACAGGTTTTAAAGGATATTGGTTAACAGCATTTTTAAAAACATATGGAGCAAAGATATACGGAATATCAGATGGAAGTAACAAAAAGATTTTATAGGACATAGAGGCTAACATGTGTATCTATTCTTTATATTTTGCGAAAAAGTTTAATTCTGCATCTTATGTCTTTGAGTCATTATTTATGAATTTAAATCTTATACAAAATAAGCTTATATTTAATAGTTTAGAAAAAAATGTTGTAATAATACCTAATGCTGTTTACTCAAAAACTGCAACTTCAAAATTATATCAATTAAGAAGAGTTGTAGGAGGTGCTGTCACTACTTTATAATGATAACAAACTATTTAAATATATGATGCATAACTTCACAGCAAGAAATTTTCCATCTATTAATCAAGCCCTTGGCTTATCGATCGATAACTTAGTAGAATGCAAAATATTAAAAAAACCTGATTTAATAAAAATTGATGTTGATGGAAACGAAATAGAAGTTTTAAAAGGTAGTAAAAATATTTTGAGTGAAAATAGAAAAATATCAATTTTAATTGAGCTAAGAAAAGGTACTCTTAATTCAGCTGAAAAAATTTTAAAAAAAACTGGTTTTAAATTCATTTTAAAAATGAGAAATAATTATATTTGAGCGAAATGATTTAAATAAATTTATAGTTTTTTTTAAGAAATAATTATTAATAATTAATTTGATGAAAAATAAAGTTTTTTGGAAGAATAAAAAAGTTCTTATAACCGGGCACACAGGATTTAAAGGTAGCTGGTTAACTTTGCTTTTGCATAATTTTGGGGCTAAGGTTACTGGTTATGCAATTAATCCTATATCAAGTCCAAATTTTTTTGATGATTTGAATTTAGGAAAATATCTTCAAAAAGATTTCAGAGAGAACATATGCAATTTACAGAAATTGAAAGAAACAATTCAAAAAACCAAACCTTCTATAATTTTTCATCTAGTAGGACAATCTAGTGTCCTACAAAGTTATGCAGATCCAATAGACACAGTTAGTGCAAATGTTAATGGAACCGTAAATTTATTGGAGGCATCAAGAAGTTGTAGGTCAATAAGGTCAGTAGTTTTAATCACATCTGATAAAGTTTATTTGAATTTAGAAAAAAAAAAAAAATTTAAAGAAAATGACAAACTTGGGGGCTATGATCTTTACAGTTCAAGTAAAGCAGCTTGCGATATTTTGGCTGAAAGTTATGTAAAATCTTTTTATAAAAAAACCAATTGCAATGTTGCTATTGCAAGATCAGGTAATTGCATTGGCGGAGGAGATTGGACAAAAGACAGAATCGTAAAAGATTGTGTGGAGTCTTTTATTTTTAATAAAAAATTACTTCTTAGAAATCCAAGAGCAACAAGACCATGGCAGCATGTATTAGAGCCTCTTTTTGGATATTTAAAACTTGCAGAAAAAATATTTAATAAAAAAAGTTTTGTGGGTGCATGGAATTTTGGTCCAAATTTAAAACAAAATTTGACAGTTTTAGAACTTGCCAAAGAAGGAAGGAAGATTCTTAAATCAAAATCTAATATTCAAATTATAAAAAGTACTCATTATGAGTCAAAAAATCTTTCCATTGATAGCACGAAATCAAGAAGAGAGCTAAACTGGAAATTAGTTCTTAATGCAAAGCAATCAATTAGAATGACATTTGAATGGTATGATTGTTTTTATAATAATAAAAAAAAAATAATAGAGTTTACTTTTAATCAAATTAATAATTATCAAAAAAAATTAAAGTTGCTTTAGAAAAAAGATATAAATTTATTTATGAAATTAAAGTAATTGATGAGAAAAAATAATGGTTATCTATTTTGGATAACAGGCCTATCAGGATCTGGAAAAACTTCTTTAGCTGAAAAAATTTATGAATTTGTAAAAAAGAAATATGGGACTACTCTTATTTTAAGTGGCGATAATTTAAGAAGACTATTTAATTTTAATAAGTTCGATAAAAGATCTAGATTAGAATATGCATTCTCTTATTCAAAATTTTGTAAACAAATTACAGACCAAAATATAAATATTATATTTTCAACTATTAGTATGTATCATAAAATAAGATCATGGAATAAGAAAAATATTAAAAATTATATAGAGATATATATCGAAGCAGATATCCAAAAACTAATCAAAATAAAAAAAAAACCTTTCTATAGAAAAAAAATAATTAATATAGTGGGTAAAGATATAGAAGCAGAACTTCCAAAAAATCCAGATATTAAAATAATCAATAACTTTGTAAAATCAGTCAATCAGTTAAAATTAGAACTTATAAAAAAAATTAAATTAAAAATTTAAATATGTTTGATCTAATAATTATAAATTTTTTACCAAATTAATATTTATAAATATAAAAATATCTTTTTAAATTTCATGAAACTTGTACTTTTGTTCACAGGAGGTAGATCAGGATCAGATTTATTACAAAGCCTTTTAGATGGACATAAAGAAGTTGCCCAATTCCCAGGTGTATTGCATTTTAAAGAAGAAGTGATTAAAATTTTTGAATTAAAAGATCCAAGAAATATTGCTAAGAAATTTATTTCGCTAAATCAATTTTATTTCGACTCAAGACTAAATAAAATAGAAAGACACCATAAATTAGGAAAACAAAAAAATGAATTTTATTTAATTAATAAAAATTTATTTATTAAAAATTTTATAAAAAGTTTTGAAAACAGTAAAAAAAAAAATTTAGATATTTTAGTATGTCTACATAAAGCTTACATGTTAAGCCAAAAAATGAATTGTTATAAGCTGAAGATCATATTTTTACACTTACATCTATTTGAAAATTTTACGAATTATTTGAAAATTTTAGATGTATATAAAGACACCAAAATTTTAATAACTTATAGAGATCCACTTGTAAGTTTATGCTCAACAGTGAAACATTGGTCTCTCTATGACAAGGGAAAACATATGACACCAAGAAATTTGTTTTCTAACTATCAATTGCATTTTAATATTTTTAATAATCTTAAAAAGTACAATAATAAAATAAGAGTCATCAAGTTAGAAAGCATTCATACCAAAAGCGAAAAAACTTTAAAAAAAATCTGTAAGTTTATTGGCATTCAGTATTCAAATATTTTACTTAAATCTACTTATTTAAATAAGAAATGGTGGGGAGACTCTATAAGCAAGAAAAATTTAGATGGTTTGAATTCAAATTTTAAAAATAATTTTGATAAAGATATATTTGAATATGATGACATAAAATTTATTGAAAATAGAATTGCAAATATTTTAAAAAAATTTAACTACCCAATTAGAATAAAAAATAATACTAAAAATATTAAATTATACTTGCCTTTATTTAAATTTGAAAAAAAATTTTATAAAATTACTTTAGAAAAGTCTAAATTTAAAACTAAGCTTTCAATTATTTTTTTTTACTTTAAAAGACTCTGTTTATTTAAAAATAATTTTTTAAAAAAGAATTTGCCCAATAAAATTTAAAAATAAAAAAAATTATTATTGGGACGAAGTGTACTCTAAAGTAGAAAATATAAAAAAACCCAGTTCTTTTGCTAAATTTTGCATAAAAAAATTTATAGATCGCAAAAAAAATAAAAAATTACTTGATATTGGATGTGGTGATGGAAGAGATACATTATTTTTTTCTAAAAAATTGGACTCGACTGGTATTGATAAATCTAAAGCTGCAATAAATTTTTTAAAATTAAAATATTTTAATTATCAAAATTGTAAATTCTATAGGTTTAATTTAGATTATTTAAATAATGCTAATCTCTTAAAATATGATTATATATATTTAAGATTCTTAATTCATGCCATTAACCTTTCGTCAGAAAAAAAACTTTTTATATATCTTAAAAAAAAGTTAATAAAAAAAAATTCTTTAATAATGGCTGAGTTTAGATCTGATAAAGATCCTTTAATGAAACTAGGAAAGAAAATTAGTAAATATGAAAGATATACAGATCATTATCGACGGTTTATTAATTTTGAAAATTTTAAATGTAAATTAAAAAAACTAGGCTTTAAAATCATATATAATATTGAAAGGAGAGGCTTATCTATAGCAGGAAATGATAATCCTATTTTATGTAGATTTATTTTTAAAAAAAAATAAAACTTTTTAAGTTATAATTTGTTATGTGTATTCAAAATGTTAGATAAATTATTAATAATTTATATAAATTAAAACAATTCTGATTATGAATTTTATTTTACTTCATAAATGAAGAAAGCATTAACTGGCGGAGCAGGATTTGTCGAAAAAGAATCAATTTCCCAACCATCAAAAATGAAAATTGGAATCCTTGGATCTAATGGATTTATTGGTAGTAATCTTGATTTACATTTAAGTAATACAAAAAAATTTAAAGTTTATTGTTTATCTTCTTTTAATAAATACAAGATCAGATGGGTTGAAAAAGTTTTACATGATATAAAAAAATATAAGCCAGATATAATTATAAATTGCGCTGCTGACCAAAATCCAAAAGAGGATAAAAAAGCCATAATCGATTTGCTAAATTCAAATTTAAAAGCAAACATTTTGTTTATGAAGCAGGCTATAAAAAATAATAATTTTAAAGGATATATTTCATTTGGAACTAAGTGGGAATTTAATGAAAATGGAAAATTTGATCCATTAAATTTTTATGCAGCGACAAAGCATGCTAATGACGTATTTTTTAAATATTTTTCGTCTAAAAATAATATAACAACCGTATCATTAAAAATTTTTGAAACCTATGGTAAATTTGATAACAGAAAAAGAATTTTAAACTTATTGTTAAAAAGTTACAAAAAGCAAAAAATACTTAATGTTTCACCTGGAAATCAGTTTCTTGATTATGTGCACATTTCAGAAATATGTGAGCTTATTGAATTAATTTGCGATGATATTTTAAAAAATAAATTAAAAGGTTTTAATATTTATGCTGTGAGTTCAAAAAAACCAATAAAAATGAAATCATTAATCAAAAAAATTAACAAACATTTAAT
>Ga0114980_10001653_pt1 | contig 15911 bp, 9 predicted proteins | sample S_140806_EF_Meta_FD_87018 | JGI IMG/M metagenome (GOLD analysis project Ga0114980, IMG submission 87018) | Freshwater microbial communities from Lake Simoncouche, Canada to study carbon cycling - S_140806_EF_MetaG | ecosystem: Environmental > Aquatic > Freshwater > Lake | place: Lake...
GGCTTGGTGCGGGCGAGGAAGACCAGGCCAGCAGCCAGGACAGAGGCGGCCGTCAATCCGTAGAGCCCGTATTGCACGGAGCCCGTGGCTTTCTCGAGGTGCCCGAAGACCGTCGGAGCCACGAAGCCACCGAGATTGCCGAGCGAGTTGATGAGCGCGATGACCGCTGCCGCGATACGAGCGTCGAGGTAACCTTGTGGGATGGGCCAGAAGAGCGACGAGGCCGACTTGAAGCCCAGCGCGGCGAAACAGATAGCCACGAAAGCGAAGACCGGCCCTCCGGTGGTCGACATGAACATCCCGGTCGCGGCGACCACGAGCGCGCCAGCCACCCAGAGCTGCGGCCGCTTCCAGCGGGCGGCGCCGGCCGCGGCGAGGTACATGCCGAGGATCGAGATCGTCCAAGGGACCGAATTGAGGAAGCCGACCTCGAGGTCGGATAGGTTGCCCATCTTACGGATGATGCTGGGGAGCCAGAAGGTGGCGGCGTAGATGGTCAGCTGGATCGCGAAGTACACGATGCAGAAGAGGACGATCTGGGGGTCGCGAAGCAGGCGGAAAATGCCAGGACGCTCCGTCTGGTTGGCCTCACGCTCACGTTGCTCGGCTTCGATGGTCGACTCCAGGGCGTGCTTTTCCTGCGCGGACAGCCAGCGGGCGTCTCGCGGCAGGGAATCCAGCCAGAACCAAGCGCCGATGCCGATGACCACGGAGAAGAGGCCTTCGACGAAGAGCATGCTCTGCCAGCCTTTGAGGCCGAGCAGCGAGGTTTTCATGAGGGCGCCGGACAAGGGGCCTGAGAGGATGGATGCGATCGCCGAGCCGCTCAGGAAAAGCGCGATGGCCTTGCCTCGCTCGGCGGAGGGCAGCCAGCGGGTGAAGTAGTAGATTACGCCTGGGAAGAAGCCGGCTTCCGCCGCGCCGAGGGCGAAGCGAAGGAAGTAGAATTCGTTCTCATTTCGGGCGAAAGCCATCAGCGAGGCCACGACGCCCCACGAGATCGTGATGCGCGTCAGCCACACGCGGGCGCCGAACTTCTGAAGGAGCATGTTCGACGGGACCTCGAAGATCGCGTAGCCGATGAAGAAAAGGCCGGCGCCCAAGCCGTAGGCGGCGCTGTCGAGGCCGAGATCCGTCTTGAGGTGCTGCTGAATGAAGCCGACGTTCACCCGGTCCAGGTAGTTCACGATGAACATCACGATAAACAACGGCAGGATGCGCCGTTTCACCTTCGCGACGGCGTCGTTCAGGAATCCTGCATGGTCGGCGGTGAACTCGTTCATGGCGGCTTACTTGACGCCGGCTTTGGCGATGAGGGCGGCGAGCTGCTCGACCTCCGCGGGTTTGAGGTCGGTGAGCGGGGCACGCACGGGGCCTGCGCCATGACCGACGATCGTGGCGCCGGCCTTGATGATGCTGACGGCGTACCCGGCGCTCTTGTTGCGGATTTCAAGGTAGGGCAGGAAGAACGTGTCCAGCAGGCGGTTCTGCGTGGCGTGGTCGTCCTTCGCGACGGCATGGTAGAAGTCCATCGCGGCCTGCGGGATGAAATTGAACACAGCGGAGGAATAGACCGGCACGCCCATCGCCTTGTAGGCGGCGGCGTAGACTTCCGCGGTGGGCAGACCGCCGAGGTAACTGAAGCGTTCGCCCATGCGCCGGCGGACTGAGACCATGAGTTCGATGTCGCCGAAGCCGTCCTTGTAGCCGATGAGGTTCGGATTGTGCGCGGCGAGCTTCTCGAGATGGTGGGGCAACAGGCGGCAGACGTTACGGTTGTAGACGACGACGCCGATCTTGACGGACTTGCAGACCTGGTCGACGTGCGCGGCGACGCCGTCCTGATTGGTCTCGGTCAGGTAATGCGGCAGAAGTAGGATACCTTTGGCGCCGAGACGCTCGGCTTCCTGCGCATGCTGGATGGCCACGCGGGTCGGGCCACCGGCACCGGCGAGGATCGGCACGAGGCCGTCGCAGGTGTCGACCGCGGTCTTGATGACGGACGAATATTCTTTGGGCTCGAGGGAGAAGAATTCACCGGTGCCGCCCGCGGCGAAGAGCGCGGTCGCACCGTAGGGAGCGAGCCACTGCAGGCGCTTGGCGTAGCTGGGGGCATCAAAATCACCGTTCGCCTTGAAATCGGTGATCGGGAAGGAGAGCAGTCCGGACGAAAGGACCTTCTGGAGTTCGAGCGGGGACATGGATGGAAGCGGTTAGCGGTTAGATTAAATCGTAGAATTCGAGCGGGTGCCGTTGACGAGGCGGGAGAGGCCGAGGGGGTTGGCGTTCTGCAGTTCGGCGGGCAGCGCGGCGTCCGGATAGTTCTGGAAGCAGACGAGGCGCGTGAAGCGGTAGATGGCGTTCGATCCCACGGAGGTCGTACGTCCGTCGGACAGCGAAGGATAAGGGCCGCCATGCACGATGGCATGCGAGACTTCGACGCCGGTAGGGAAGCCATTGACGACCACGCGACCGGCGACGGCTTCGAGGTGGGCGATGAGCGCGGATTGTTGGGCGAGCTCGGTGTCGGTGCCGTGGATGGTCGCGGTCAGGTTGCCGTGGAGGGCGCCCAGGACGGCGTCGACGTCGCGCTGGTCAGCGCACCAGATGACGAGCGAGCTCGGACCGAAGATCTCTTCTTGCAGCGAAGCATCGGTGACGAAGGTCTTGGCGTCGGTCGCGAAGAGCGTGGCGACCGCGCGATTGGGTTGTCCGCTGGACTTACCTCGGGCGAGGAGCTTGACGCCGGCCTGGCCGGAGCGGGCGGTCAGACCTTTCTGGTAAGCCTGATGGATGCCGGCGGTGAGCATCACGCCATCGTCGCAGTCGGTGAAAAGCGCGGAGAGCTTGTTGACGAACGATTCCGCGGCGGCGGAGCGGGTCAGCACGATCAGGCCGGGTTGGGTGCAGAACTGGCCGACGCCGAGCGTGCAGGAGCCGAGCAGGCCGGTGGCGATGGTTTCGCCGCGGGCGGCGAGCGCGCCTTCGAGCAAGACGACCGGATTGACGCTGCTCATCTCGGCATAAACCGGAATCGGCGTCGGACGGGCGGCGGCGGTGTCCATGAGTGCGCGGCCGCCGAGGCGGGAGCCGGTGAAGCCGATTGCGCGCAGGGCGGGGTGCTTGGCGACCTGCTGGCCGATGACGCGTCCTTCGCCCATCAGGAGCGAGAACGTGCCTTCCGGAAGCTGGTTCGCTTTCACCGCTTCGACGATGAGGCCGCCCATGATCTCGGCGGTGCCGATGTGCGCGTGGTGGGCCATCACGATGACCGGGCAACCTGCGGCGAAGGCCGAAGCGGTGTCACCGCCGGCGACGGAGTAGGCGAACGGGAAGTTGCTGGCGCAGAATACGGCCACTGGGCCGATCGGACGGAGCAGCGAACGGTGGTCAGGCTTAGGGAGAGGCTTGCGGTCCGCATTCGCGGTCTCGATGCGCGCGTCGATCCAGTCGCCTTTTTCGACGAGATCGGCAAACAGACGTAACTGGCCCATTGTGCGGCCGATTTCGCCTTGGCAGCGGGCTTCGGGCAGTCCGGTTTCTTGGGTGGCGCGGGCGACCAGGGATGGAGTCGCCGCTTCGATGCGAGTTGCGATGTCGCGGAGGAAGGCAGCCTTCTGCTTGCCCGAGAGCGCGGCGAGGGTGGGGGTAGCCTGAGCGGCCAGGGCGCAGGCCTTGTCGGCCTCGGCGGCCGTGGCCGGGAAGAAGTCCGGCTCGAGGGCGGACGCGGTGGCGGGGTTGATCGCCCGGTAGGGGGCGGCGGTGGACTGACCGCGTGCAAAACCGATGAAAGAGTGGCCGAGGAGGGACGACATGGAGAGAGGGAAGGGTTAGGGGGCTCCGGCTCCGGTGGCAAACAAGATAGCCCTTGTGGCAGGTGGCATGGGGGTCTGTTGCCTGATACCGTCTTTAATCGGGTTCGCATGAGATAACCTGAAACTCTGGCCTCTTAAGGTTGTTTTAAACTCAAACACCCCATGCGATTCTTTGTCATTCTCTCACTCCTGCTGACTGCGCCTTCTTTGCTGCGTGCCGAGGAGGTCGGGGTCTTGGTCCGCTTCGGCCTGAGCGACCGTGCTCCGACAGCCTGGGACGGGTCCGTCTCGGTCTCTGCGGGCAAGGTGGATACGGTCACGGGTTGGCGTTTCCAGATGAAGGATGAGGTCGACGGACTCTCCTGGAAGGCTTCGACACGCCCCCTGACCATCCGTCGCTCTAATGCGCAGAAGAAAGGCGCCCAGGGTGCCAAGAAGAAGGCCGCTGGCGAAGAGATGGCTGACAATGGCATCATCCTGCGCCTGACCGACGTCAGTGACGACGCCGTCGTCACGCTGAAGCTACCCAAGGGTGAGGTGACCTTCCGCTTGGGCGAGATTCCTTACGATCATGTGCTGGCCAAGCTGGGTGGCGCGCTCGAGATCGAACGCGTCGCTTCCACCGCCAAGATTTCCGAGACCCGCGCCGACGATGACTACCCCGCCATCGCCGTGGCCGCTGACGGTACCGTCTATACGGCCTACTCCAGCTTTACGCCTGGATTGGATCGGGATCAGCGCGCCAAGTCCATGACTTCCGCTCCGGCCGATTTCGGTTACCTCGCCAAGCTTCCCGGTGGCGATCGTCTGATGCTCAATATCAAAGCGAAGGACAAGACGCTCACCGTGCCGGTGACCGCCGAAGGCTGCGACATCTATAAGTCAGCCTTGGCTTTGGACGGTGCCGGCCGCCTCTGGATCTTCTGGAGCGAGAACAAGGCCTGGAAGCAGATGAAGGCCATGCCCGACTTCGAAGTCTGGGCCTGTTCCTATGCCGACGGCGCCCTCACTGCGCCGGTTAATCTTTCCCAGAACGAGGCGAACGACATCAGCCCGGTTGCCACTACCGATGCGAAGGGGCAGGTCTGGGTCGCCTGGCAAGGCCTGCGTGACGGCGTCTTCCGCGTGCTGGCTCGTCGTCAGGCTGGTTCGTCGTGGTCGTCCGAGATGCGCGTCAGCACCCAGAACGGCAGCTGCTGGACGCCGGCGATTGCGGCTTCAAAGGACGGCAAGGTTAGCATCGCATGGGACACTTATGACAAGGGCGACTACGACGTCTGGCTGAGGACGTATGCCACCACCGGTGAGCCTGCGCCCGCCCGCCCGGTCTGTAATTCCTGGCTCTACGAGGCCCGGCCATCGTTGGCTTACGACGGACAGGAACATCTCTGGGTTTCCTGGGAGCAGAGTGGCGCCACCTGGGGTAAGGATTGGGGTGCCTATGATAACAAGGACGGCATCGGCTTGTATAAGGGCCGTCAGATCGGCCTGCGCGTCCTCGCTGATGACAAGTGGATGGAGCCGGTCGCCTCGCCGACGAACGCATTCGTCAATTCCAAGCCGCGTGCCAAAGGCAAGAACCTGCCGGTGCGTACGCCTGAGCCGGTCGATCGAACAAAGGGCGAGGAAGCCGAAGTCGATGAATCCGCGAGCGCCTACAACAATCTCGGCCGCATCGTCGCGGACAAGGATGGTCGCATCTGGCTCCTGTCGCGCAGTCGTCAGAATAATTTCCACACGCCGCTCGGGACGGTCTGGCTTAATCACGCCATCTATTTCGACGGTAAGGCTTGGGTCGGGCCGATCCTGCTGCCGCATTCCGACAACCTGCTCTACAATACACCAGCTGTGTCCGCACACCCTGAAGGCGGCATCATCGTCGCCCATTCGAGCGACCATCGCCAAAGCGCGCACGTGCAGAAGCTCGGAGCCGGTAGCGAATCTAACCTCAACGCTGAAAAGGACCCGTTCGACAATGACGTCTATCTCAGCCGTCTTGTGCTGCGCAGCGCTGCCGTCGTGCCGCAGCTGAAGGCTGCGCGTGCGACCCTGAAATCCGACCCTCAGCCTTCGAGCGAGACGATCAAGGAGCGTGAGGAAATCGCCCGGGTCAGGGCCTACCGCTCTAACGCGACGGGTCCCCAGCTGCAAATCATCCGCGGCGAGTTCCATCGCCATACTGAGATCTCCGGCGACGGAGGCAGCGACGGACCCCTGGAAGACATGTGGCGCTACGCGATCGACGTCGCCGGGATGGATTGGCTGGGCTGCGGCGACCATGACAACGGAGGGGGCCGCGAGTATCCTTGGTGGCTCACGCAGAAGACGACCGATGCCTTCCGTATCGCCGGCAAGTTCGAGCCGCCTTTCACCTATGAGCGTAGCGTGACCTATCCTGAAGGCCACCGTAACGTCGTCTTCGAGCAGCGCGGCGTCCGAACGCTGCCCCGTCTGCCGAAGTCCGCCCGCGATTTCACCGGGCATGCCCCGGATACCCAGATGCTCTACGGCTACCTGAAGGCGTTCGACGGCGTCTGCGCCTCCCATACCAGCGCGACCACGATGGGCACCGACTGGCGCGACTGGGATGCGCGCTACGAGCCGATGGTCGAGATCTACCAAGGCGCGCGTCAGAATTACGAACGCCCCGGCGCACCCCGCTGTCCGACGGCCGACGACTCGATCGGAGGATGGGAGCCGCTCGGTTTCATCAACCTCGCTTTCAAGAAAGGATATCGTTTCTCCTTCCAGTCGAGCAGCGACCACGGCTCGACCCATATCAGCTACGCGCTCGTGTATGCCGAGAACAACTCGCGTGAAGCTCTCCTCGACGCAATGCGCCTACGGCACACCTACGCCGCCACGGACAATATCGTCGCCGAGTACACCTCATCGGCCGCTGGAAAGAGCTACATGATGGGTGATGAGTTTACGACCTCGGAGTCCCCGACCCTGAAGCTGCACCTGCAGGGGACGGCTCCTTTCGCCCGCGTCGTCCTCGTGAAGGATGACGTGGAGGTCAAGGTATGGGAACCCGGTAACGCCGAGGTCAACCTGACCTGGACCGACCCGTCACCCGTCGCCGGCAAGACCAGTTATTACTATTTCCGCGGGGAGCAGCAGAAGCAGCCGCGCGATTCCTTCGGCGAGCTCGTCTGGGCTTCGCCGATGTGGATCACCTACGCTCCGGCCGCCAAGTAAGCCCGGATGCGTCTGCGGTGGTTCCAGCCGGGCTGCGGGCGCAGGCTCGCCCTCGCCATGCTCTGGCTGGGCGGCTTCGTCTTGCCTCACGCCTTCGCGCATAATCCCGAGACGAGCTACCTCCGGGTGGTCATCGATGCCGACATGATGCGGACGCGGTTGACCTATGATCTCACGACGTTGGGCCGGATGGTGAAGTTGGATGATGATCATGACCGACAGGTCAGTCGCGAGGAGCTTGCTCGGCATACGCCGGAAATCGTCGCCTTCCTTTCGGAGCATATTGACGTGGAGGCTACGGGGTATGCGCCGGGAATCGGCACCTTCATCGGCTTCGACTGGCCGCCGGACGCCGGTCAGACGATACCCGAGAAAGACTTTCATTCCGCCCTGGCCTTGGTCGCCTTCCGTTTCGAGCGGGTCTTCGAGGACGAACCAGAGGACGTGGCCTTCGATTTCGGGTTCTTCGACCGGCTAGGCGAGAGGCATTCGGTCTTGGGAAGTTTCGTGCATGCGGGTCAGGCGACCGAAGTGGTCTTCACCCGGTTCGAGCCGGACTATGACTATGTCACCGGGCACGAGGTGTCGGCATGGCGCCGACTGTGGCAGTTCTTCCGGATGGGGGTCGCCCATATCTTCCTCGGATTCGACCATCTCTGCTTCCTCGCCGCCTTGATCCTGGTCGCCAGGCCGAAGGAGCTGGTCAAGGTGGTGACGGCTTTCACCGTGGCCCATACCTGCACGTTGATCCTGGCCACGTTGGATTGGGTTTCGTTGCCGACGCGACTGGTCGAGGCGGGGATTGCGGCTTCGATCGTCTACGTCGCCTGGGAGAACCTGACGCCCCGCGAACGTCCCCATCGTTGGGTCCTGACTTTCGTCTTCGGCTTGGTGCACGGGTTCGGCTTTGCCGAAGTCCTGAGAGGCATGTCTTTGCCTGATGAAGGCCTCTTGCGCTGTCTGCTTTCCTTCAACCTCGGAGTCGAGGCGGGCCAGTTGGCGATCGTCGGCTGCCTGATCTGGCCCATGATCCGATTGCGCGCTTCTCCGTATCATGAGCCTTTCGTCAGACGCGCCTCGTGGTGTCTCCTGGGCCTAGGTGCGGCTTGGTTATGCGATCGCGTCTTCGGACTAGGGTGGATGCCTTTCTGACGACGAACTGCGTGGTTGAAAGCAGTCGTCATGCGGGCAGATTAAGGCTTCCCCATGCGACACCATATTCTCGCCCTAGCCTTGATGCTGGCCGGATTGAACGCGACCGAGAAGCCGAACATCATCGTCATCTTGGCCGACGATCAAGGCTTCGGCGACCTAGGGGCCAACAATCCGCAGAGTAAGATCGCGACGCCTAACCTAGATGCCTTGGCCAGGGGCGGCCTCCGCTTTACTGACGGCCATACGTCGTCGGGCGTCTGCACGCCGACCCGCTACAGTCTGCTGACCGGTCGTTACCACTGGCGCTCGCGCCTGCAGTCAGGAGTCCTTGGGGGGTTTTCGTCTCCCCTTATTGCCAAGGACCGTCTCACTGTCGCCGGTATGCTTAAGCAGCAGGGCTACACGACCGCGTGTTTCGGTAAGTGGCATCTGGGCATGAGCTTTCCCATCACGGGCGGTGGCTTTGCGGATGACGGTGGCGAGTATTCGAAGACCCCGAAGAACGTGGAAGCGATTGATTTCGCGGGCGATATCGCCGGCGGGCCGGTCGACCACGGCTTCGATACCTACTTCGGTATCAGCGCCTCGCTCGACATGCCGCCGTTCGTCTGGATCAAGGATCGCCGTATGACCGAGATTCCGAGTGCGACCAAGACTTGGATCCGAACCGGTCCAGCCGGTCCGAAGTTTGAGGCAATCGACGTCCTGCCGTCCGTCATGAATCACGCGATTGACTTCATTGATGCGCAAAAGAAGGCCGACCCGGCCAAGCCATTCTTCATTTATGTCCCTCTAAACGCACCGCACACGCCGATTGTCCCGACCAAGGAGTTCCAAGGGTCGAGCGGCATCAGTCCGTACGCCGACTTCGTGAAGCAGGTCGACCATGACGTCGGCCGCCTGCTGGCGTCTTTGGAGAAGCAGGGTCTAGCTGATAACACGCTCGTGGTCTTCACGTCGGACAATGGCTGCTCGACGGCGGCCAATATCCCTGAGCTTCAGAAGGCCGGCCATGAGCCGAGCTACATCTACCGCGGCAACAAGGCCGACCTTTACGAAGGCGGTCATCGCGTGCCGTTCGTCGTGCGCTGGCCAGGCAAGGTGAAGCCCGGTGTGAGCAACGCCCTCGTTGGACAGATTGATTTCCTTGCCACATTCGCCGAGATCACTGGTGCGAGCGTTCCGGCTGTGATGGCCGAGGACAGCGTGAGCTTCCTGCCGGTCCTGCGTGGCGAGAAGTCCGAGGTCCGTCAGGGTATCGTCAGCCAGTCAATCAACGGCAGCTTCGCGATCCGGGACGGACAGTGGAAGCTTTGCCTTAGCGCCGGATCCGGGGGTTGGAGTTCGCCGCGGCCTGGTCCTGAAGAGGCGGGCCTGCCTCCGGTGCAGCTATTTGATTTGTCAAAAGACCCAGGCGAAAGGAATAACCTTCAGGCCGAATTCCCCGAGCGGGTTGCGGCCATGAAGGCCGAACTCGAGAAGACCATCGCCCGCGGTCGCAGCACTCCCGGCGAAGATCTCAAGAACGACGTCGAGATCCAGCTCATCAAGAAAAGTCCCGCCGGCAAAGCCAACGCCAAGAAGAAATGAGGACCTACCTCGCCGTCGGTCTGCTCGCGGCTTCGGCCTATGGCGCCGTTACCAAGGTGCCGGAGGGGGTCGAGGTCTTGCGCGATCTTGAATACGCACAGGCCAAGGGGATCAGCCTCAAGTTGGATCTCTATCGTCCATCGGCCAAGCCCTCTGCGCCCATGCCATTGGTCATCTGGGTGCATGGCGGAGGTTGGAGCAAGGGATCCAAGGCGAATTGTCCCGCGGCATGGTTGGCAACCAAGGGGTATGCCGTCGCGAGCCTGGATTTTCGCTTGCTGCCTGACCATCCGTGGCCGGCCCAGATCGAGGATCCGGTCGCGGCGCTCCGCTGGTTGCGCAAAGAGTCCGGAAAATACGGCTTCGACGCCGAGCGTTCCGCCGCGATGGGTGGCTCTTCCGGTGGGCACGTGGTCGCTTTATGGGGTACGCTCACCTTGCCTCCGGGAGATAAGGTGAAGGCCGTGGTGGATTGGTATGGCCCGACGGACCTCCTTACGATGCCGCCCAATGTGCTTTCGGAAAAGCGCACCCGCGCGGAGCTCGCCAAGGCCAATGGCGCTTTGCTGCTCGGGGGTGTCGTCATGGACCAGCCGGAGAAGGCGAAGGCCGTCAGCGCCTTGCATCAGGTGACCAAGGATGACGTCCCGTTCCTGATCATGCATGGCACCGCGGACACGTCCGTCCCGGTCGACCAGAGCGAACGCCTGCATGCGGCGCTCAAAGCCGCCGGGGTCGAATCAACCTTGAAGCTGCTAACCGGCGCCGGGCACGGTGGCAAAGAGTTCGATGCCACGGAATCGCGTGCGCTCATCCAGGGATTCCTGGATAAGCACCTGATGCGATAGGCCGGCTTACTTCGCGGCCTTCTTCTTGCCCTTCTTCGTCACGCCCGGTTCGGGGCCGTCGTTGTCGGTTGCGCCTGCGCCCCAGAGCGGTTTGACGTTCGCTTTATTCCATTCGTCCCAGCGCGCTTGCAGTTCCTTGGCCTTCTCGGGCATCTCAGCGGAGAGGTCTTTATCTTCGTGGATGTCGGAAGAGAGGTTGTAGAGCTTAGCCGAAGAGGTGGGCTGCTTCTTGCCACGCCCGGCGTTGGTGTCGGCGTTGGTGTCATAACGGACGAGTTTCCAGTCGCCTTGGCGGATGGCCATCTGCTCGCCGAAGCGCCAGTAGAGGGCCTCATGCGGGGCGGCCTTGTTTTCACCCGAGAGGTAAGGGAGTAGATTCACGCCTTCGAGCTTCCATTCGGCCTTGGCCGGGACGCCGGCCGCGGCGAGGGCGGTGGCGTGTAGGTCCATCTGGACCGCGATGGGGTCGTAGACGGCGGGCTTGATGCGAGCGGGCCAGGATACGAGAAAGGGCACGCGGATGCCGCCTTCGAGCGTCGTGCGCTTGGAGCCGCGAAGAGGCGCGTTGATCGAGCCGTTGACGGTCACCCCGTTCATCGTCGGGCCGCCGTTGTCGCTGATGAAGGTCACCAGGGTGTTCTCGTATTGGCCGCTGTCTTTCAGGGCCTTGATCACCCGGCCGATGTTGTCGTCCATGGCTGACATCATCGCGGCGTAGGTGCGGCGGGTCTTATCCTCGATAGAGGCGAACTTCGCCAAGCGGTCTTTCGTCGCGTCTAAAGGCGTGTGCACGGCGTTGAAGGCGAGGTAGAGTAGCCAAGGCTTGCCCTTGTTACGTTCGACGTAGGCGACCGCCTCGCGGCCGAAGGCGTCGGTGGTGTAGTCGAGTTCCGTGACGTGTTCGGTGCCGCGGAGGATGCCGCCGGCGTTGAAATAGCTGTGGGCGCCGCCCAGGAAACCGTAGAAGTCAGAGAAGCCACGTTGCTGCGGAATCTGCGCAGGCTGAGAGCCCAAGTGCCATTTGCCGACCATGCCGGTGACGTAGCCGGCTTCCTTGAGGTGGTCGGGCAAAGTGGATTCCGTCAGGGGAAGTCCGTGGACGCCGCCCGGATTATACTCATGGCCAAAGCGCGTTTGCTGGCGGCCGGTGAGCAGGCCAGCGCGGGTGGGCGAGCAATAGGGGCCGGTGACGTACCCGTTCGTAAAGCGCACGCCCGAAGCGGCGAGGGCGTCAAGGTTCGGGGTGGGGATGTCTTTGCAGCCGTGGAAGCCGACGTCGGCATAGCCCATATCATCGCCGACGATGACGAGGATGTTAGGCCGTTCGGCGGCGGTCGCGGCTATTGCGAGCAGGCAGAGCAGGGGACGGAGCATGGTGGTGTTCATTTAGAAGGGTTCGTTTCGGCGGTGACGGCAGCCAGGTGCGCGGCTAGGCGTGACTGCATGCGCTTGAGGCGGTCGGCTTGGTTGGCGTTGCCGGCAAGGTTATGGATTTCGTCGGGATCGGTCTCGTGATCGTAAAGCTGTCGGCCGCCGCGGCCTTCGTCCCATTCGATGTAGCGGAATCGGTCTGTTCTCACGCTGTGTCCCGTCAGCTTGGTATGTGTGGATACCATGGTGCTAAACACCACTTGCTTGCCCTTGCCGGAGGGGTCGGCTAGCAGGGGTTGTAACGACCTGCCTTGCACGCTCGCAGGCGTCTTCAAGCCGGCGAGTCCGGTCAATGTCGGGTAGATGTCGACCTGTTCCACGAGCCCTTTGCACACGGCCGGCTTCACGCCCGGCGCGGCGACGATGAGGGGGACTTGGCAGCTGCCTTCGAAGAGGGTTTGTTTGGCCCAGAGGCCGTGTTCCCCGAGCTGGTAGCCGTGGTCGCCCGTCAGCACGACGATCGTATTATCCTCGAGTTTCAGTTCCTTGAGCTTGGCGAGAATGCGTCCGACTTGCGAATCGGTCCATGAGGCCGAAGCCTCGTAGGCGAGACGTGCGTCGACGGCTTCCTTCTTGTCGGCTTGTTTCAGGGTGAAGAGGTTGTTGTTGGGTCGCAGCGCCGCCGCGGGCATCAGCTTCATGTTTTCGCCACCTTCCTGGAAGAAAGGAGGCAGGGTGATCTTCGAGCGGTCGATGGCGTTGAAGAATGCCTTCGGCGCGACGAAGGGCGTGTGTGGGCGGATGAAGCCGACGGCGAGGAAGAACGGCTTGTCCTTCCAGGTTTCGATGGTGCTGATGGCGCGGTCCGCGATCGCGAAGTCGGTGAAATCCTTGTCGGGATGTTCGGAGGGGCCGAAGGGTTTATTGTAGGTGGCATCCTTGCGTCCTTTGGTCCGGACGGGATCCGAGAGGTCGCCTTCGCTTTCTTGGGCGAGCTTGGCTTCGCGCAGGATGACAGTGTCGAGGTTGAGCGGTGTCGGCAGTTCAGCGTCGAGTTTGGTCTTCGGGTCGGGTACGTGGAAGACCTTGCCGACGCGGCCCGACATGTAGCCGGCGTTCTTGAACGCCTGTGGCAGGGTGACGACATCGGGCAGGGCGACGCGGAGGCTCGTTGAAAGGTCGTAGACCTTGGTGCGCTCGGGGTAGCAGCCGGTCAGGAAGGAGCAGCGGGACGGATTGCAGAGCGCGAACTGGGTGTAGGCCTGCTGGAAGCGGACGCCGCGAGCCGCGAGGGCGTCCATGTTCGGCGTACGCGCCACCTTGTCACCGTAGCAGCCGAGAGTCGTCGTCAGGTCGTCGACGATGATGAAGAGCACGTTGGGCCGGTCGGCGCCGGGGCAGACGGCGGCGAGGAGCCATAACAGCAGGATGACGGGGAGCTTCATCTGCCTACATAACACCTCTTCTGGTGGGGAGTTGCGAACCCTTTCGGGAGGCGGCTCCTCGGGCCCTTTTCTTTGCTATCAGTCGGCCAGCTGCGCGATCAGCTTTAGCGTCTCGAGCGGCGCCTTGTGCGTCTTCGCGGCGTTGTGCAGGCCCGGGGGCAGCATCTCGATCGCCATGACCTTCAGTTCTTCGAGGCGTGCGCAGAGCTTGTCGAGGCAGGCATCGGCTTCCTTCTCATCAGCCCAGACGTCGTAGATGGTCACCATCTCGCCGGGCTTATCGCCGTCGATTTCGCCTTCGCCGACCTCGTAGTCGCAGTCAAGGAGCTCGTCCCAGAAATTTGCGTCGAGGTCGAGGGCGTCCTCGAGTTCGTAGAGGCGGATGCCGCTCATCCATTCGTTCAGGAGGGTGAAAGCCTCGCGGTGCGCGGGGAGCACTTCGGTGAAGGTGTCCCGGATGCCGACCGCGATGAGGGTGAGCCCGTCGACGGTGTCTCCCAGCTGGGGGCCGTCGAAGGGGGGGGTCGGTTCAGTGGACATGCGGAAAAGGGATGCGGTATGGCCCGGGAGAGCCAGCCAATAGTGCCGTTCAGCGTTTCGTCGGGCCGAGGCCCAGGGTGGGGATGATCTCCTTGGCCTCCCGCTCGCCGTAATTGAACAGAATGAAGCCTTGGGTCTCGTAGCGCCGCGTGATCTCGATCTGGCGGACGGTCGCGTCGGGGGCGAGCGTCGTGTGCGAGGAGGTGATGCCGATGCCGGGGACCAAGCCTGCAGGTCCAGCCCACTGTTTCTGCTGGCGGATCCAGTTCTCGTAGCCCGCCTCGCTTTCCGTGTAGTCCATCGGGCAGACGAAATCGAGCCAGCCGCGCTCGCACCAGAGCTTCCAGTCCTGCATCACGCTGCGACTGTCTCGATCCCATTGGCGGAATACGGCGGCGCTGACCTTGATGCCGGGGCGGACCTTGCGGACCTCTTCGCTGGTGGTGCGGACGACGGTGTTAATGTTCTCCTGACACCACTTGATCCATTCTTCGCGCCGGACGCCCTTCACCTGGACGTCGCCGGGCCACCGGGTGACGGCCTTGCCCGTGGCGCGTTCGAACCGTTCGCGGCAGGGCGGGCAGAAACAGTGGCGACCGTCCGGGTAGCGGATGTAGTCGAAGTGGATGCCATCGACGGCGTAGTTACGCGCGACCTCGACAAGAGCGTCACGTTCGAGGGCGGCATTGAGCGGGTTCGAGGGACAGAGCCACGGTTCTTCTTCGCCGGTGTCGCTCATCTGCAGCCTATGCTCGGCGCGGAGCTTTGCGACGAACTCCTTAGGTACGTCGCGGCCGAGGTTCCAGTCGACTTTCCAGACGTGGATCTGGAGGCCGTGCTTGCGGCACGCTGCGAGGCATTCGGCGATCTGGTCGCCCTTGGTGGCTACATCCGCCGCGACCGGAAGCACCTTGCTGGGGTAATAGGCGACGCCGCCCCAGAGCATGTTCGGGAAGACCGCGGTGAACCCGTTGTTCTTCAGGTTGAGGATCGCGTCATCCCAGGTGCGGTTCTTGACGCCATAGGCGCTGTGGCACCAGACGGCGCGGAACTCGCCTGCTTTGGCGGGATGCGCGACGCAGTAGGCCTCCTGGAAGAGGCGCATGGCCAGGTCTGCGCTTTCGAGGGCCCGGGGGAATCGTCCAGCCTTCTCGTGGGTCAGGGTATCCGCCTTGGCGGCGATCGCGGCGTTCAGCCGAAGCGCAGATTCGCTGTTGGCGCTCGGTAGCGTGCGCACGAAAGCGCAGGCGGCGTCAAAGTCCTTGAAGCCGCCGAGTTCGTCGAGTCGGCGGAGCCTCGCGGCGATGCTGTCATGCCAGATGGAAGGCCGGAGCAAACCGGCCATCGCCAGTAAGAGCTGACCTTTGTTGGCACGGTCGTCATCGAGGAGCACGTGTGTCATCAGGACCGTATTATCGGAGGCGATGATGGCTGGGAATCCGGAGGGCTTTCCGGCGTCGTCAAACCATTCGGCAATGGTGCGGCTGCGGCTGGCGATGGGCTGGTGCGAGATGATGTTCCAGGAAGTCTGATCGGTGACATCGGGCGCTCCGACCAAGGCCTCTCCGACCTTGTGGATCGAGGCGAATCTTCCCTTGGGGTCGGCGAGCAGGTGCTTCCCGGCGCCGATGCCGGCGGTGGCGAGGAGGCGCGGTGGCAGGGAATAAAAGGCAAGGAGGCGTCCGTTATGCTTCAAGTAGTCCTCGATGGCGACCGTGGCTTCATCGCTAAGTTTGGTGTGGTTCGGCAGGATCAGTAGCTCCGTCTTGGCCAGCATGGCGGCGGTCAGTTCCGCTTCGGGGACCGAGGCATGGCGGAGATTTCGAGAAGTGAGCAAGCTCGATAGCCTTTCGTCGAAACGTTCCTTGGCGTCCGGTGTCGTGAGCATCAGCAGGCGCGTATCGTCGCCCAGCTCGCCGAGCTTGCGGATGCTACGGATCTCGAAA
>Ga0114980_10001654_pt1 | contig 15907 bp, 12 predicted proteins | sample S_140806_EF_Meta_FD_87018 | JGI IMG/M metagenome (GOLD analysis project Ga0114980, IMG submission 87018) | Freshwater microbial communities from Lake Simoncouche, Canada to study carbon cycling - S_140806_EF_MetaG | ecosystem: Environmental > Aquatic > Freshwater > Lake | place: Lake...
ATCAAGAAGAATTAGTAGGCACACAAGGCTTTGCCGGAATGTCTTCATTGGTTTACCATTTGTATCCACCCACGTTGGTAAAATCAACAGAGACACCTTATTCCATTCAACCGGAAATCGCCATTGACAAAAATCTTCGAAACCTCAGCTTCCAAGGTTTCAATCTACAACCCGAAGAAGATTATCTCACCAGCAGAAAAGTGCTGTTTGTGAATAACGAATTGCATATCGGACTTGCTGCACCTTCGAAATCAATGAACGGTTACTTTTTCAAAAACGCAGATGCAGATGAAATGATTTTTGTTCATCGCGGTTCCGGAGTTTTGAAAACGATTTACGGTGAAGTTGATTTCAGTTTCGGTGATTACTTAGTAGTTCCAAGAGGGACTATCTATCAAATTGAATTCAATGGTGCAGATAATCGTTTGTTGTTCATAGAATCGTTCAGCCCGATTACACTTCCCCGCCGATACAGAAATGAAATCGGACAAATGTTGGAGCATTCTCCATTCTGCGAACGTGATATTCGTCGTCCAAAGAATTTGGTGACTCATGACCAACATGGCGATTTCAAAGTCATGATCAAAAAGCAAGGAACTATTTATCCCTACACTTACGCGTCACATCCATTTGATGCGATTGGCTGGGATGGATATCTCTACCCCTATGCTTTCAATATTCACGACTTTGAACCAATCACCGGACGCATTCATATGCCACCTCCGATTCATCAAACGTTTGAGAATGCAGGATTCGTAGTATGTTCATTCGTGCCGCGTTTGTATGACTATCATCCGGATGCAATTCCTGCACCTTATCACCACAGCAATGTAGATTCAGATGAGTTGCTCTACTATGTAGACGGTGACTTCATGAGTCGCAACAATATTCAGAAAGGACAAATCACTTTGCACCCAGGTGGAATTCCACATGGTCCACATCCTGGAGCGATCGAAAGAAGTATTGGTAAAAAAGAAACCGGTGAGTTGGCGGTAATGATCGACCCATTTAAACCGGTAATGATCACCAAAGCCGCGTTGGAATTAGAGGTAAAAAATTATCACACTTCCTGGATGGAAGAAGCACACATAGACAAAGCATCATTGCACGTATTGTAAACAAACGGATTAAAACAAATCATCATGGATACTCAAGTAGCTAAACAACCTACAGCAACAGCCGCTAAAGATTTCCTCCCTATCAACGGCACTGACTATATTGAACTTTACGTTGGAAACGCAAAACAAGCAGCGCATTTTTATCAAACAGCGCTAGGATTTCAAGCTTTGGCCTATGCAGGACTTGAAACCGGCGTAAGAGACAGAGCTTCCTATGTGTTGCGTCAAGGTAAAATCACACTCATCCTGACAACGCCGTTGAATTCAAAATCAGAAATCGGAGAACATATCAAGAATCATGGCGATGCAGTAAAAGTTATTGCGTTCAATGTTGATGATGCCACCTATTCCTACAACGAAACTGTGAAGCGCGGTGCTAAATCATTCATGGCACCTGTTACCACAACAGATGCTAGCGGAAGTGTAACCATTTCCGGCATTCACACATACGGTGAAACACTTCACATTTTTGTTGAGCGCAAAAATTACAAAGGTTTGTTCTTACCGGGATATACAGAATGGAAACCGCTTTACAACCCAACACCAGTTGGTCTCGAATATGTAGACCATTGTGTTGGCAATGTAAATTGGGGAGAGATGAACAAGTGGGCGAAGTTCTATGAAGAAGTGTTAGGGTTTGCTAATCTTATCACGTTTGATGACAAGGACATTTCTACTGAGTACACTGCTCTGATGAGTAAAGTAATGTGCAATGGCAACAGTAGAATCAAGTTCCCAATTAACGAGCCAGCTAAAGGGAAAAAGAAATCACAAATTGAAGAATTCATTGACTTCTTCGAAGGTGCAGGTTGTCAGCACATCGCTGTCGCCACAGACAACATCATTCACACGATTTCTGAAATGAAAAGTCGTGGAATCGAGTTCTTGTATGTTCCAGGAACATACTACGACACGGTGACAGAACGTGTAGGGGAAATCAAAGAAGACCTCAACGTATTGAAAGGTCTTGGAATTATGGTTGATCGAGACGAAGAAGGATATCTTCTGCAGATTTTCACTAAACCGGTAGAAGATCGTCCAACATTGTTCTTTGAAATTATTCAGCGTGTAGGCGCGAAGTCTTTCGGTAAAGGAAACTTCCAGGCCTTGTTTGAATCCATTGAAGCAGAACAAGCGAAACGCGGCACACTCTAACCCGCTACACACAGAAAACAAAACGTCATGAAGACAGAACAAGCAAAACTCGATGAATTTCAGGCACGAATTGATCGCGATGAAAAGATCGAACCGAAAGATTGGATGCCGCCAGAGTACCGCAAGACCTTGTTGCGTCAGATTTCTCAGCACGCACATTCTGAAGTAATCGGTATGCAGCCCGAAGGAAACTGGGTGTTGCGCGCACCAACACTTCGAGCAAAGAAAATTCTTCTTGCGAAAATTCAAGATGAAGGCGGACACGGACTTTATCTGTACAGTGCAGCTGAAACTTTGGGTATCGATCGCGAAGAATTGATTCAGCAATTGCATGAAGGCAAGGCTAAATATTCCAACATCTTCAATTATCCTGCACTGAATTGGGCTGACATCGGCGCTATCGGTTGGTTAGTTGATGGCGCAGCTATTGTGAATCAGGTTTCATTGCAGCGTACATCGTTCGGATCTTATTCCCGTGCAATGGTTCGTATCTGCAAAGAAGAATCGTTCCACCAGCGCCAAGGCTATGAAATTATGGTACACATGATGAAAGGGAACGACGAACAGAAAGAAATGGCGCAAGATGCGATGAACAGATGGTGGTGGCCGGCATTGATGATGTTTGGTCCGCACGATACAGATTCAGCGCATACGCATCAATCGATGACATGGCGAATCAAACGCGAGAGCAACGATGTCCTTCGCCAACGCTTCATAAACAAGACTGTGGATCAGGCACACTTCATCGGACTGACTGTTCCGGATAAAGACCTCAAGTTTAATGAAGCGACCGGTCATTGGGAATCAGGACCAATTAATTGGGATGAGTTCCGCGAGGTAATTAACGGTAAAGGACCGTGCAATCATCAGCGCATGTCGCATCATATTCGCGTACACAACGAAGGAAAATGGGTACGAGATGCAGCGCTTGCCTATGCTGAAGCGCAAAGCAAACAGAAAGCAGAACTCATACCACAATAACAACAAGTATTATGGCACAGAACAGCAATCAACTCCCATTGTGGGAAGTGTTCATTCAAAGTAATTCAGGAGCACCTTACAAGCACGTAGGCAGCGTTCACGCTTCAGATAAACAAATGGCGCTTCAAAATGCACGCGATATCTATACACGTCGTAATGAAGGTCGCAGCATATGGGTAGTACTCAGTGAAAACATCGCAGCATCAACTTCTGATGAAGAAGCAGAATTCTTCGATCCGTCTGACGACAAAGCGTATCGTCGCCCAACCTTCTATCAAATTCCGGAAGGCGTTAAAAACATCTAATCTTGATTACATGAATAAGCAAGAAGCATTAATCAATTACTTCATTCGCCTCGGCGACAATAATCTTGTTCTCGGACAACGCCTTGCAGAATGGTGCAGTAACGGTCCGATTCTCGAGGAAGATTTAGCGATGACAAACATTTCACTTGATCATTTCGGTCAAGCGGAATTCATGTACGACACTGCAGCAGAACTTGAAGAAAAGGGACGTACAGCTGACGATATCGCATTCAGAAGAAGTGAACGTCAATACTGCAACAATCTCATTACAGAGATCCCTAACGGAGATTTCGCCTTCACAACGGTGAGACAAATGTTGTATTCAGCGTTTGCAAAATTCCTGTATGAAGCATTATCCGAAAGCAAACATGAAACACTTGCAGCACTTTCAGCTCGCGCACTGAAAGAAGTGAAATACCATTACCGCCACAGCAGTGAATGGGTAGTTCGTCTCGGACAAGGAACAGCAGAGAGTAAGCAGCGCACACAGTTTGCGTTGAATGAAATCTGGACATTTACAGGAAACCTTTTTGAAATGAATGAAACAGACAATATTCTCATTGCAGAAGGAATTGCTGTTGACTTGAATTCGATCTATCCGAAATGGGTGTTCACGGTGAATGAAATCATCAAGAATGCCGGTCTTGAAATTCCTACGCAAACGTACATGCAAAAAGGCGGAATCGATGGAATGCACACAGAGCATCTCGGACATTTGTTGTGCGAACTGCAGTATTTGCAGCGCGCATATCCCGATGCCAAATGGTAACTTGCTATGCTGACCAACCAAGAAGTTTGGAACGTGCTGGCCGGTATCCCCGACCCGGATATTCCTGTGATCAGTATTACGGAATTGGGATTGGTCCGCAAGGTGGAAACCGATGAAACTACCGGTAAAATAACAGTATCTCTAACTCCCAGTTATTCTGGATGTCCTGCAATGCAATTATTCCAACGTGATATTGTTACGGCATTAAAAGAAAAAGGCGCCGACCAGGTAGACATCAAAATGGTTTATGCTCCGGCATGGACAACAGATTGGATCACCGAAGAAGCGCGTGAAAAAATGAAGCAACATGGAATTGCACCACCAGAAAGCATGGTTGCCGCTTCACAGCATGGCTCCTACTCATCAGGTAAGCCGGTAACATGTCCATGGTGCAACGGCAGTGACACCAAGCGCACGAGTCAATTCGGATCAACACCGTGCAAAGCGCTTTGGTTCTGCAATTCGTGTTCGCAACCATTTGAATACTTCAAGTGTTTTTGAGCTGAAAGTATAATCACAAAAGAGGCGCATATCCTTTACAGGTATGCGCCTCTTTCATTTACGGACTTGTAAGAGAAATAAATCGAAATGAGTTTCAGAAAAGAACATAAGAAACCCCGGTTATTCCGAAGACAATTCTTGAAGCGCCAACTTACAGGATAGAATCGCAGAGGATTCTGAACATTGTCAATCTGCAAACAACCGGGGCAAAAGGAGTTACCACTCATGCAAACTTACTATTGTGGGCTCTTTTATGAAATGAGAATTGTCACCAATTTGAATGTTTGATATCAGCCTTTTCGACGTACTTGTATCACGCGCGATCAGTCATGAGTTTCACCTGCTCAAGTGTTAATTATCTCGAAAGAACTATTACATCCGCAAAAGCAGAATAAAACTTCACACTTTCAATGTTGGTAATATTCGTTTGTGTTGAGATATGAACCGGCATTCCGGCTTCACGCGCCATCATGATCACGGCCTGATCAAAGGCAATGATTGCATCAATACCACTTCGTTTTGCTTCAACAATAATCTCCTTCGACAAAGAGAGATCGTGATCGTACATTATTGTATTGAGGGCAATGTAAGCCTTGGCATTGCTTTCATGACATACTCGCGCAAACTCAGGAAGATCTTCAATAAGAAAATTGACCGTGTTCTTCGCACGCATGTTCAATTTATCAACGCCGAAATACACCGCATTAGCGCCCGCCTGAAGCGCGGCACGCATACTTTCCCAGGATCCCGCAGGAGCCAGAAGTTGAGTTTGATTCTTTTTCATGGAAGCCATGAAAGTGCTGGTATTCGAATTCGTACAGTATGATCTGTATAATATTCGAATCTCAAGAATTCACATGTTAGGATAGTGGTTAACGGCCTCGTTTTCCTGAGGAGCCTCGACGTCCACCGCTCTGATTACCGGAATCTTTCCTGAATTTCCCTGAAGCTGCCCCTCCTTTTCCGCTTTTACTCTTCTTCGCTCCTGAAAATGATTTGGCATTCGGAGATGGTCGACCGGGCCACTTTTTAGATTTACTCACTTCAGACTTTGATCCTTGTCCTGCAGCGGTTGCTTGTCCTTCCGACTTTTCAATCAACTTGAAAATTCCGTTTAGCTCAGCAGAAGTAAGATCGCGCCAATCGCCTTGCGGAAGTCCTTTCAAGGTTACATTCATGATTCGAATTCGCTCGAGCTTAACAACATCGTAACCAAAATGCTCACACATTCTGCGAATCTGACGGTTCAAACCCTGAACAAGAATAATCCTGAAAATAGTAGGCGTTTCCTTGGCGATAAAACACTTCTTGGTGCGCTGTCCGAGAATAGGAACTCCCGCACTCATGCCTTCAATAAACTGATCAGTAATCGGCTTATTGACCGTTACCAGATATTCCTTTTCATGATTATTCGAAGCGCGCAATATTTTGTTGACAATATCACCATCACTCGTCATGAAAATCAAACCTTGAGAATCTTTATCGAGACGTCCAATAGGAAAAACACGACGACTATGATTAACAAAGTCAACGATGTTGGTGCGATCACTCAATTCTGTTGTGCTTGTAATTCCCACAGGTTTATTCAACGCCAAATAAATGTGCTGTGTAGCTTCCATTGGTTCCAGCGCATTTCCATTGACATGTACAACGTCTCCTGGAAACACCTGATCACCGATCTTCGCACGCTTTCCGTTGATCTTCACATTACCCTGTTCAATGAAACGATCAGCTTCACGACGAGAGCACATCCCGCTTTCGGCAATAAACTTATTTAGACGCGTTGGTTCTGACATGTAAATGCAAAGGTATTGCAAACGCAACTTCGTTCCAAAGTAGTTCGGCCACGGAATTATATATTCTATTTCGTAAGAGCCAATAGTTCATAATGAACAGTCCGCGTTCGATCATTTGAGAACCAGGTATGTAATTCCATTGCAAGATCAATTTTCGAATTTTTCCATTCCGAAGATTTCCACTTGCACATGATATCCTGACCCGGAACCGGGCGCGGTCCCCATGAAGTTCGCAAATAGAGATTCAACCCGTCAAGGATCGTAAGCAGCAGATTAGAATTAATTCAATATTTTTTCATAAACCCCATTGTTTATGCGCTCAATTTTCCTATATTCACGATGACAAAGGCACACCAGAAACAATAATTACTTCTTGTTTATTTGACATTCCACTTCCGTAGTGTTGTTTCGGTTGTGAATTGCAACATACAAATGCCTATTTAATACCACACACATGATGAAAAAATTACTTTTCATTTTCATGATCGCCTTCTTAGGTTCGCATTTCTTGCAGGCGCAAAATCAAGTTCTTTTCACTGACGATTTCATCAATGGAAGTGGTTTGTGGACGTTGAATTCCGGCGGACCAGGATCAAACTCCGGATCGAACCAATGGATTGTAAACACTACGTATGCAGGGGCTCCAACGTATCAAAATACGTATCCAGAAGATAGCACGTACAGTGGAACAATTGCCAACGCTCCGTACAGTCAGTATTTGCATATTCATGATCAACCTTCCGGAATTGCAAACACCAACTATGACCCGGGAGCTACTTCCGACCAGTTTGCATTCATGACAAACGGAATCTGTACAATGGGGATGGACTCTGTGCATTTCAGCTTTTTCTATTTGTGTCAAGGATCTCCTACTGCGCATGGAGAAGTGTACTACAGCGTAAACAACGGTCCATGGATTCAAACTGGGCAGTCTGTGTATGACAATAAATACAAATGGCAATTCGAGGATATCACTGATCCTGCATTCGCGAATGTAAATGATATTCGATTTGGTTTCCGTTGGCAGAACACACCGGGATCTTCTCCCGATTCAGTTTCTTTCGCAATTGATGATATTATCATTGTTGGAGAATACAACAACACAGTAGATATCGTTGTTGACAGTGTTTCGCCTAATCCTGTTTGTCAAGGAGGATTGTTGTTTATTTATTGGCACTTGACAGACACACTTTGCGACGGTACCTACGCAATTGATCTTTCAGGTCCAACAGGAATATTCAACACTACGAATACGTGGGTAGCGAACATCAATTATCCGCAGACGAGTGGTGCATTCGCCATTATACTTCCTACCTCGTCAGGTCCGGGCAACTGTTACAAAATTCGAATACGGCGAACCTCACCTGCCCCCACATTCACGGGAACAGCATCAGCTTGTTTTCAAATTATTACCTGTCCCAACGTCATTACCACATTGCAGCCCGTCGTCACGATGGACACTAATGCGGTTTGCGCAGGAAGTGTTATTGATGTTCCATTCTATTCAACTGGAGTATTCGCAGCGAACAACGTGTATACTGCACAATTGTCGGACTCGAATGGTGTGTTTGGATCAACACCACCTGTGGTTGGATCAATGCCTAACTCAGCGGCCTACGATCCAGCGTTGGGATCTCCTCCAGGATCTGTTGGTGGAATTGTACCGAACGTTCCACCAGGTTGTGGTTATTACATCCGAATCGTTTCTTCGAACGCAGCGGTAATTGGTGCACCGTGGGGACCATTCTGCATTCAAGATTGCGACATTACAACAAACAACCAACAAGATCTTGATTTCTGCATCACTGATTGCGCTGCTGCTCCAGCTGGTGCCGATTCATTGATTGATGTTGACGTAAACTCTTACACTACCAATGCCGTTTACGGACCGGGTAACGTGTTCACTACTCAATTGCTGAGTAGCATGACGTTCGGACAAATTGGTTCGAATGGAATTCTTGGTTCAGTTGCTGCAACTGGAGATACAACGTTAAATGTACATGTACCATGCAAAGACAGTTTACCGATTTACGGAATTCCTATTGGAATGAATTACATGCGTGTTGTTGCAACGAATTCTAATTATCCGGATAGCGCACTAGGTAGTTTGATTCGCGTAACTATTGGAGCACCTGCGTCAACGCCTCCAACAATTACCTCCTATGACTTCAACACCTTCATTCCTACAGATACATTCTGCGTAGGTGATATTGTTGCGTTGTTCTTCTCGCCTTACAACTACTCTGCAAACTCCACCTACATGTGGACCTGCAATGGCATTAACTCGGGCAATCCGTTTGTATCTCCGTCTGGCGCTAACTCTAATTCGCTCTATGTAAGTTTGGGTGGTCCAGGAATATTAACTTTTACTGTTCAGGAAACAAGTTACGGCTGTCCTGGTCCTTGGTCGCAAGTTCACACGATTGTTGTACTTGGTACACCGAACGTAACCATTTCAGGGCCTCACTTTGTTTGTCAAGGCGACACCAACTCATACTCTGCTGTGTTCAATAATAGCACCTACTACAGTTGGAGTACCAATGGTGGTGTGATCGTTGATACAGCGAACAACGTAATTGACATGTCGTTCCCGAACACAGGAAACTATTTAATTTCCTTGAGTGCGATCAATCAATGTGCAACTTCTTCGAACATCTTCAACATTACTGTGAATCCTTACCCTACAGCAGCAGCTGGTAACGACACGGTAATCTGTAGCAATAGTCCTGTAACGTTATCTACACCATCTGGTTCGGGATATACTTACTCATGGTCGAATGGAACAAGTACAATTGGTACAACGCAGAACGTCGTCGTCACGCCAACAGTCACCACCACTTACGTGGTCTCCGTGAGTATTGTGGGAGGCTGTGTGAGTCATGATACGATCACTGTCATTGTCAATTCACTTGCAGATACACTTTCTACAACTCAAGCAGGATGCGCAGGCAATGATGGAACTGCAACGGCTACTCCAACAGGAGGAACATCTCCTTACACCTACTTATGGAGTAACGGACAAACAACACCTATACTTGGCGCGTTAACACCTGGAACTTACTCGTGCGTCATTACAGATGCTTCGGGATGTTCTATAACTGCGATTGGCTTGGTAACAGGAATAAGCAATCTTGCTCCTGATGCAGGTCTTGCCACAACAATTACGCAAGGACAAACCACTATGCTGAATGGAACAGGTGGTCAAACCTATGTGTGGTCGCCTTCTTCTAGTTTGAGTTGCAGTACGTGCCAGAATCCAATTGCGAGTCCTACTGTAACAACGACCTACACGTTAACAGTATCCGATTCATTAGGTTGTACACAATTTGATACGGTAACTGTGTTTGTTGACATTCTATGCGGAGAAGTTTTCGTACCGAATGCCTTCTCTCCAACTGGAGATGGTCAGAACGACTTACTATATGTTCGTGGTGCGTGTATTGCCACTGTAGAATTCTCAGTGTACAATCGTTTGGGTGAAAAAGTCTTCTCCACCACAGACCCTTCAAGTGGTGGGGATGGAGTGCGGCGAGGAGTTCCGCGTGAGAATGCGGTATTCACATACGTTGTCAAGGGTACATTACTAGATGGTACGGAGATTAGTGAAAAAGGAAATGTTACGCTGGTGAAGTAACCTAACGGGATGCAGAACTCGACAACAAAAAAACAGATGATGAAAAGACATAATCTTTTTTTAGCCGCTGCTTTGCTGATTCCGTTTGTCGGAACAGCGCAGGATATTCACTTTACACAAATGACGCAAACTCCATTGCTCATAAATCCAGCACAAGCGGGTATGACGCATGAGATAAGTGCTATTGTGAACTATCGTGATCAGTGGCGAAGCGTATCGGAAAATCCATTCAAGACCTTTAATGTAAGCGCAGATCTTGCTTACAATAAAAAGAAAAGTGGAAGTCACCTTGGAGTGGGAATAAACTTCTTCTCCGACAAAGCAGGAGATGGTGCAATGAAAACAACAACGGGCCAATTGCATTTATCGGGCATAATCGCACTGAATGAAAGTAGCCTCTTGTCTGTTGGATTATACGGCGGATTCGGTCAGCGAAGTTTAAGTTACGATAAGTTGTATTGGGATAATCAATACATCGGTGGTCAGTTGGATCTCACTGCACCCTCGTACGAACCTGCCACTTTCGCGAACCACACATACGCAGATGTCGGCGCAGGACTTGCCTGGTACTATGGCACAGGCAATAATACGATCAGTTCAAATGATGCTTGGAACGTAACCATTGGTTTGGCAGTACAACATATCAATCAGCCAATTTATACCTACTATGGAAATTCCGATATGCGCCTACCTATGAAATACGTTGCACATGGGACAGGGGAAATCGGAATTAAGAATTTCAGTCTTGTACTCGAACCAGGATATCTTGTAACGATTCAAGGCGGTCACCATGAAATTAACGCTGGTATGCTTGTTAAATATTGGTTGCAGGAAGCATCTGTTTACACAGGAAGAAAGAAACCTGCAGCATTTGTGCTTGGTGGTTATTACCGATTTGGAGATGCATTGAACGTAATTGCCGCATATGAAATGTATCCATTCCGTTTAGGACTCAGCTACGACATCAACTTATCTGGACTCACTTCTGCATCACAAGCCCGAGGAGGATTTGAGGTGTCACTTCGCTTCATGATGGTGAACGATAGTAAAAACAAAACGAAGAGTTTCTTTAACTAGAATAAGAACTAAAAATCGAAAGAGCGATTCCACAGAGTCGCTCTTTTTTATTGTTACAAATCAAGTCGTAGTTTTTCCTCTTCGTTACTATTGCTGCCCCGCTGCTCCACTTTCACTTTTCCGAAGTTGTAACTCACACTCAGTGAAAGTCGTCGCGTGTCTGCAACTACGTAATAGTTCCAATCTTGATTGTCAAATTGTGTATGCGTATGAAACTTCATTGAATTGAAAACATTCTCCAGGCCAATTGTGCAACTCAAATTCCGATCGAGAAACAATTTCTTCACTGCAACTGAAACCATCCACACTGGATCAATACGTGTAATTCCATAGAGGTTCGGTCCTCTATACATGCCCAAAAGTTCGATATCGTAATCACGCGGTAGAATAAAATCGTTGATGGCTGTGGCTGAATAACTGAAACCATATGTTCGGAATGCAACACCCGAAACTGAACCTTTGAAATCCAAAAGCGTTAAGTCGCCTGAGAACGACAATGACCACCACGATTTGAGATCCTGTTGAACAAACAAACTATATCCCAATGAATTTTGAAAATTCATATTGGCGATATTCTGATAAAATACCTTGCTAGAATCATCTTGAAATGTGTATCTGAGCATAATCTCATCCACACGTTCGAACGAAACCGTATTCACCACGATACCTTCATAGCTATGTGTGAGTGATAGTGAAGTGCCATAATCGGGTTGCAAAAATGGATTACCCTGCACATAGGAATACGGATTTATAAAGTATACGAACGGATTCAGATCATCAAACGCAGGGCGATCGACACGTCGGCTCATACTCATTTGCCACTCGTGATCGTCAGACGGTTTATACGCGAAGTTCAAATTAGGAAACACATTGAAATAATCGCGTTGAAGATTATATCCTGAATTGAAATCATGTCCTTTCAAGCGTGTGTATTCTCCGCGTAGACCAATTAAGAAATCGAACTTCTTCCATGAACGCGAATAATCCACATATGCCGCAGAAGTATTCTCCGCGTATTGATATCCATTTGAAAAATGCGGATCAGCTACAAACAGAGCAGAACTCGTGTCGCGTTGTTCAAACATATAGTCATTGCCCGTTGAAACAGTACTGAATTTTACACCAGCTTCGAAATAAGAAACAGAGTCGATTTGCTTCAAGTAATCTGACTTTCCTGAAATAACTTCAACGCTTGACTCATTTCTATTGCGTGAAATAGATGGAGCTATTGCTTCGTTCCCCACTACATTGTAAAAATGATTTTCACTTTCGCTACGGTCGTGCTCATTTCCCCGACCATAATCTGCAGAGAAACTAATCCGCGACCCCGAAGTATCTAAAAGACGATCACCATTCACATTATAGTTGGTAAAATTCCATGTATTAGGAACATAATTGATGGTGTTTAAATGATCAAAACCCATTGCATTGTATTGCACCACATAGTTGTCTCCTGTTCCGTAAGAAGTATATCCACCTGGAGCACAATCCACTTTTACACCGAACGTCGTTAGCGAATCCATGAACCAATCCAACTCCATCTTAAAATTGATTCCCTTTTGTTGTTCCTTCCAATGATTCGCGCTGTTCATTTGTGTAATTCCAGAATCGAGATAGAATAATCTATAGTGCCTATCGTCCATCTTGAACCAACCATCATCACCAGACACGGATGCACTCAACGCAATATTTTCGTTCTTATAGTTCAATGTAATTCCAGTGCTGCTGTTGTTGTAAAATCCTTGCGCTGTAGAAGCAAAGACACTACCACTGAAACCTTTTTGTCCATTCTTCTTCGTTACAATTTGAATCATACCAGAAGTTCCAGAGGCGTCGTACTTCGAAGGCGGATTTCTGAGAATTTCAATTCGTTCAACAAACTCTGCGCTCATCCCTTTGAGCATATTGATCAACTGTTCATTTGAAACTTGCTGAACACGTCCATCAATCATAAAAATCACGCCCGCTTTTCCCTGCACCATCACGCGATTATCAATAACGCTTACTCCGGGCAATTTAGGAAGCAAATCGAAAACAGAATTACCTTTCGACAAAGCCGAATTCTCAATATTGACAATCGTGTTTCCGTTCTTGAACTCAATAACCGGGCGAATAGCTGTAACCGTAACACCATTTAATAAACGAGAATTTCGTAGCACCACCATTTCACGATGAACAGAACTTGCACTATCCACTGAAAATATTTCTGAATAGTAAACATCAAAACCGGTAGCGGAAATTTTCAGCAGATAATTCCCAGGTTCAATATTACTTAGAACGTAAGTACCTTGCTCATTCGTTGGTGTCCCTTTCACCGCACCACTATCCAGTGCAGACAAAAGCGCAACAATGCCATAGGGTATAGGCGTACCCATCGAATCTGTGACACCACCCTCGATCGAATTCTGCGCGAACCCATTCACACAAAACAAGATTGCAATGGCCAACGGAACCAGTTTCTTCATATTTTCTTCAATATATCCCAAATTTCGATTGATTCCATAGAATGAGGATTGCGAACTTCATGATTCCATAACATTACGGTAGTGTTAACGCCTTCTGGTCAAGATAATTTTGCGCTAAAGGAATAACGTGAACACTACCCGAAAGATACTGCTCGTTGACGATGAACCAGACATTCTAGAGTTCATGGGGTACAATTTCCGAAAACACGGATTTACTGTTGTTACAGCGCTAAATGGGATAGAAGGAATCTCTGTTGCTCAAGCAGACACACCAGACATTATCATCTCCGATATTCTCATGCCGGAAATGGACGGAATTCAGATGTGCAAGCAAATGCGAACAGATGAACGCTTTGCACATACACCGTTCATTTTTCTTACTGCAATAAGCGACGATTACAAAATTCTCTATGCCATGAGTTCAGGCGCCGATCAATTCGCGTCGAAGCCCATTCCCTTTGAGGCCTTGCTGCACATGGTCAATGATCTATTGAACGTGCCAAGTTCAGAAGCCAGTTAACCGGCTATTTGAAAAAACTCAGGAATTGTTCCTTGTAATTCGCAGAGATATCCACTTCAGAATTATCGGTTAGCACCACGCTTCCTCCCGAATTTTTGTGATACGATTTCACAAAATCAAGATTGATGATGTGGCTGCGGTGCACGCGAATAAATGGATGCGATAGCACTTCATCATAATGTTTCAAAAAACGACATGCCATTTTCTTTGTGCCGTCACTAAGGAAAATATCAGTGAAATTCCCATTCCCTTGCAACCGAATGATGTCGTTCATTTTAACAACTTCAAATCCCTCCAGTGTAGGCAAAATGACATGACGACGTTCAGCCTGTTGCTCTCTGAAATTGCTTACGACAATGCTGTTGCGATCAAAATAGTTGTTCCGTTCAATTTCCTTAATCGCAGTATCCACAGCGAGAATCAATTCTTCAATATTGACGGGTTTCAAAAGGTAATACGCAGTACTTTGATTGAGTGCAGGCGATGGAATACAGATGACGATTACGAACATCAGCGGTAAACTGTTGAGCCTTAAAATACCAATGGGAATACTATTTATTCCCGACGCAGAAGAAGAGCAAACACTTATTAAGAGTGAAGACGAAATGTTCGCCTTGAGCAACGGGCAGAAAAAGGTTCTGCAATTTCACGGATACTGCACAGAACTACACGACAATGGTTGCGATGAAGGAACAGCCTTCACAATGAATCAGACCAACAACAGTAAGTTAAAGACGTTGCTCTCTTACATGGATTCATTGCAGATAAAGGATGAGAACATCATTCAACATGCGATCTGGTGCATCACCGACAGTTCCTCAGTTTCATACATCGAAGACGATGCGCATCCGAATACAGCCAAGGCACTTCGTGGATTTCTCTGCAAACAAACAGGACAAAAGGAAACGTGGTACAATACCGCCGCAGACATTGTAGAGACACCGGCTCATGAATTCATTATTGTTCCGAAAGAAGTGAAAGGAGAAATCACGTTTGAAAGCAAATAGGAAGTACATCTCTATGGTGTGATCAAAGACAGTGCAGGAAAAATACTTCATACAAGTCCGAGGGTAATCAATGCGCCTTCGGGTGTAGAAGTTACTTTTGATTTTCAACTCACTGTTATTGGTTGGGCTCCCGGAAAATACTCAGTGGTGTACACGAACAATGGTGTTGAGGTGATACATCAGGAGTTTGAGATATAGAGAATCTACCTCCTATTTACAAACGACCAATTTGTGAGAGATGGTTCTAACTGCATTGTTCGCCGTAAGAATGTAAACTCCATTGGGCCAACCTTCCGTATTGATTGTTTCTGAACGACTCGTCATATTCTTTTCAAACATTAACTGTCCCGTTGCAGCATTGCTGATACTAAGGTTCCAGTTTATTTCAGAACCCGGCATAGTTAGTGTGAATGAATTCTGCGTTGGATTCGGAAACAGATAAGAACTTGCATTACTCTCAACAGTACCACCCAATGAATTAGTCACATCATACTCCGCTGCACCGGCATTTGTATTCACTGTACGCGGATGATGAAAGAAATCGTCAGTGATATAGCTTAATGAAGCATTACTCATGAC
>Ga0114980_10001655_pt1 | contig 15899 bp, 13 predicted proteins | sample S_140806_EF_Meta_FD_87018 | JGI IMG/M metagenome (GOLD analysis project Ga0114980, IMG submission 87018) | Freshwater microbial communities from Lake Simoncouche, Canada to study carbon cycling - S_140806_EF_MetaG | ecosystem: Environmental > Aquatic > Freshwater > Lake | place: Lake...
CGCAATCATTTCACTTGCGGGAGTGGATGCCGGGAAAACAGTGGTCCGTACACCCCTTGATGCCAGTGACCGCAGAATGTTGAACTTGATACCGCAGTCAAGCACTGCAACATGAAAGCTGGCATCGGCTTCGGATGGCCCCCAAGTATACGGTTGCTTTGTCGTTACACGTGACACCCAGTCGATTTGGTCGTAGCCACTCGTGGATGACTGTAGCTTTTCGAGAAGTTCACCAGCGGTCTCTGTAGAGCTAATCGCCCCCATCATGACCCCTCCGGCACGAATAACACGTGTCAGCTGCCGTGTGTCAATTCCCTGGATGCCAACCGTGCCACTCTTGACAAGGTAATCATGCAGCGTCCCTTGCATCCTCCAATTGGATGCCACATCAGAGAGGGTTCTGACGACAAAGCCAGCGACTTGAACGCCATTGCTCTCAATGTCGACATCTGCGACGCCATAATTTCCGATGAGAGGGTACGTCATTGTGAGGAGCTGCCCAGCATAAGAAGGATCTGTCAGGGCCTCCTGATAGCCGGTCATCCCGGTGTTGAAAACTACTTCGCCAAAGGTAGTGCCCGCCGCACCAAAGTGCTGCCCTTTGAACACACTCCCACCAGAGAGTACGAGTACTGCCTCAGCCATGAACAACCTCCCCACCAACGATCGTCATCACTGACCGCCCTGTAAGCTCAACGCCATCAAAAGGAGTATTGCGCCCCTTTGAGACGAAGTTCGCGGCATCAACAACCCAAGTGACATCCGGTGCAATGACCGTAACATCTGCAGCTGAACCCGGCGTCAACGTCCCACCAGCCACCCCAATAATCTTCGCTGGCTGCGTGGACATCGCATCGATGAACCGTGACCAAGTCACCTTCCCGGTTTTGATCAAATGCGTAATTCCGAGAGCAAGGCATGTTTCCAGCCCAACGATTCCAAATGGGGCCAGTGCAAACTCTTGCGTTTTCTCATAATCAGCATGCGGTGCATGGTCGGTCGCAATCGCATCCATGGTGCCATCCGCTACGGCAGCAGCCATCGCAGTGCAGTCATCTAGCGTGCGTAGCGGAGGATTCATTTTTGCGTGGGTGTTGTAGCCCTGGACGGCGTCATCGGTGATGCACCAATAGTGCGGTCCGGTTTCAGCGGTGAGCGGCGCGCCCTTTTGTTTGAAGTGCCGCACGAGCTCCGCTTCTCCCCGTGTTGAGACATGGAGGATATGCGTTTTGGCTCCAGTCAGCATTGCCAGCAGGCCTGCACGTGCTACATCGAGCTCGTATGCCTCACGCGGCAAGCCTTTGAGTCCAAGCTCTGTCGAGACCAGACCCTCATTCATTACGCCACCTTCAGACAGCGTCGTGTTCTCGCAGTGAAGCAGAACTGGAAGGTTTACCATCGCGGCATATTCCATTGCCCGGCGCAGGAACAATGGGTCTTGTACTTGATAGGCATCATCGGAAACGGCCACAGCACCTGCCGCCTTGAGGTCTGCCATTTCAGTGAGTTCGGTGTTCTTCATCCCTTTTGACAGGGCAGCGATGACCCAAAGCCTTGCTTTGTGAACATCTTTTGCGCGTGTTACCAGATCGCGGACGATAGGTGCGGAATCGATGACCGGAGCAGTATTCGGCATACATGCGACCGCTGTGAAACCTCCAGCAGCTGCGGCTCCGAGGCCAGAGTATAGGTCTTCCTTGTATTCCTGACCGGGTTCACGCAGGTGAACGTGGATGTCAATTAAGCCTGGGGCCACGATAAGTCCAGCACAATCCCGGACATCAATATCGCCGGTTGCCTCTAGGTTTACTCCAACGGCTTTGATGACTCCATTTTGGATGAGGACATCGCTGATGGCATCTATGTTGTTCGCAGGATCGACGACGTGACCGCCCCGCAAGAGAATGGTTTTCATGTGTTTCATCCGTTCCTCTTATCCTCCAATTCCATCCGCGCCAAGCAGGAGATAAAGCGTGGCCATACGCACTGCCACCCCGGATGTAACCTGCTGACAGATGACACTCTGGTGGCCATCGGGGAGATCTCCACCGATTTCAAGACCACGATTCATGGGGCCAGGATGCATCACAATGGCATCTGGTTTCGCGTAACGCAGTGTTGACTCGTTAATGCCAAATGTCATGTGGTATTCGCGGGCCGTTGGAAAGAGCGCGTTACTCATCCGTTCCAGCTGGAGACGCAAGACCATCACGACATCGGCGCCCGTGAGCCCGCTCTCAAGTGTGTTGTGTACGTTCACGGGAAGCTGGCTGATATCACGCGGCATCAAGGTATTTGGTCCAACGATGTTTACGTCTGCGCCAAGGGTCGAAAGTGCCCAGATATTAGATCTTGCAACCCGGGAGTGTGCGACATCACCCACAATGGCGACCTTCAGGCCATCCAGTGGGCCCTTAACTTTCTGGATGGTGTACGCATCGAGAAGGCCTTGGGTTGGATGCTCATGCATACCATCCCCTGCGTTGATAACCGGTACATCCACCCACGCGGCAGCCTGTTCCGGCGCTCCGGAGAACGGGGTTCGCATGATGATGCAGTCCGCTGTGAGTGCCTGAAGGGTCAGGAAGGTATCACGGAGCGATTCGCCTTTTGTGGTGCTGGATGTCGATCCGCTGATGTTGATGACATCTGCAGACATGTACTTTCCAGCGGCTTCAAAGGATGTGCGTGTGCGAGTGGAGTTTTCGTAAAAGAGTGTGATGACCGATTTCCCCTTAAGGGTGGGGACTTTTTTGATGTCTCGTCGGATGATCTGTTCAAACTCGGCTGCAGTCGTCAGATAGTGGTTCAGCGTTTCTCTGTCCAAGCCTTTGAGGCCGAGGAGATCTGATCCAGCAAGTGGCTTGGTGGACATTAGCTGTCATCTCGCTTTGAAATAACGACACAATCTTCAGAATCTGACTCACCAAGGTGGACATCGATGCGTTCAACCCTCGATGTAGGAACATTTTTCCCAACATAGTCCGCCCGTATGGGTAATTCGCGGTGGCCACGGTCGACGAGAACTGCAAGCTGGATAGCGGCCGGACGTCCGTAGGTTGAGATCGCCGTCATCGCCGCATTGACCGTCCTACCCGTGTAGAGAACATCGTCTACGAGCACAACAATCTTTCCAGTGACATCGAAGTCAATCGACGAAACAGATGCCACCGTTGTCCGCGCAATGTTGTCATCACGGTAATCAGTGATGTCAAGTCCACCGAACTGGACTGGAGCGCACTCAATTTGCATGATTCGGCTGGCTAGGCGTTCGGCGAGGGGTAAACCACGGCGAAGCACTCCGACCAATACGACATCATGTGCGCCTTTATTGCGTTCGACGATTTCATGTGCAATCCGGGATACAGCACGCCGGATATCTCCGCTGTCCATCACTGCCATCGCGTACCTCACAAAACAAAACGTGCCCTTGTCCTACTTGGGACAAGGGCACGGAATGGGCACATTTGCCAATATTTCATGCAGCCGATGTTCATCGACACCCTTGCCCGCCTCACAGGACGGAGGATGCCTCACGGGGCATCTCAAGGAACTACAACCACGGTCAGTTTATCATTTGAGCAGCTGTATAACTACGTCTATTCGTAAGATTCCCGTTTCTCGCCGTTCTGCTCAGGCGCGGTCTCAACCTTGCGCTTGACGACAACCGCAGGATCAGAGGACATTACTCCCATTTCTGTACTTGCAGGCTTCGATGCAACCTCAGCTGCGGCAAGCTGCGATGCCCGGTCAAGGGGTTTTGCGATTGCTTTCACTGGTAACGCCATGTAAAGGTCGTAGGCATACGTATCAGGATCAACCAATGCTGTCACGATGCTCGGGATCAACTTCGGAAGCGCATCATAGTCCACAAAAGTGTCGCCATGACGTGGTTCATCCAGGCCAGGAACCTGATATTGGAACTTTACCAAGCGCTGCTTTCCACCTTCTGACCCGCGATTTTCAACTGCGAGGAGTCTCGCCGGCACAGGAATTCCGACTTCAATCAGCCGATTCACTCTTGTCTCGTACGCTTTACCTTTGGATGGAAAAACAACAATACCGGCAATGCCTGCCAGAGAAACTGTGATTCCTGAAATAACCAGTGTTGATTGCTTCATCACGAGACCGGCTGCGAACAAGGAAATTCCGGTCACGATTACAGCACCCGATGCGGCTGTCATAACCTGCGTAGATGGCTTGTTGTAATCAATACGCTCTGCTACTGCAACGCGTCTGGGTGGCCGGTCCTTGAGCTCAGGTTCTACTATCCACGCTTCTTCAGTACTTACCGACATCGCCTTACCCTCCAATAGTCGTCTGATAGCAATGCATCAACGCTGCAGCGTTGCTAACTTATCAACGATTCTACGACAGACAACAGATCTTCGGGGTCAAATGGCTTTGCAAGATAGGCATCGGCACCGAGAGATAGGCCAAGTTGAATGTCATCCAGCTGTGCGCGCGCCGTTAACATCACCACCGGAAGCCCTTCCAAGTGTGCAGTTTCCCGAATAAATGTCAACACTTCATAGCCATCAAGGCCAGGCATCATCACATCGAGAATCACGAGGTCTGGCGATTCAGTTTTTAATATTTCAACGGCAGCATTGCCATTAGTTACGCCCTGAATATTATAGCCACGACGCCCAAGCACAAACTCAAGCAAGCGTAGCAAGGCTGGCTCGTCATCAGCAACCAAGATCCGTGGACTAGACATCGTGCACTCGATTCTACAGGTGATTGACTTCGCACGTACGTTATTTCCCTCTCGCCCCAACATTGGAATGGGATTACCTCCACATGTCGACTATCGCCATCAAACGTTTTTAATGTAGTATGAGGATGTGAGCATATCGAACCATAGTCCTGTGATTCGTCCGAAAGCAATTCGTAACACAAGCCAGCGCAAAGCTGTGATGCTTGCGCTTGGTGACCTGCATGGTTCCCATCCCACTGCATCGGAAATTTATCGGGCGATTCGAGTACGCAACTTCCAGATTGGGTTGGCGACGGTTTACCGTACGCTTGATGCGATGGTAGAGCGTGGCGATGTGGCTGCTGTGCGGACTGGTAATGCTGTGCGGTATGACCTGACACACCACCACCACCACCATCTCGTGTGCCAGATATGTGGCACCGTTACCGATGTCGATGCATCTGAAGTTCCAATAGACCTGATCACATTCTTCGAATCGGAAACGGGCTTTGACCTCTCAAATGCAACAATTCAGCTAAACGGGACATGTGCCGGCTGTTCAATGTTGAACTAAACGACATACGAAAACGACTTTCGACTGAGAGTGCACTGTGGAGTTCCCAATAACCATGTGTGCAATAGACGTGAGAATAATTGGTTTGTACTTGCGGTGCATAACGCCTTCGACTTTAGCGATACCACCTTTCTATTCCTCTTACATGTGTAATGTGGTCGCCTACCTGATCATCGCGAGTTGCACTCTGTGCAAAATAGACGTACTCGATGTTGTTAGTAAAACAGAATCCATTGCTCCTGGTTTCATCCACGAAATTCAATGGAGCGCCAATGTAATCATGGACCAGCTACCCCGCCTCTGATGTCGATCAATAGTTCTCAGGCTGCACACCAGAACCGTTGATCAGCATCCCTATTTCCCATTACCACAAGGTTCGCAAAGTCAACAAATGGCGTGTTCTGGTCATCGCTATCAAATGGGTTGATACAAGAATATTTCCGTTGTCGCAGATAGCAAGCGTCGACCGTATCCACGGAAATATGTTGATCGATCATCTCCACACAGCGTGCGTGCTCCAGCAGCACATTGAAAACACCATAGCCTTTAGAAAATGATAACAGCTTAATGGAATCGAAATGCTTTGTACCCGTCGCTTGTTGAAGCTCAGCCAAAAGCTTTACAAACATCCAATGCTGGCTTCGACCGACATAGATTTGATAGGCTCTACTTAGTCCATGAAAGTAAACTGCTGCAGCGATGGCATCCGGAAAGCGATCCCGCACAGCCGCTGTAACAATGTCATGCGCACCGTGAAAATGAAGAACCACATCGCGGGATTGTCGCGACTTGGAAGCATCGACAGTTACGCGCAAACTACTCAGAGGATGATGAATCTCCATGGGGACATATTCTCACGATTCGCTTACGGACATCACGGATGACTCAATGCAGGGAAAAGGCCTATCAGGACGATGCTGCATTGCGGGTAACATATACCAGCCAAATCAATGCCTATATTCATGACAATCCATGACATCCCTTCCGATGAAGTTACGCCTGAGCGCGTGAAAGAAATCGCGCAGGCTGGTCAGGCATCTAAATATGTCCGAGGATATCGTAGCTTTCACTCGCTGAATGAGGGCAGAATTGTCTGGTTGCTTGAGGCTAAGTCGCGGTCCGATGTCCAAGCCTGGTGTGATGAGGTAGGTCTTCCCCTCACCGGAATCACTGCGGTTGACATGGAGGGGCACATCGGAGTTTTGAGGCCTGTTCCAATATCTCTGCCAAACCAAATGCGTGGAAAAGTCATTCGGATTCTGGAAGATGGAACCATCGCCCTTGTTTATATCCGTATTGCAGAAACGGATGCGCTTGTTTCCCTTGTAGATGCTGGCGTTCCGGCACTACTTGCGCTTTCAGAAGGCTCCGATGTACGCGTAATGTTCCGTGCATCAGATATTTCACTTGCTGTGATAGAGAAGGACAAATCAATGAAGCTTAGTTTTCCCAACCAGATTCGTGGGAAGGTAACCCAAATCATTTCCGGCCCTACATTGATCATCGTTCATATGGAAACGGCAGCTGGCCCCATCGTGAGTGCGATCATTCCCAGCGCAGCCGAGGCAATCGGGCTTAAACTTGGTGATGAAGTAACGGCATTGTTCAAGGCCCTTGATGTTTCTCTTGCCACTGACACAGATGCCTGATCAAGCAGCACCCGACATGGGCGTGGCTGCTATTATCGCGGAACTGATGTACCTGCGTCAGCATGGACATCCCCTCTCAGCCGAAGATGCCGCATTGCTAGACATTCTGGATACCTTAGAACGCTGTGAGCGTGATGTGAAGGCATCAGTTTCGAGCGGTCAGCTATTGATTGCTTCAACCTTTGATGGCGACAGTGAACACCTCCCAGATTCTCTTGCGGATAAGATTCGCCATTGGATGGAAGCGCAAGCAACGTGGGAAATAGCTGTCTCAAGTCTGTCAAACCGGCACAGGCAAACATCGAAACGCAGCGGCCCACGCGGCAATATCGCTCCCGCAAATTCGATTCGGATTCCGACATCCAAGGCTGCGACGACAGCGTTGATTTCTATTATCAACACAAAGCACTGGATCGAACATCCCTCAGATGAACAGCTGGTCACCCGCGACCCAACCGATGGGTTACGCGTAAACTTGAGCAACCCAATCGGCTTTGATGCACGCACAGCGATTTCGCATCTAACAAGCCATGGGGCATCCGTTGTCCAGACATTTTTAACGCTTGCCAGTATTTGGCGAGAGCAGGCTGGGGATGCACGCTACGATACGTATGTTGAGGTTTTTGCCAGTGACATTCTTAGACATCAGGGGCGACAGCAAACACCTCGGGGTGGCTATCATCAGGCTGACACGCTCTCGAAAGGCCGGGATGTCTTTATCCTCAGCCGACTCTTGGTCCCAGTGGATGAATCGGGCATTGGTGGCGGTACGAAATTCTCCCGCTTCATAAGTGTTGAGCAGCTGGAAACGAAAGTTTCGACTGGAACATCGGAGAGCTATGTAAGATTTCGCTTCCACCTCGGTGAGCCATTCCAGCACTGGATGTCGATGTTGAACAGAGGTTCCTGGGAGGTCGCTGGAAAGCTGCTTCAATACCATCCGCAACGCCACAAATACCACATCCTCCTTGGTATCTGTCTCGCCCACATTGCCTGGAAGTCCCGCTATGAAGGGAATACCACTGCGGTGGTTCCATTACGGGAAGTGCTGATGCTTTCGCACTTGGACCAACATGGCCACCGTCCAGGCGCCTTTGTCAGCAGCCTGGAGGATGCATTGCAGGATCTGAATCGAGATGGCATTTTGCCAGGTGTTCGGTTAATCAAACCGGATGGATGGATGGATATGCCCGCCTCTCAGCAAGCGCGGATGATACTTGACCGCTCAGCCATATCAGTTCCACGATTAATCAGTGTTTAATAAACAACTAAACGTACACATTCGATATTTTTTGACCCATGAAGACACTGAGTAGTTGCAAAATGCAATGAATGCATGTTTTCCACTAATAAATGCACATAAACTGGTAATCATACGTATAAAGACCAAGTAATTATAGCGTTAGAGATATATCCCAACTGGCGCATACTTGAACCAGCCGGAAGCTAATGATGAGGAATCATCCAACAAATCAGTTTTTGGGAGACATATCTATGAAAAAATTAACATGCGCGCTGATCGCCATGGCTGCGCTTGCATCCACAGCTTTCGCGCAAGGTACCACATACAACTATACTGGTGCCGGTAGCAACTTGAACGACGGTTTGATGGACTCTGATGGCTTTACAACCGGACCTGGTATCACAACATTTTCGTTCAATGTTACTGACACCACGACTATTACCAACTTCAACTATGTAAGCCTCAAGAATCTGTCTCACACGTGGGCAGCAGACCTCAAGTTTCAGCTCACGCACGTTGGAAGCGGTAAGACCGTCGTTTTCCTGTCCGACTTGGGTGGCGCTGGTGACTTTGGTGGAACGTACAACATTGACGACATTTCAGTCAACTCGTTGATTGGCAACTACCCAAGTTCATCTGTGATACCCACTGGCACATACCATGCCGAAACCTTTGATGGCCTGACAAACTTCAATGTTTTTGATGGCATGTCGGTTGCTGGAACATGGAAGCTGGACGTCTACGATCAGGCTGGTGAGGATGTTGGAGCGCTTGGTGGATGGGGCTTCACCATCAATGATGGCGTCTACAATCCACAGCCAGATCCACAGGCAGTTCCAGAACCAGCTGAATGGGCTGGAATGGCAGTCCTCGGACTTGGACTTGCAGGCATCGCTGTCCGCCGTCGTCGTCTTGCCTAATCACTGATTCAGACCCAGATTGATCATCCACCATGGTGCCGGAATCTTGGTGGATGATCAAGATTTTCTTGGCGGTCATATCGCATCCTACGGTAGCATCTTGGACGTTAGTCCGGGGCGTAGCGCAGCTTGGTAGCGTGTCTGAATGGGGTTCAGAAGGTCGCAGGTTCGAATCCTGTCGCCCCGATAACAAATAAAGGCTGGTCAATAGACCGTCCACTTTCTTATTTATAGTGTGCGAATCCTATTTTGGCGGTTTATGTTGACTAAATGGTAACGAATACGGGTTGTCCGCAGGCATAAATCGTGTAATATAAACTGCGGTTACCGTTTTCGCTAACTTCTCGAGAGTTGTTTAGTTTCGCACAGGCGAAACGCTCCGACTATTACGAGTAAATGAATCTGTGATAATTCCATTTCCTTTACTGTCCCAGACCGGTGCGGTCACTTCGGACCCGATACAAGACGTTGTTGAAGCGACAATCCGAAGTCCTCAAGTTTCTGCAGCCGCAGCTACGGCCAAGGGTGCTCTGGCACTAACCAAGACCGGTCGCTCGACGACACCAGCACAGCTTTACATCGCACCTTGGCTGGGTTCCCCAAACGGTACAACCGAAGAGTTTCTCTTCCTCCAACCTCTGGAAGCAGGTGGACGCAGGCGCGCGCGGGTTTCATCACTCGATGTGCAGTTAGTTGATGCTCAGACCGCATATCTGGAAACAGTATCAAGCGTCTATGTACATATTCTCTCCCAAGTGACTAGCCTTGCCGCAGCTGAACGAAACTATAGCCACACCGTCAAGGTTGAGAAAAATCTTGAAGCATCGTTGAAGGTTATTGAAGCCCAAGTAGCAGCAGGTGCTAAGCCAGGAAGCGATATTGAGTTACTCAGGGCGCATTGGAATGAAGCACATATTGTGTCAGTGATGGCCTCTGAACATGTTACATCCAGTCGTATTAAACTTGCAGCATATGGTTTGGATGTAAGCGGTTTCCAGAATAACGCCAGTTCCCGTGCGATACCTAACCCTGCCGATCTGGTTCCAACTAACCTTTTGGAACGTCGTGGCTCCGTCACACTTGCTAAATTAGCATCGGACATGCAATCCTCGTCTGCATTAGGTCGCCCAGATGTATCCTTGATGGTTCGTTCACAAAACTTCACCCGGAACTTCACGCCTAACGATCGCGGTGTCGCGGTGCAGTTTTCCATCCCCATGGACCATGGCTCGATCAAAGCCAACACATCGATCATCGCAAGTCAACTCTCCAGTGTGACAACACGTGTAAACGATGACCGTTCAAAACAGCTCGCCCGGCGTAAGTCGATCGAAGTGACAATAGCCAGCATAGATACGGCCATCGCGACAACTCAGCAAGCTGTGATTTCTCCAAAGACTGACTATGTGGCAAAAATGCAGCGAGCGTACATTGCAGGCACAGAACCGGTCATGTCATATCTTGATGCGCAGCGCTCCCTACATGATTCCGAACTTCTTTTGAATTCACTTAGAGATCAGCGGGATCAGGCAGTCCTGCAACTGATTGAACAATGTGGATTGCTTCCAAATCAATTGTTCACCGCTGACCTAAAAAGAAATAGGAAATGACGCAACCGATCTCACGTTTCCATCGACAGATTATGCTTCCAGCAGCGGCCATAGTTGCAATCGGGTTGCCAATATCCTGTTCAAAACCTCCATCTCAATCATTCTCAAAGGCAGTTGAGTCATCGCCCTATTCGCTTAGAGGCAATGAACTAACGATAAGCGACAAAGCTTCAAAGCTCATCAGTATTGAAACGAGTACCCTTACCGCGCAGTCGACTATTGGTTTCATTACCGCTTACGGCGTAGCCACAACATTCAATGATGCGAAATCGGTCGTCAATTCTCGAGTCCGCGCAAAGATTACGTCCCTACCTGTTCCTGTCGGACGGTTGGTGACATCCGGGCAGATAGTAGCGATGCTTGAGTCAGAGGACTTACATAATGCACAAACAGCCTTCCGGGTTGCCGTTGAGCATGTGAAACTGGCTGAGACCCAGCTTCGCCGGCATCAGCAACTGGCGAAACTAAACAGCACAACAGCGCAACCACTCGATGCAGTCAATGCGGACATGGAGACTGCTGAAGCCCAGCTTGCGCAAGGCAAAATCGATGTATCCTTGGCAGATGCTAAAGTTGCGGACTTCGATGCCCTCCTCGTACAGTCTGATATTGACCGTACTGTGGCTACACGTAAATTGAAGGTTGCAGAGGCTGCGGAATCTCAGGCAGCCGTGCTTTTTGCCGATCAATTGATTTCCCGACTTGAGCGGGAAAAAATCCGGGCACAGGTGTCAGATGCCGAAGATGCCATTCGCCTGATCACAACGTCTCGCAATGCAACCCTCGCCAAACGCGAAACAGCACGCCTCGAGCGAGACGCAGTAATCGAGAAAGTTGCCGTCCTAAAGCGTGCGGTCGACCGCACGAGCAAAGCAGTTCGCCGGGCAAAAGGTGTCTACTCAGCAGCAACATCGATGAACAAGGATGTCATCGAAGCGCAAAGTGCTCTGGAAGAGGCGCGCATCGAAGTAGATTCTGCCGCAGATGATATTCAGCTCCTTGGCGGCAAAGCAGGTGACAACCACACAATCTTTATTGCAGCACCGATATCGGGAATTGTCTCGGAGCAACACACGACGGTTGGCCATACGGTAGATATGAATACGCCGATCCTGACCATTGTTGATCGGAACAAAGTAGGTATCACGGTAAACATCAGACCAACCGATCTTGCCAATGTCCATCCAGGAAGCCAGATGCAGATTTCGGTATCGAAAGCATCCCGCACGATCAATGGCTCTGTGATGACGATTGGCACCATTGTTGATGAAGCAACAGGATTGGTACCGGTGCGCGTTCAGCTGCCAGCTGGCTCCGATATACGTCAAGGCACACTGGTAACCGCGAAGATTCCGATTGATGCGAAAAGTATTGGCGTGGTCGTTCCTGCAAGTGCGGTTATAACGTCTGCTGGAAAGTCCTATCTGTTCACCAAGCAATCCTCAGACACATACAAAATCCGGGAAATATCGGTTGTCCAAAATGCAACAACGGGACAAGTTCTGATAACCGGCATTGGGAAAAGTGACATCGTTGTCGTTCAAGGTGCGAATGCTCTCCTCACTGCCGCCGAAGAAGCTGGATTCAAGAAGTGATTGATGACCTTCTAAGGTTTTCCATCAAGTTTCGGGGCATTGTTCTTCTCGTCACCCTAGTAATCGCAGCATTTGGAGCAACGCAGCTCGCGACGATGCCAATTGATGCAGTCCCAGACATCACCAATAAGCAAGTGGTCATAAACGCAACAATGGATGGCCTTGGCCCGGAGGAAATGGAACGCCGGGTCACATTTCCTCTGGAATTAGCATTGGCGGGTACACCACACTTGATGGAAACACGGTCCATCAGCCAATATGGCCTCTCTCAGGTGACCGTTGTTTTTGATGACCCGACAGACCTGTACTTTGCAAGGCAAGTCGTTTCCGAGCGCCTGAATGGTCTTGACTTACCGCTTGGCTGTAAAGTGGAAATGGGACCAGTCTCGACGGGGCTTGGTGAGCTCGTTCATTTAAAAATTCGTAACCCTGACCTTTCACTTCGCCAACGGCGGGAGTTGATGGACTGGGTGGTTAGACCGCAACTGCTGCGTGTACCTGGGCTTGCTGAAATCAACCCCTGGGGCGGGGCGGTACGCCAATTTCAAATTTCAGTCGATCCGCTGAAGCTTGAAACGACGGGATTGACAATTCGTGATGTGTCAGCGGCTCTTGCTAAAAACCACTCCAATGCCAGTGGGTCTTATCTGAAACAAAGTGAAACCCAGGCGTTGGTCCGGAGCATCGGAACATTAACTAGTAAAGAAGACCTCGAGCAGACCCCTATCCAGACAACAACGCAAGGTCGCGTCATCCGGATTGCTGATGTAGCTGTCATTTCAGAAGGGGATGCTATCCGTCAGGGTGCTTTTACCGATATGGGGACTGGCGAACAAGTTTACTGCGTTGCTCTCCTCCTTATCGGTGAAAATGGAAAAGTAGTGATGAGCGGTATTAGGGACCGCATCGCCAGCATTGAAAAAACACTTCCCGCCGGCACCAAGCTTGTCGGCTACCTTGAACGAGATCAACTTATCGACCAGACCCTCGAAACGGCTCTCAAGAATCTCTCTGAGGGCGGCATCCTGGTCGTCGTAGTCTTGTTCCTCTTTCTCCTGCAACTGCGGGCTGGGCTCATTGTCTCGAGTGTTATTCCTGTCGCGATGCTCATCGCTGCCATTGGGATGCGGGCGTTTCACATTTCAGCCAACCTGATGAGTCTCGGCGCGCTTGACTTCGGCCTCCTCGTAGATGGCGCAGTCATTATCGTCGAAAATGCAGTACGACAAATCGCTCATCGGGTTAGACACGCATCCCGAACACTGTCGCCTACAGAGCTCGATGATGTCTTGTTGATGGCAGCGAAAGAAGTGATGCAGCCATCGCTGTTTGGCGTTGCCATTATCATCGCTACCTATATACCGATTCTTAGCCTTCAAGGCATCGAAGGTAAAATGTTCCGCCCGATGGGCCTAACTGTCATCCTTGCCTTGCTGGCATCCATTCTTCTTTCACTCACCTGGGTACCGGCTCTGTGCCGACAGTTTCTGAAATCTGAGGACGAACGTCCGCATCTTGTGCTTGACCGGATTGAAGCAGGCTACAAGCGGATGCTCGGTGTCCTCCTCGATCGTCCCGTGCTCGCGATTGCTCCTACAATCGCATTGGTGGCAATCAGTGGACTGCTCTTCACACGTCTGGGTTCGACCTTTATCCCAGAGTTGGATGAAGGTGCGATTGCCATTAGCGGTTTTTACAAGCCAGGGACATCGCTAGATGAAGTGATTTCACGTTCCACTAAGCTGGAACAGATGCTTCTTTCAGAGTTTCCGGCCGAGATTTCCCACGTGATGAACAGGATTGGTCGACCTGAAGTTGCAACCGATCCAATGCTGATTCACCAAACGGATACGTTAATTTCCCTCAAGCCCGCCAATCAGTGGAAACGTGTACATAGTAAAGATGGATTGATTACTGCCATCAGTGATGTTCTGGAGCACTCACCGGGATTTGATGCCACATTTACGCAACCAGTAAAGATGCGCATGGATGAGATGATTCAGGGTCAGGGACTTCGCTCAGACCTCGGAATCAAGGTATTTGGCCCTGATATCGAAAAGCTAGCAGACATTGCAAGTGAAATTGCAAGAAAAGTTGAAGATGTTTCCGGTGCCGCAGATGTCGAAGTAGAGGCAACGGAAGGACTGCCACAGCTGCAAATCATGCTCAGTCGCGAGCGCATGGGACGCCTTGGTGTCGATGTTGATGCCGCTCAAGCTATTGTCGAGAGTGCGCTTGCCGGTCACAAAGCGGTGAGCATTGTGGATGGCAACCGCAAAGTCGATGTAACAGTCCGCCTGACACCAGATACCAGAGCGACGGAGAGTGACATCAAAGCCATACGCATTCCGACTCAACTAGGTACACGCATCAACCTCAGTGACATCGCGGACATTCAACGTGTGAGCGGGCCTATTCAGGTAAGCCGCGAGAATGGCCAGCGGCGCGTCGTGATTATGGCTAATGTACGCGGGCGCGATCTTGGTTCTTTTGCCGAGGACGTTCAACAAAGAGTTAGTACCTCGATTAAGTTGCCACAGGGTTACTACCTGGAATATGCAGGGACTTATGAACAGCTAAAATCAGGAAAACTCCGTTTAATGGTTGCTGTACCACTGACATTTGTTGCTGTTTTTATCCTGTTAATGCTGACATTGGGCAATCTTAAGCATGCACTTTTGGTGTTCACTGGCATCCCGTTTGCTATATCCGGTGGTATCCTTGCCCTCACGATCCGCCAGATGCCATTTAGTATTTCAGCTGGTGTGGGCTTTATCGCGCTTGCTGGAATCGCCGTGTTAAATGGATTGGTGATGGTCACATTTATCACGAGTATCCGGTCCACATCCGATACGTTGCGCGATGCTGTCATAGCCGGTGCACAGGCGCGAATTCGTCCTGTGTTGATGACGGCGTTTGTCGCAAGTCTTGGATTTGTCCCGATGGCGGTTGCGACGGGCAGCGGTGCAGAGGTTCAAAAGCCAATTGCGACGGTGGTCATTGGTGGATTAATTACCGCGACAGTCCTCACCTTGGTTGTGTTACCGGTCATCTACAGATTGATTCACAAGCGTGACATTTAGAGTTCTGAATTTTCCAATCACCACTAATCGGCGTGTCACATTTCCATTGTTGGTTGCGTACCATTAGTCAAGAATAGTTCGATGCAGGCTCTGCCCTGTAAGGATAATGAGATGAACGTTTTGACCGCTGGACAACGAAGTCTGTGTGCGATTTTAGCGCTAACGCTTACGATGAGTGGGTCGGTGATGGTATTGGCACAAGCCACCCCACGTGGCCGTGGTAGTGATAATCCTCCGGCCCGTCAATCAGAGCCTCAAACGCGCGGTGGCGATCGCTCACCAGGTCGGACATCAGAGCCCCCGGCCACGCCACAACCGCGAGACCGCGGCTCGGAACCATCACAGCCTCAACGATCATCCGGCGGCGATACACGTCCATCGGATGGCCCAGCACGTGGCGGCGACCGCTCCCCTGTCCGGACACCAGAACCTCCGACTGGGACACCAAGAGAGCGTGGACAGGACCAGACTGGCCCTGCGCGTTCATCTGGTGGTGACAGCCGTCCAGTTCGGGATACAGAACGCA